>JAABUV010000503.1_pt1 | contig 59032 bp, 56 predicted proteins | sample 5559971 | NCBI WGS metagenome assembly JAABUV01 (sample SAMN10711881, study PRJNA513362) | rock metagenome | isolation source: Antarctica rocks | place: Antarctica: Victoria Land, Knobhead nord | collected 2015-12-19 | reverse complement strand
GATGATCTCGACGCCGTTTTACAAGGCCTTCTCACTTGTTATTCTTAGCGCTTGAAATGCGAAATCATCCTAATGGTATTGATCGGTAATTTTCAGTATGATTTAATGGGCTGCCTAGATTGCTGCCTAGACTGCTGCCTAGATGTTCGAATTCAGAGAACTTTCCATGTTTCAAAATGTTCCTGACTATTAACAAGGCTGAGCTGTTGCCTAATTTCTATTTTTATTAAGCGGAACAGCTTTCACCCTTATCGATGCACCAATATTCAAATGTTTTCAAATAAGCGAAGTTCGACACCTTTGCTCTTTCCTGTCTGACGAGCAAGTTACGTCGAGATCACGATGTACTTGTGATTCTTTCCAGACTTCAGCATGTGATAGCTTCAACTGAGCAATCTTGATTACGTTTGAAGATGAGGTGCAATGAGTCTTCCGTTCTCAAAGAGAGAGCAATTCAATTGAGTCTAATGAGACGAATCTTCTGCTGTTGATCAGTGAAGCTGCAACTCTCAAGTATATCAAGATTTACAGTATCATACCTGTTTCAGAAGTGTTTGCATACAGAAAGGTTAAGTTATAATATCTGATTTACATTAACTAATGTTAGAAGTGCACATGCGATGCCTCTACTAGTAGCAATTATTCAAATACAGTAGATTTAGCTAGCTAGATTACCTAGTAACAAAGATCTAAAAGCTAAGAAAGAAAAATAGAAAGAGAGTGACGAAATCGAATATAGTTGTGCTCGCTCAACAAGCTTATGCTCGATCAGGTATGACGTCAGTCTGATTGAGTAAGATGCTCGCAGAGTTGCACCTCATGAAAAGACTGAGTAGGTTTGATCGTAAACAACTAACTACTATATAACAGTTTTAAGAATAATGAAACTGATGTTCTCTACATACTTATTAATAAGATCTATGAGTAAAATACTCTCTCTTTGATAGAACGAAGATCATAAGTAATGCACACGAGTAAGCTAGGCTTATTACGAACGTATGATCATGACAAAAATAATAAAGTTTTTTTGATATCGAGTACATTTTTATCTTGATGTTTTCTAGCAATCAAAAATAAAATGTAAGCAGCTCGATCAGCAGTGAAGCAATAGAAATGAAACAATTATTAACATGCGAGAAGAAATACGTTAGTTCAAATTCAAGAAAAAGAAAGTCATAAATCGACCGTCTCTTAAGGCACAAATATAGAGTGCTTTGAGAACTACTTTTGAATGCTGAATATTCAGAACGTCAAGTTAGAAGTGAGAATAAATCAACAAACATCTTACTTCGTCGCAGAAGAGTTCTTGATCTATTGAGTAATATTTATGACATGATTAGAGCTGTTTTGATCAGTACAAATGTGATAAAATAGACAATTAATCTTCTGTCGTCTAAACATAAATGATCAAACCGAATTTCAGTCACAGTTGTTTCACTCGTTCTTATCTTTAGAACTGCACTGCTTTTGAATGATTAAGTTATTTTCGCTCTCGTCAAAGAAAAATTGCGCGAATGCAATTCTATTCTTATCTTTATTCTTATTTATGTCTCAACACTTGTTTATCATCTCATTTGCTGCGTTCAGAAGTGAATCATCTTCTGACGTCTTAATGATGATCACAACGTCTTGAGAATTCTATTTTGACGTGACTCGATGAGAAAAATGAGGAAAGAAGTCTAGAATTAAAGAAGTGTGCGAGATGAGAAGAGTAAAGTATTTGAAGCATCTATCATATTGTTGTATTCTAGCGCGACTATCTCTTTGTGATCATTCAATGTTGTTGAGAGCGAAGAATCGAGACGAGGCTCTTGTCTTTCGTCGATAGTTGCAATGCTGAGCGAGAATCGACTCTCTCAATCATCGATTGCGACTTGAACCTGCGAGCGCGTAATCGGCTTGATGATGAGGTTTACAGAGTCGCAGATTATATCGCTGAGACGCTTAGAAAGTAGGCTTTTGACGAACATCGCTGAGACCTAGATTGTGTCAGTGTTAGTCAGCAATGAGAAGAATGACTCATACCTGATGACTGACGAATAGAACAATGAGAACGACAAGAGTGAATGAGAAGATCATTTTGATCAGCAGAAAATGAATGTAATATATAGACTTGAATTTTATTCACAGAGACGTAGATGATTGCAGAAATGAAGTAAGTAGAAGTTGCGAGTTTGTAAGAATGATAAAGCTCGTTCTCACTGTGTTCTTATATAGATTTATCGACTAGAATACGATTCATGAAATTCAGTTCTGCTCATTATTTGATTATGACTTTAGTAGCTTCATTTATTGATCGTGTAACTTCGTTTGTGATTCAGAGATTTCGTCTATGACTGCTTTTGAGAATGAGGTCGAAAAAAACAGAAGCATTCTGAAGTGAAGTGAAGAAATTCAAAAACAACAACTAAGAAAGACTCTTTTGATAGCACTCGCTTTCTCATGTATAGGTAATGAGTGATATATGTTGAAAATGATGAAAACAGAGAACGATACTGTTATCTCTGTGATTAGTAATCTTCGCATTGATTCGGCGCTAGTGAATGAGTATTTACCCTTCGCTCACTTCTTTTCTTCCTTCTTCATTCGTATGCTCTACCTACTACATAGTTTAGTCAAATATATCTGTATGCCTATCTACTCTCGTGTTCTCGTATATCAAGAGATTATGAGCTCGAGTTAGCTATTTCGCTACCGGAAAAATAACAAAGGGCAGAAGCATCGAACTCGCTGTCATCAAAATCGGCGGAATTTTTCCTTTCGACCAAATTTCTAGAACTACTTTCATACTTCAACCATCATACAACAATGAAAGGTTCAAAGATCTATCGAGTTTCTAAGCTAAAGAGAAGCGAGAACTATGAGTCATGAAAGAAGAATATAATCAATGCCTTGAAAGTCAAAGGTCTCTGAATGATCATCTCGAGAAAGCTGAAGAAATCGGCATCACTGTCATTCGACGTCTCGATAGCAGATAAAAAGAAGTATATCACTGATGTTCAACATTGAAAAGATAGAAACGACAGAGTCAGCGATATAATTGACTTCAGCTGCGAAAAGAAACTCAGAATACATATATTCAAAGCAGACGACGTCACTAAAATGTGATCTATTCTGAAGACTCAATATGAGCAGTCGAATTTGATCATTCTATTTCTGACAATCAAAGAACTGACTCAATCAAAGCAATTGAATTTCAAATTCATTCAAAACTATGCAGACTCGCTCAAGCAAGTCGTTATCAAGTGTGCAGACATCGAAAAAACAGTAGAATCGTGAATGCTGAGCAATCTTTTTCTTCTGAGTCTCAACGAAAGTCTAGAATCGTACATCTTTGACCTGATACAGAGCGTCAAGATCAATAAATCCGAACTATTAATCGATGATATGACTATCGCTCTAGTCGATCATGACAAACGGTCAAATCAAGAGAAGAACTTCAGCTTCAAAAGTATGATAGCTCAGTTTGATGACAAGAAGCCGAAGTTTTTCCGAAAGAGGTCGAAGAAATGCGCTCATTGCAAGCAAGAAGATCACAGCGAACAGAACTGCTGACATCTACATTCGAACCTTCGTTCAGATGAATGAAAGTCTTATCAGAATAGAAAGAACCTGGTCAAAGAAGATGACTTCGAAACAAGCTTCGAAGTCAAAATAGTCAGAACAATGAAGATCATCTGTCGAGCTGACAGTCACACAGACGCCTGATGAATAGACAGCGAAGCTGAGAATCATGTCTGCTATGATATAGACTTGTTCGATGAACAGTCATATCGAAAGATCATCGGTAACAGCATTGTTACTGCAAATAATGAGGCAGTACTCATCGTCGAAAAAGGTTCGATTATAATCAACGTTTTGCTGAACGATCAACCAACCAAAATTCGGCTAATCAATGTTTATCACTGTTCAGAACTACACTATAATTTGATGTCAGTCGATCAGATGAAAGTCAAAGAGTATACGTGTAGTATAAAGAACGGCAAATTCCGATTCATGAATTCAAAGAGTGTCGTCGCTCTCATCGGCTCGAGAAACGATGCGAAAGCATATTTCGTGAATACATCAATCAACTCTTCAAATTCTCGATCAGTTACTCTGACAAGCAGAACAGAGTCAGTCAAGACGTCATGACATCAATGACATAAACGATTAGCTCATCTGAATATGACAGACGTCAAACGCCTTGTTAACATGAGCATCGACATCGATGTGAATTCGGCTGATAGTCTGGAAAACGAAGAATTCTCAGAATCGATATGTGAGATCTGTGTCATAGACAAGCAAAATAGAACGTCAAGTCGAAAATCTCACATCAGAGTCATCAAAGTAGATGAGCTAGTACATTCGAACCTCGTCGACGATGATAAGATATCTAAGATCGATGAAGAATTCAGATATGTAGCTACTATGATTGATGACTACAGTCAATATACGATCATCTATCTACTGCAACGAAAATTCGATCTAAAAGACGTACTTCGAAAATATCTGAAATTCATGAAGATTCAGAACACTTCGATTCAGCGACTACGTTCAGATAATGAAGATGAGTATGCTGATCATCAAATTATTGAATTGCTCGAAGAGCATGAGGTCAAATGAGAGTCGACGACATCATATAATCTGAGTCAAAATGAAGTTGCAGAGCGATGTTTTCGCACTCTTTTTGAACGAACTCGCGCTATACTGACTAGCGTCAATTTGTTGATACGACTATGAGGTGAAGCAATAATGACTGTCATCTACCTGAAGAACAGAAGTTCTATCACTGCGTTGAACAATATAACTCTCTATGAGGCATGACATGACAAGAAGTCTGACCTTAGCTATCTACATACGTTTGAATGCATAGCCTATCATCATGTGAAGAAAGCTTGTCGAAAGCTCGATGACAAGAGCTTAAAATGTCAGTTCTTGAGCTACGAGAAAGTCAATCAGTTTCGCTTGTGAAACGAGAAGAATGTACTAATATCTAGTCACGTTCAATGAGACGAGGTAGTCATCGAAGTCGAGGGGTATGAAGATCTTTCGATACTAAGCTTTGATGATCAAACCGACGATTCATCTTCCTCGATAAAGATCACTGAAAATGCGAAGATCGCGAAAATAGTCGACGATCATCAAACAAGAACATCAGCCGCTTCACAGAAAGCTAGTAGAAGCAGATCACTAGAACTAGAATCAAGCGAGTCAGATAGCTCAAGCGATTTTGATGCTTCTGATGCTTCTGATGCTTCGAGCGAACGTCTCAAACGAGTCATCGCTGAACCAGTTGACTACAGAGCACTAAACGATCTCTGAGTCAGAGATCATAATCGGGACTTTGCCAGTAGAGCAAACCGAGTTCAAATCGAATCGAATACTTCACAAACAGTGAAACATGCTAGAGCTAGTCCCGATTGAGAGCAATGAAAGCTTGCATTCAGAAGTGAGCTCGACGCTCACATCAAAAATGACATCTTTACTCTGAAAACATCTTCGTCAAATCGATGAATACTGTCGACGCGCTGAGTAACTATCATTAAGCGAGGGCTCAAAGGAAAGATGATCAAATACAAAGCTAGATGAGTGTGTAAGAGATTTCGTCAGAAGCAGAAAATTGACTATGACGAGATCTTTGCTTCGATGGTCAGAGTCACGATCATCAAAATGCTTCTGGCATTGACGGTCAAATATGACTACGAAGTCGAACAAATGAACGTCGTCATCGCTTTTCTAGAAGCACATCTAAAGAAAGAGGTCTGAGTGCAGCAATCGTCGAGATTTGAGCAAAAAGAATCAAATGAAACCTTTTTAGCCTGTCGTCTAAACAAGACTCTATATGAACTAAAACAGACGTCTCGAGAATAGTATGCAACTCTGAAAGTTTACCTCATCTTCATCGACTATCAAAGGGTAGAAATTAATCATTCAGTGTTCATTCATGATAATGAAATCATTATCGCTATTTATGTGAACGATTTACTCATTCTAGAACCGAACATATTGAATATCAAAGCACTGAAGCTGCAATTTGCAGAGCGTTTTCAAATGAAAGATCTTGGCTCAATCGAGTGATATCTAGAAATGCACATAACTCGTGATAGAGCTGAACGAACTCTTTGAATCAATCAAAGCATCTATATCAAGCGAGTCATCGAGCTTCTGAGCATGAGCGACTGCAGCTCAACTAAAACATCGATGCATCACAAATGTCAGCTCAAAAAGAACGTCTATTGAAAGTTCAAGAAGTGAATCAAGTATCAAGCTATCTCTGAAGAAATAGAGAGCTATCAATCAATCATCGAAACACTGATGTGAATAGTCTGTCAAACACGATCAGACATAGTCTATGCAGTGAGCAAATGCAGCAGATATTCGACGAATTCTACTCTCGATCATGATCTAGCTGTCAAACAAATCATTCGTTATCTAGTCAAAACTGCTCAGCTGAGACTTCGATATGAATCTTTCAAAGTGAAGAAAGTTGAGAAAGCTGAATTCTTTGAATATATCGATTCAGCTCATGCGAATTGCTTGAATTCCCGAAGGTTCACCTTCGACTATATGTTTTTCCTATGAAATGAATCAATTAGTTGAAGCTTCAAACGTCAGCAATGCGTTAGCACGTCATCTGCTGAAGCTGAATACGTCGACGAATGTAATGCAGTCAAGAAATTGACCTTTCTGGTTCAAGCATTGAAAGAGATGAAATATGATGATTCGAATACGAATTCAACTATCATTTTAGCTGACAATCAAGCGACTATAAAAATGAGTAGCAATCTCGTCAATCATCTTCGAGTCAAGCACATTGATACGTCGTATCACTATGTCCGGAACAAGGTAGAAGAGAAAGCAATTAGGTTGAAATACATACTCATCGATCAAATGATGGTCGATGATCTCATCAAGTCTCTGAAGTCAGGCAAATTTCTGAGATTCAGATCAGTCATGAGACTAGCTTCAAGGAATGAAGCTATCCTCGTCGAGCATAACGTCGACGAGTAAAAGAGCATGAATATACAGTCAGTAGAGAGCCTGAATAGCTTCATATAGAGCTTCAATTTCTAAGAGAAAGTGTTGAAAATGATGAAAACAGAGAACGATACTGTTACCTCTGTGATTAGTAATCTTCGCATTGATTCGACGCTAGTGAATGAGTATTTACCCTTCGCTCACTTCTTTCCTTTCTTCTTTATTCGTATGCTCTACCTACTACATAGTTTAGTCAAATATATCTGTATGCCTATCTACTCTTGTGTTCTCGTATATCAAGAATATACTCATCTTTCTTCATTTCTCAAATCTCTTTCTACATTTTATCTGCTTTCAGTAGTTGCTCATGCTGACTGCTTGCTCTTGAAAATCAGAATCATCGTTTATTCTGTAACTATAGAGAAAGTTTTGCAACAGAGATATGTAAAGTGAGAAGAATTGAGTTGAGACGATTAAAGATGGCAGAAACGAAGCAAGAGAGAGCATGAATCTGAAAGTCAGCAACAGAAGCAGAACATAGTGATATTCTTGTTCTCAGATGTACTTCAGCTCTCAAACTCAGCACATACTTTGACTTTGACCTTATTCAACTCTCATTTCTTTTCAAACGATACATCATATAATGATAAACTGTCTCTGTCTTCTTTCAATCAATGTTAAAAGAATCTTAATCGTTCGCACGACGTTTTAATGCAATTTCTAGCGTTATCACATGCTCAGAAATCGAGAAAACATCAGTAGTTTCAATGAAGATAGAGCTGACAGTTTCGTCTTCGCAATGAATACAAACTTAGTCGTCAAGAGCAAACTCTGATAGTGAGCGATGATCGTAATTATCTTCTCAAAGTTCTAGTGTATATTCTTGACGTAAGCTAAAATAAGTATCTATGAGCAAGAAGTTTACACAAGTCATCATCTATACTTTTTCAAGTGAGCTGAAAACTGACACTAGATGTGATTTGAAAATTCAAAGAAAAGAATGAAAGATGAATGCATGCGAATTCTCGATCATTAAGTATTATTAAGTAATTTTAGCGACAGAAGCAAGTCAAACTTTGATCTCAAAAGAAGGTCAAGAGATCGAACATTGAAGACGATATCTTATCGCGCAGTCAGATGCTATTACATGAAATGCATCTCATACGAATATCAGATCATTCAGATTCATCTCGACGCATTTCACAGAAATATCAGATCATTTGAGCTAATCATGTAAGTTTCTTCAAGTGTCTCTCTAAATTTCTACAAACATCTGTCAGAAGTCTCTCTCAAGATCTATGAGCATTCATCAATGATATTTGAGAAACTTAGCACGATGCATCTTCAGAGATTGACATCAAAAAGGTGAACTTTTCTTATTGCGTTCAGACTTAATCATAGAGAGCGAGAGATAAATGACAGAGAAAGCATCTTCTTTGTAGCTTTTGAAATACAGTACAATAATCTAGAATTACGCAAATCTAATGAAGTAAGCTTTTGTCTGCATATGACTAGAACTGTATTGAGAGCAATAGAGATCATCTGCTCTGACAGATACTTGTAGAAATTCAGAAAGATCTTTGACAAGTGAGTGTTGAGAAAGACAAGATATCGTCGTTGCTTCATTGTCGCTCAACGACTGCGTAATTTTGATACTCTGAAAGACGTTTGAAGATGCAGATTGAATGAACTTTTCATCACTTGAGAAGATTTCTCTGAGAGATCTTGTCTTTCACTCAATAGCTTGTATTTAGCAGTTCTACGTTTTGACATGATCGAGGTTTCGCTACAAGGCTGACAGAGTTCGATGTAAAGCGAGTTCAGATTGACTCGTAGAAAGAAACGAAGAGAGCAGACCTTTCTTTTATACTCAATGATCACGCTAGTGTTAGTCAAAACTTGATTGTCTTATCTTAGACAGCATCAAGCTGTGCTGATGTAGAACTGATCAACTGTCAAAGATCAATCACGACTCGTGATATGATCGAATTTTCTTGCATTATAGACGAAAACGTCTTTGAATCTGCTTGATGAAGCGTTCGCGTTGAAAAAGAGATCAAGATTCGTTGCAAGTCATTAAGCGCTCTTTGAGTTGAAGCTCATGTCGTCTGATCGATGATTTCTACTGATGATTTTCACTTCACGAGTAGACAGAAATAGCTTTATGACTGTGATCAGTTTGTAAATCTCAGAATCTGTAAAAAGTCAAAACACATCATTGACTCATCGTTCATGTTTCAACTACTAGTCAAGCATATGCAATGTTCAAGTTACAGCTGATCTGAACAGCGCTTTTTCAATAAAGCAGTATATATCAGCGGCATAACATGAGTCAAAACTTGAGGTAGAGAGCGATCAAATCTAGTGCAGAGCGTCATATTCAGAAGAATTGAAATTTGCTGAAATGATTCGTCATTATTGAATGACGTAGATATTTATTAAAATGCAGCTAAATCTCTGAAGCTCAGTCAGTTCTCTCAAGAGTCAGCAGAAAGTCTCAAAAAGTTATTCAGCAAGTCATTTATCATACTCATGAATCATTCGAACATGACAAACATGTCAAGTCAATATCTTCAAATTTTATCTGACTTGTCTCAGCAGAACTCGCATGGTAACGAAAGCTTCACAGATGTCTACTTTTTCTCTTCTTACTCGCTGACTTCTTATTCTACGATTTCAGAGACAAAGAATTGATCATCTTTCGCGCTTGAGACATGAGATAATCTGATTCACACAACGGAACTTGAAGTTGAGCGAAGAGTAAGAACTCACTTTTACGCCTTCTCATTCTCTGATTTATGCTACTCTTCGTCGACTTCGTCTTTGAAGATTTCGTCAACAGAGTTTCAGAGAATATTAGACTCTCTTCTGAATCAAGTTGATTGATTGAAGATGACAGTTAAAGTGACTGAGCATCGAGCGTCATCAATTTACTGCAACGTCATCAAGAAGATATTGCTGACACATATTCATCGACTTGTGAAAATCGAGAACGAGAGCGAGAATGCAGCTAATTTTGAAAACGGCAATGATGACAAAGAGTATGTGTATGTGTACGAGAGTGATGATAAAGATGAGGTTAGAAGTGAAGCTTCAAGAAAGAGTGAAGACGAGAATGAAGATGATGATAAAGACATGAAAGAAGATGATGAAGACAGCGATGATGATATGAGCTGTGTGCACACAAATCATGTATCAGTTTTTCTTTCTGAAGTTGTCTTGAAAGATTCTCGTCGTAGCGAATCTTAACGTAAATTTTTCGGCCTTGCGTTTGATGATCATCTGCTTCGAACAGATTTTTCATTTCTCTATCAATCAAAGGGCTTGAGATAGAGTCGATGAAGGTCAAATTTTCATCGAAATCAATCTCAAAGACTCTAAATTGTAGAAGCATCTATAGATCATGAATGATCATCTCGATCTCAAGATTCTGATGTATCAAGTTGTTAAAAGTTTCTAGTTTTTGCACATTGAAACATGTTCTCGACTTCTTTCATCTTGTCTTGATTCAAGTACAGAATTTCTAGATTTTTGATCGTATCAAGCGTCGACGTGTGCTCAGAACTTCAGACCTTTTCTCTTTCTGTTAATGCTTGCAGATACATGTTCTTGACTTCTTTCATCTTGTCTTGATCTGAGTACAGAAGTTCTAGTCGATGACATGCGTCGCTAAGAAACGAAAGATCTTTCTCATTCATCAAGTCTTCATGTATACGTCGCTGCAGTCTTGAATAAACATGATCAAAATGTAGAAGAAAACATCTTTGTATGAGCGAATAATCTGGTACGATCTCTGAAGATACAGCGAATGCAACAATGATCATGACGAGTCAGCTCATAGTAATCTCGTCTTCTTCAAATGCGTTAAAGCATCAATGATGAAGCACAGAATGCATAGAGAAAGAAGATGATTCAGTTTTTGCGTTGATGAAGAAATACTTCAACAGAAGTTCAATGCACTCATTGAAATCGATTTTGTCATCTGCACAACTGACGAATCAATGAGACACTTTTTTGACAATTTCAAGATTCAGTGCAGACGTAAGAAGCTCATATCAGAGATCTCGATTGTCAAGAAACGTTCACAGCTTTAAGAGATTGACTGCGTTCTTATTTTATGATCGAAGAAAACTATATGACAATGTTCATGTTGTTAGAATGCTGTCTTTATCTTCTGACAAAGTGAAATGATGCTGCTTTCTCATTAATCTTGCTCATGCTTGATTGTATAGCTCGATATACTCAGACAAAGTTGTGTCTGTCTTTCGCATATACAAATCGACTTGATTGATCATCAAAGAAAGATCTTCGAGTAGATCGACAAGCTTTGATGAATCTAATGAGTCTCAGATGTCAGATAGAAGTCGCAAAAGTATGCTTCAATGATACTCATCTTTTATTGATCGTTCAAGACTGTTCTCAAGAATACTTGATTCTTGCAGTTTGTCGATCGACTTCAATTTCAGATTCGTTCTCAGCTGAGACAGACTCATCTGTCGAGAAGTGATTAGAATAGATTCTTGATCTGCTGTTGAAAAATACTCTTTCACATCGAAGACTTTCGAATCTCTAGATGAGTCTGAGAACTCTCAATTCACGTTGTCAAAGATCAGTAGTCACTGATCATTCAATGACTGTGATAATCATTTAAGCACATCTTCAACAACTTCATCAACGTTAACACTCTTTCTTTGTGAGTAAGTTCTGCTTCTCTCTGAAATCTGATGCTGTGACAATCGACTGACGAGATCAGCGATGCTTCGTCTCAATCTTTCGTTGATCGAGTTGTTGATTCAGAAGATCGCGCTGTAGCTTCTTTGATGTTTTCGAGTAAATTCAACAGAGAGCTGAGTCTTTTCAATCTCATCAAGCTCATGAACGATGAATACTTTACGACGTATCTGATTCATTGAGATAGAAAGTAAAACTTGAGTCAATCGCGTCATCTTCACATTTCGCGATACAAATGTTTTTATCACAGAGATACTCTGAAGGCTAAAGTCTACGCGAAAGAACTCTTTTTCAGTACTCAGAATGTATGCTTACAAGAAGTCAGAGAAGCTTTGAAGAACGTGAAGTCAAATAAAGAGAAAATGAATTGTACAATGATATCGTTTCTTGATTTTTTGAGACGTCGTCTGAACGATTCTTTGAATCTCTGACTGCATTAAGAGAAAATTTTCATTTTCGAAATCATGAAATTTGTTCAATCTCGAGTGATTCGTTGTAAGATAAATCGCTCTTTTCTCGTGCAAAGAGACTGACTGATGATCAATCAACTGCGTGTGTCGTAAGCTCTCATATTCATTCAGATGTAAAAGCAGAAGTCAGCACATCTGAGTCTGTCAGAATTCGTACGACATGTCTTTATCTTCATAAAAGCAAACGATATCTGCAGTACTGTGACTTGCATCAAAGTCTCGCGCAATTTCATCAAGAGCAGAGTTGTTTCTTTTCAGAAACTTGAGCAACGTCTTATCATGTTTCACTGCTTGAGCAAGTCACACATCATACACTGCAGCGTCGCTTTCTTGATGCAATGTTCTAAGAAAGATGATTCTCGTCGTGAACAATCGAATATCTCTGAAATCATCATCATGATCGATCAATACTAGCGTCTATGAAGAGGTTAGTACAGAGTGAAATAGCGTCAAAATCACGCTGATCTGTTTGATGATCAAATCTTCAAGACTATGTTCAATAAACATCAACGATCATCAATGCTTCTATGTTGATTCTTAGTATTGATAAATAAAGAATGCTTGAAACAATGCTATCGACTTTCTCGCTTGATCGATGCTGATGAAGAACGTTGAGCAACTGCATTTCACATTTGCGCAGAGTTGTTTTGACGTTCAATCTGCGTCAGTCAGATTCGTAACTGTATGTTGCAATTCGAGCATTGAGAATTAGATCTGACAAAAAATCTCGAAGTCACATAACTTTCGCAGTGTCGAATGTCGTTTGAGCAACATCAAGAAGTTCGTCAGCCTGAATGTTCTTCTGACGATCTCGTAAAAAATCGAATCGATGATGATATATAGACTTCGTCTTCTCAACAGAAGTTTGTCTTTCTACTCATGTGTGATATGAATGAGCATCAAGATCTTGAACTGCGATAACGCTTAAAAACTTGTCAACAATGCTGCTTGAGCTTGATAAAAAGCTGCTTGTCTTACTCTATCTCGAGTTCGTTATGACTTTGCTCATCACTGACTCAAATATTGAGACCTGTTGCCTTGACAGTGTCTTTGCTGCAAATTCTCATGACAGCTGAAGTTGCATAGCTTTGCGACATTGAACGAGAAGTCAGAGATTCGCAGTAATGTCGTGAAGAAGATGAGCTTTAACATGACTGAGAATGAGTTCTGAATGAGACTTTGCTGAAATTATATAAGTTAATCGCTGAGGTAACGAGAGATATTTTAGCGATTTTCGATGCATCAAGCGATATTGGTACAACTTCGACTCATGTAACGCTTGCATTCGACCATCATTTTCTTCGCATCAGCGTGTATCATAGCTGTAGAGCTCGCGTTCGCAAGAACGTTGAATTACTTTTCAGTTATCAAGATATCGTTCTACAGAAGGCAAATTCTCTACTCTGTTCGTAACAATGAATATCTTTTTAATCACATGAATAATCAGGCTGCTAAATGACTTGACCTGATTGTTCTTTATGAGAGAGAAATCTCAGATGTTGAGTGAGTCTTTTGATTCTTACGTCGTCTTCAACAGACGTCTGCTAACACAACTAATTCTAGTGTTGTTGTCGTTCATGATCTTGAAGAAGATTCTGCCTGAGCATGAGTATGAAAGATTGAGGTCGAAAAGACTGATCAATACAAGAAGATAAACTGACTCGCAGACAAGAACTTACTGTCAGCGAAAATGTTGCATGCTCGCATTATGATCTTCAATTATGAGTCAAAATGACATAAAGATGCGTCAAAGCAAAGACGTGATCTTTGTGTCAATCAACTTCTCACTGCACTAGATAATAAACGAAAAGAGGTAAGACGTTAGTGTCTGCAATTCTCATCAACACTGACTTCAACAAATGATAGAAGAAGAAGATTAAATATAGATCTCTTATATTTATTAAACATAGCTTTGACGAAATACTCATTGAGCAAGTGAATTGATCTTTCTCTACTTGAGAGATGTGTCACTGATTATCTGCGACAGACTCTTGTGAGTGTCAATTTCGATGAGAATATCTTTTAATATCTTGCAACATCTATCGTTGAAATTGTCTTTCTTGAAATCTCTCATCGTGATACAAAAGCTTCAAAATGGGAAGAATGAATAGCATATACTGACAAGAAGTTTGAATTAAAGATGAGTGATGCAATTTTGAAGAATTTACGTGAAGATTCTGAGATCTTAAACGATCTACTTTATTATTTCATTCTATGACTTTTTCAAATGTCAGTTTCAACAGTATGCTTTTTTGAAATGCATAAGACAGATTACGAGCAGAAGATAAATGACAGTTGAAAAGAAATGATATGTAATATTCAACATTGAGCTTTTAGTAAACTTTAACATCTTGAGTAACTAGATAGTAGAAGAGAAGAGTGCTTGCATAAATGATCATCGAAAAATTGTCTTATCAACAGATCATTTCAAAATCAATAAATATGATGAGTCTGAGAATGATTCATACAGAACTATTTATTCTATCATCAAGAAGATGGCAGAACATACTATGAAGAAGGTACAGAGACGTCTAAAACGTAGATGTATTCAGACTACAGATTCATTTTTGCGCTAATGCATTTATAACAGCTCAAAAAATCATTGATGACTATTCGAGTAAGAAAATCACTTTATAGACGATTGCTTATCTTTGCTGACTTAAGATAATCAGTAATATCGAGAGAAAATCTCAGCTGCATTTAATCTTTGTTTCTGACAAATTCTTCTGATGATCTGAGAGCTATTCGAAGATCTAAAGAAAAGCGAGTTGAAGACACTTGCGAATGACTACTTCTTCACAAAGCATATACTGTCTGACTAGTTGAAGACAGCTCTCAAATGCTTCAACTAGTAAATGCTTCAGACATTGAAAAGACAATGATATCAAGCTACTTGATAAATGAGCTTGACAAGAGAGCTCAATTTACTTCTGACATGATATTTGCATACTATTTCTGTGACAACAAAGACAACAAGTGCAACACTGTCATTGCTATCATTCAAGAACTTCTCTTGCAGCTCTTGAGACAAAGATCGCTACTGTTCAAGCATATTCAGAAAGATTATGATCAGATGAGAGATCGAGCTTTCGATAATTTTGATGCTCTTTGACGAATTATGCTCAAAATATTGACAGATTTCAATGCAGATCAGATTTATCTTTTGATAGATGCTGTGAATGAATGTAACAAGTCATCACGTGAATTTCGACAAGCTTTTCTTGAAAACCTGACAGAATTATTTTCTATCGAGCAAGAAAAAGAAAGTGAGAACATTGATGTCAAATTGCTCATTACATGTTGATCAGAGTCTGATATCTCAGATGAATTAATTGATTGAAGAAGATCGATACATATTGATTCAAGTAAGATCAATGCTGATCTTGAAAAATACATTCAAACAAGAGTCAATGAGCTCTTCACGAAAAAGAAATATTCTTCAAAACTAAAGCAAGACATTCAGATTGCTCTGTCTGAAAAAGTCGAGAAAACATTTCTATGAGTTTCACTCGTTCTAGAAGATATTTCTAAAGTTACAGCTTTCTTTATGATAAGAGAAAAGCTACAATCATTATCTTCAAGTCTTAGCGAAGTCTACAGCAGAATTTTGAACAACATTAAGAAGAAGAACATGAAAAATGTTAGATTTGTTCTATCATGAGTGATTACTGCTCGACGATCTTTAATCGTTGATGAACTTGCAATGATACATGCTCTAGACTCAGAAGAATGAGACAAGAACATCATTTCAACAGCAGATACATTGAATGAACTGAAGAATGACTTCAAATTCTGTGAGTCTCTTGTTTACTTAGACGACGTTACTCAAACAATCAATTTGATTCATTAATCTGTCAAGAATTATCTTCTAGAGAAGAATCTTTAAGGAAATAGTCATCTATCAATGTATAGAATCATCTCAGATAAGGCAAATTCTTGTATACTTGATATATGCTGAAGATATCTGAGCATGAAAGAATTCAGCCGAGATATCATGAAGCACGCAGCAAAAGAAACCATACGAGAACTGTCACAAGAGCGCTTACAGACTCGCTGATTTCTTCAATATGCAATTGAGAAATGAAAGAAGCATGCACTAGCGACGAGTTCAGCTGTGATAATTGACTTTTCATGAGAAAGTGATAAATTCAATGAAGTTTCATTATTGCGTGATCACTGACTTCAAAGAGCAGCTGAAAAAGAGAATGATGCAGTGATAAGAAAGCTGCTGACGGCAAACGTTGACGTCAACGTCGCTTCTGCTGATAGTTATGATGGTCAAACGACATTGCAGACGATCGCTGAAGAAGAGCATCTTGAGGTGATGAAGAGACTGCTGGCGGCAAACGTTGACGTCAACGTCGTCGCTGCTGCTAATCGTGATGGTCGAACGACATTGCAGACGATCGCTGAAGAAGAGCATCTTGAGGTGATGAAGAGACTGCTGACGGCAAATGTTGACGTCAACGTCGCTGCTGCTGATGATGATGGTCGAACGACATTGCAGATGATCGCTGAAGAAGAGCATCTTGAGATGATGAAGAGACTGCTGGCGACAAATGTCGACGTCAACGTCGCTGCTGCTGATTTTGATGATCGAACAACATTGCAGACGATCGCTGAGCATGAGACCATCATGAAGATTCTACAAGCGGCTGCAGAACTTTAAAAATGCTATCTATCATCTTACTTTCAGCCATGATATTTAATCATTCTATACAATATCTTAAAAAAATTCTTTCAGTTTTCAGAAGATTTATCAAAGATGACGATATATTGTTTCTCTGTATTCTTTAACATTTTTTTCAAACATTATTTATAAGACAATGATCTATCTCGTGTTCTCACAGACATTTGAGTGATACAGAGTCGAGTGATCGTCGATAGTTAGCATTGAACTGTGCTCAGATGCAGCGATTTCACTTGATCATGCTTCTCGAAATCAAGATACAGCTGCAGTAGTCAGTAGCACTCACTTAGCGAGAATTCGAGGTATTTACTCATTTTCTGTTTCTCTATAATCTTTGTATGAATTGAGTGTTAGTCGTTAATCATCAGAGAAAATGCGAATGTACATATTTCTGTATCGCAGAGCTTCACTAGTCTCGGCATAGTCTCTATTTGTCGCACTAAAGCGAGATGCTATTTCAATAATTTAGAAGTACTTTCGAGATGATTTTTAGTGAGTAGCTCTATCATAGTCGATTCTCACTAATTTCTAGACGATTCTCATCTAAATTTTGGGAATAAACTATTTAACTCTAGTCATGAAAGTCATTATCGCTCTTCTGCTCAATGATCAACTCAATGATTCTCGATATACGTTCAATTCATTCATTAATTAACTCTACAGAAAGCGCGTCTCATGCAGCTGTTCATAAAGCATTTATACTCTTTCTATTCAAAGAAATTTCCTTCTGTTGATCAATTCATCTACGACGTCATCATCAAGCCTGTTCTATCGAGTTTAGATCGAGCGAACGAGATGATCAATTCATGAGCTTATGCAGCTCTCACTGATTGTATAAATTCTTGTTTCATTTGCTTTTATGTGAAGCTGCTTCGTTTTCTATAATCAGAGAATCACGATCGGCTCGATTCAGCTTCTTTACAAAAGAAAGAAGCTTTGTTTTTAACATGAGTCGATATCTATATCAATTCACACCTTCACTAGATCGATCTTCTCACGTCTTTATTTTCTTCTTCAGATAATTTTTCAGCTGAGATGCTTTTCTCTTTCGTTTCTTTTCAGTTTTCTGAGATTTCAGCTCACGAAGAGTCTGAGTAGCGAGAAAAATGACTGTTTTGTTAGATCTTTCGATCATATTCTCAGCAGCTAAATCGATTCTTGCATCGTATTTCTCTTCTTTTGTTTCTTCGTGAAACGTGTGACAAGATCTCTTTGCATCGTATGCAAAAGAGCTTTAGAACTGTTCGTTCAAGTACGTTGATTGCTTGATTTGAACCACGTCATTATCAAACTTCTCATTCGATCGTGATCATGTTCGTAAAAAGTCTCGTCGTTCTTCTTTTCGTATACTAGCTTCATTCGTGAAAATGATTCGTCGCTTGAAGTCAAAATGTTGATACTTCAGAGCTCAGCTATATCGTTTTTCTTTGATGAGTGTGTCTAACAAGATCTTTCAGCCATGTTTTCTTCTGCTGTATTCTCTATCGTACATGAGCTGTTTAAACACTGACTCTGAAATATCGAGCTTCATGTCAGCTATGTGTTGCAAGATTTTCTTGTCGCGATTGTTTCGTAAGCTGATCACATAATCACATATCTCATTCTTCTTCTTCTTTGTTAATTTCTTGAATCTGTCGACGTTCTCGTTATGATTCTGAAAATTGATGATGTCTAATAAAGATATACGTAGCTCATTGACTCTGAATTTAGCTTTGAAAGCTATTCTTTGAACAGCAGTCGAAGTAACATCAGTCTTCTTTGCAACCTTCTTTTTTGTTTGACCTTCGCATTCGTACAGAAAGATTGATAACATGCGTTTAGCTGAAGTATAGCTCTTTCTTTCTGACTTGCTGACGCGTTGAGCTTGTGTTTTGACCTGACTCTTTGATTTACGTGACTTAATAGACATGTTGAATCGTAGATATGAAAGATGAAAGTGCATGTTTATTTCTCGAATGTTTTGATTTTGATAGAGCTGATCTTCGGCAATTATCATAGTAATAGATGAAGATTTAGGTGAAAGTCGCCTAGAAGCTAGTGAGAATTGATTATGGTAGAACTACTCACTAAAAATCATCTCGAGAGTATCTTTGTATGATAATGACTAATCAAATAATTCTGAGCGATTAACATCTGCAAAGAAACTGATCTTGTTCTATACTGCGTCTGAGTGTGACTGAGATGTCGATCAATAAGATAATGTTTTCTCATCAAGTCTCTTAAGTCTCAAGATGACTGACTGATCATCTCTGCACAGACTTTGAATCGAGTAGCTCAGGTCGTAAACCCTCATCGTGAACTTCTCATCTTCACAGTTGATGTTATGTTCTTGGCAACACTCTTGCGCGGCAGTCGAGCTGCGTCGACTGCACGATGACGTGTGATTCTCAATAAGCAAGAGAGTGTAGAACTTCTTCTCAAGATGTTAAGAATGAACATCGTACACACATTCTTGCGTTCAATGTCTTCACTGATCTTTACATCATTCAGCATGACGTCATCAACGTTGATCAGCTTAACGACATCGTCTCGTTTCAACCACACGTTATCACAATTAAGTTCGTCGTAATAAAGCTGAAGCTTTGTGTGTACGTAGAAAAGTTCATCAAGAATCTGATGAAAGTTAGCTACTTGTAGATGATGTACAAGAACGAAGTCATATCTCTTTACACATCGCTGCGATCTCAAAATGCTTCAACTTTCCCTTCGATGTAGATGAAAGACTTCTAAGCAATACTTTCATACATTCATAGATCATGTAAATGATTTCATCGTTGTGAAAAATTTTCACAAGATCGACGACGTTGTGATTCGAGGTTGATCTAAGTCTGTCAAGCGTGCTTTCATCGTTGTACTTCTTCTTCTTGACTGCAACGAGAAAATGCTCATGATCGTGAGAGATTGTCGAAGGCTCAGCCTGCTTCAACTTCATAAATCGATGATACGAATCTCAAGAACTGCATTTCTGAATCGAGTTCTCACTCACTTTGATCTTTTTTTTGACCGAAGGTGTCAAGAACGACAATCTATCGACGTTAACAGACAATTGAGAATCGAGACGCTGTTTCTCATAAGAGCGTTTGAGCATTCATAGTAATGAGTTGAGCGTATCTTGCAGTGATTCAAGCTTCGATTTGTTCGCGCTTACTTCGATGTCAGAGTTTGCAGTCGTTGCAAGTCGTGTTGCCTGTCGATGTATCTCAGTCATTTTCACTGTACTGAAAAGTTTGTGATGTCTAGCCTTCAAGATTAAAAATAAAACATCGTGATGTGTAAGTTTGTTTTGAGACTTCGCATTACATGATCTCAGGCACGCCTTCTCGATTTTAAACCTTTAGCTCTCTCAAACGCTCATCTCTGCGAAGATTGCTTGCAGTTCAGGTCGCTCATAATTTCTATATAGTGAGCGTTCTCTCGAATTTCATGAATAATCAGTTTCGCTCGTCGTGAGAACAACAATTACTTCAACTTCTAGTTACCAGATCAAGATATTGAATTCTTTCAAAGTAAAATCGCGACAGACGCAGATCAGAGTATACAATCATTGTCACTGCTGTCTGATTGAAGAGTGCAGCTTTCATCATGTGTTACATTGTGCTTATCAGAATTAGGCACAATCGTCTTACAGCAACAACATATTCAATCAGTTGACGAGAATGATGACATCAACGCTTCACATACAAAATCATAACTCTCTATCATACTTCAGAGAAAGTCAACAATCTTTACAGCGACAACTCACTCGCTGATTCTTCATCATACACTGAGTCTGCGTCAGAATAAGAAGATGTAGTGAAGATGAAAGATCAAAATCACAGTCAAACTTTAAATCAAGAAACTCAAGAGTGTAGATATACGATGAACGTCGCTGAAAGAATTCAAAAGATCATACACTGATCAATACAGTAGACAACTTTGTTGTACATTCTCGTTCTGAAGATGATCAGTAACTTTGCAGCAAAGATGTTGTAGCGAAAATGCTCACGAGATTAATGCATCGTCTTAGCTAATGTCAGTATTCAGATGCAGTTGATTTTCGTAATGACTGTTACATACAGATGCTATCGAGCGCATGATTTAATGATAGAACGTGCTTTGATCAATCAAGAGTCACGAATTTTTAAGCGCTTTCATAGACACTTGTTCATGTGCAATAGAGCAATTCTTGTAATGTCGAAGCTTGTATGCTTGACAGACGTCTGTAAATCGCACTAGCAGAGATAGAAGCGATAAACTCTGTGATCTCATTCATCTCAGCGCTAAGTTGACTTGTTGACGTTGATGTAGATAGATTGAGATACCTGATGTTTACTAATCGAAAAGATGAGATTTTAATCACGCGTTGCTATTACGTGAAAGTATTCAAGATTGTGACTTGCATTTTCAAACCATGCGAACTGAACACTCATTGCATCAACGAAGTCGCTAGTTTCTTGTCTAAGTTGTATTAAATTAGTTCTGCTAAGTCATCAAAAAGAACACTGTAACATTTCACGCAATTTCTAGCTGCTTCAATCAATCAATGAATGACGATGAAGACAATGTATACGACAGTATATGAAGAGTAAGCGAGAAGAAACAAAGCAATCGACGCATTTGATGCAATTGTTTGAGAATGATAGTCTCGAGTCTGAGTTTGCGACATATAGAACTATTATTTAGCCTAGAAGATTTTTCATGCGTTGATTGAAGAAGTACGAGTCTGACGTTCAACAATGACATTGACTTCTGCATGAAACGTAATGCAGAACATGCTAGAAGTCTGATTGTTTACTACACTGAAAAGCGATCAGCTCAAAAGATAATAAGGGAATTTTCAATAATGTTATTGATAGTGTGAACAACTTCTGAATATGAGAAAGTAGTTGCTGAGAAAGCACTTCTCACGAGCAGATTCTTCAAAAATAAGATTGTGATTCGCTTTTTGAAAAGATAAGCGAAACTCAGTTCTTCACGTGACGTGCTCAAAGTCTCTGAATAGTAAATTGACAGACAAAGAATACGATTCTTTCTAGACTAGTCAGCTTTAGATCGATGTATCAGAATCATACATGCAATCTCTGTTATGATGAGAGATCATGTTTCGTGATCTCACAATCAATAAGTATATTATCTTTCATTCTTGCAAACGATTGCGTCTTTGCTTTTGCAATGTAAGACATTCTGTATATTTTTCTGACGCAGAAGATTTGAAACGAAATAAAGTGCAGACATATATTGAACTAAGTGAGATGAGTGTTTGAGTTTCATTTCTGACTTTTTCTCGACTTCTGTTCTGATGCTCTTCAAACTTCAACTCTGACTTTTCTTGCTTCAATTATCGCTTTTCGTTCTCTAGTTTTGACTCTCTTCACGCTTCAATGAATTTCGCAAGATGTGATAGTCTAGAAGACACATTGACTTGACTCGTGATTGAGTCAACGATGTGATGCACACGTGCTTTATTCTAGAACTCAGCATAGAACTGATGTGAGTCGATGAAGAAAGCAAACATGTCGTAAGACATTATATGTCTTGAGACACTATGTCTTGAATCGCTGTGTGTCTTGAGTCACTATATGCCTGAAGACACATGTCGTAAGACATCATACGTCTTGAGACATATGTCACGAGACACTATATGTATTGAGGCACATGTAGAAAGACATTATACATCTTGAGACATATGTCACGAGACACTATATGTATTAAGGCACATGTAGAAAGACATTATACATCTTGAGACATCATATGTATCAAGATACTCGTAGAAACACACTACATGACTTAAGATCAACGTATTAAACACTTCTACTTTTCTCTCTCTTGTACATTTAATGAAGATCGTACAGAAATGGTTTTTGAATCAATACGTATTTCATCTTTGAATACATGTGATCGATTTTCTTTGATTCTATTGTAAATATTACATCATGAGCAGTAACAAAAACTCAAGCTCTTGTTACTCAATTCTGTCATTCTGATAAATAGTATGCAATCATTCTATTGCTTCGAAAGCTGATATTTTAATTTCAGCAGTTTTATTCGATCGTTCAAATAGTCACGTACAAGACTTCGTAGATCATCTCGCTGCTTATTGATTTCAAATACTAAATCACGATCAGTCTTGATACGCAAAGAGCGAATTGTACTTACTCATCATCAGCATCTTTTTCTTCTCACTCTGCATCTTTTCGTTGAATTCTTGCGCATCTTCAGCGTTTTCTTGCGCAGTCTCGATATTTTCTGAATGTCTCATGTTCATCTCTGTTTGTAAAATCTTCTGCAAATCTGCGAATTCTTGATAAACAGTCTCACGTTGATCAAAAGACACTTTGTTCTTTTTCAAATAAATTGAAAAGATTGAGATGAAGAGAATCTATTCTGCGTGTCAGTGAATTAAACGAAAGCATTGATGAACGTCATCTTATTCAGATTGTTGTCTTTCAAGACATTATTAAGCAGCGACTCTACTGCGAGAGCAGTCTCTATCATTGTAAGTTTCTCATCAGTGAATTCTCAATCTCGCTTCATGCTTATCAATGTGTTGTACTTGTCAAATCACACGAATTCGAAGAGTACTAGCTTTGCGAGTCTTATAATCATGAATCAGCTGTTTTAGATACGACAAGTGTGCAGTCATCTCGAACTCAGTGACTATCAGAAGAATGCTTTCATACTCGCTCACAGAGACACTGATTTCATAAGACTCACTGAATAGTATCAAACGAGAATCAGTCGCGTTCTCGTTCTCGTCGATCTCGACGCGATACAGAAGTTCTCGTGTCAGTTCTTTACGAGATTCAATGAAAAGATTCAGTCTATTCTGCTTCTTGTGTGCTCAAGAGATCATCACGAAAGTATGACTCTGCACGAAGAATCAGAAGCTGACAAAAGAAATTCATAAATTGATGTATTGCTCAGCTTTGATCTTCAGTGATCGAGAAAGATTGATGCTAATCTTGACAGTGTCATAGACGTGACTAATGAAAGCTCAAGCGCGATCGTGACAAAACGTTTCGCTTTGTCACAGTACACTGATGCATTGAACAACAGATGTGAAAAGAAACAGCGCAGCAGAGATATAAATGTACATGCAAGGAAAAAGCGACTTGAAGAGCAGATGACATCAGGTGAAACAGACAGAAAGCGCGATCAACGCTTGATGCATACGAAGAAAGATTGCGTAGAATGATTGACGCAAGAGAGAATGCAAGAGTAGTAGAAGAACACACAGCGATGATTCGACCTGAGTATGATTAGTTAGAAACGATGATGAAAGTAGCAACAAAGACTAACTATCAGTTCAAACAGATGCTCTGAAACTTTCAATGAGAAAGTGATTCGATTGATCACGACGACGAGTACGTGAAAGAGATTGAGCGCGAACGTCATCAATTTCGTCGAGCGATGAACGCGTCGATAAGAATTCAAAGATAACTTGAGAAAATCAGTCAGAAAACTAAGATGAGCATCTGCAAAGAGCGAAATCATGTTGACGAGCGATAGATTCTCGACTTGAAGATCAGCTTTAAAGATCATGAAAACTCGAAAGCTAAGACAGAAAACATTGATCGTGATGTAAATCAGCTGAATCAGAACGTCGATTCAACTTCACGAACTCAAAAGTTGATGACGATTCAGAAAGTACGAGTAAGTAAGATGCTTGAACATAAGAAGAGAGATCTTTTTCCGAAATTGCACTGTACGAGAAAGAAGATTAACAATAATGAAGACAAAGAAGAAGTCGCTCGCGACAGTAGCATATATCTGAGTGACATTCATGAGAATACGAAGTCGAAGCAGTATTACAGAGAAGAGATGAAAAATTGAAGTGAATCAAAGAAGTGATAAGAAGAAAGACTGAAAAGAAAATAAAGAAATGTATCGAGACGTCAAGACTCTTTTAATACATGAAACTGAGATTGAATAGAACTGATCATGAGAACAAACGTTAAAAAAGTTGAGAAGAGAAAACATCAAGAGTATTAGAAAAGAAGCAGAAAATGATGACTCATAAGAGCAGAGCTAAATTGTCATCATTTTCAATGATGCATTATATTTAGAATTCATTTCGAGAAACGAAAAGAATTTCAACTCACTAAATCGACGCAAAAAGTTCAGAAACAGAGATTTTATAATTTTAAATTGACATGTCAAGATATTTGTGAATTTCTAAAAAGAATCGTCTATACTGACTTGTGAAGTCTTCACGCAAAGACTTCAGCTCAGTTTATCATTCACTCGAGTCAATTCTTTCATCAATCACACTGAAGCAGTCGATGCTGAAAATGTTAGATTCTGATTGAAGTGACTAGATTGCAACTCATCTTTATTAACTCATTTATCAAAGAAGCAGACGTCGTCATCGACAGAAATTCGATGACGTCGAAGTTAAAAGATCAACGATTCAAATTCTCGACATCGATAGCTTCGTCGTCTTTGATGCATTTCTGCATGAGTTTCATCATGATTCTACTGAGCGCTCTTACATCTCTAATACTGATTTCATTTGACAAAGTAATCTGACAACAGCATTCTTGATTCATTGTCATGTAATGTTAACGAAGTCTTCTGTGAACTGAGATTGAGATTGACTGATTTTGATGTCTTCTTCGACGCTTAAAAGAATGTTGAAGCAACTGAGAGACTTGTGCTTCATTTTCTGAGAGATAAGATAAACAAGATTCTCAAGTATCTATTGCGATTAACACATTCTTTGTGACATCTCGTCTGTCAGATTTATTTATTCGAGTATGACTGTCAATTCTTGCTCGTTGAAATAGAGAGAAGAAGCAACGATCTGAACAAGAGAAATGTTCATACGCTCGAGAATGACATAGAAGAATTTCTCGAAACTAAAAGATTCTAGAACGACAACGAAGTTGTCGTGTTGAATGTGATGTAACATGTGAAGCTTCTCGTGAGAGTCTGATCTCGAAAAACTTTTCACGATGACACGTTTGCGAAGAGATTCTTTTCGAACAACAACAGTAATGAAATGATCAAGCTTGAGCTGAAAGATCTTCTTGTAGCTTTTTCACGAAGATTCGTTTTTCATTCTCTTATATTCGCGAATCTCAAGCCTTGTATCTATCTTAATTCTCTGCAAAGAGAGAAATCTTTTTCTTTTTGAACCTTTGTTTTTAGAGATCGAGTGATTCTGAAAATGTCGTTTCGATTCTGTGACATTGTCACAAGACTCTGTAGTCAAAGTAGACTGCTCGACTTCTCTCAGATCTCTCATGTTGAACAGAGTGTCACGCTTGAAGAGTTGAAAACTCATGCTGAATATTCGTAAGAAATGAGAAAATGTTTGAAGATTTGATGTGATTGTTGAGTAGAAAATACAGTTGAGAAGAGAATGAAACGTCGAAAACAATGCAACGTATGAGTAGATCGACAATGATCAGAAAATTATTTAAAGCACAGAAAGAGAAACAGTTTCGAGTAGAAGAGTGATAGCACTTTTTGACGTCTGTCAGAAACGACACGCAATACAAAGTACAAGCATTGTCAGATTGCAAGACACTTTAATGTATCTGTCTGTTTTTCATTCTTCATCAAGTAAATCTTCTTGAAATGTGACGAGCTCAAGCGCACGACGAAGAGTCAAGACTCGAGGCGAAAAAAGAGCTTAAGTACAAAGAAATGACTCGCGTCAGGCTTAAGTGACTGCATTTTCGATGAAACGAGTCAGAGAAGCTCGATGACACGAATGTAAAGAGATTGAAATCGATATTTCGAAAAGAATGTCGTTGACTTGATATACATAATCACATCTGTGCTGTTGTTGATCAGCAACATCTCAATGCTGCTATACTGATTTCAGAAATCTCAGTGAAAGCATTGCTGACTAAATCGAAGAGCGAATATTCGAAGCTAGTTTTTTCGATCGACTATCAGCTGAAATGTCTGCACGAACGACACAGAATTCAGGCAGGAAAAAAAGTTCTTTCTTCAGCGAATAAATGATGAACAGTGAATCTTTATCTTGCAGATATAATGAAACTCTTCTCAAAATCAACGCTTCTGACCTCTATCTTTTACAGACATCGATCGCGAGCTGAAAACATATCTGATCGAGAAGTATTTCAACGAAGAAAAGCTCGTCAACGACGAGATCTATTGCAAGATACGTCAGTATCACTTTCAACGCAATCTTAGCTTCGAACGATGATGATGAAATCGTCTGACTGCGCATGAGAAGAGATGTCTGAGACAGCTTTTTTGACATGATGAGCTGATCGCGACTTGCGATGCTCTGTTAAACATCACTGATCTTTGAAGAGATTGAAGAAATAGCACACTACACACAATCATGATCATTAAATGTGACAAGATGAGCAGATACTCGACAAGTGCTCTGATTTGCTTATTCTTCGATAGAAAAGCCTGCGCTATCTCAATCATATCAAGAAGATCTGAGAGATGCTACTTCAGCGAGACAAAAACGCGATGCACAAGATGAATCAAGTCACAGTGAAAGTTCTGAAGCTGAAAGCATCATGATTATCAACGCTGAATGTCAAAGTTTTGCGAGATCAAGTGCTAGAAGGGAAAATATTCGACGCTTTTAGCGAGCAAGAGCGTGTGACAATATGAGACAGATTACAAGTCGTCGACGATTTGATTTCTTCTCTGTTTACTTTCTTCAAGAACATCAAATACCTGAAAGCGTGCGTCAATTGCGTAAAATGATTGATAAGTCTATCTTCTCGAAACATCATGTTCATCGCGTTGAAAAAGACGTTTTGCGACGCAAATCAAAGAGCAGATCGAACTGTCATTCAGATCACGAAATTCAGCTTTACGTTTAGTTCGACAAGCTTGACGAATCGAGTGAATCTGAGCTATCAACAGTTGCATGTCTATGTTATGCATCACTATCTTCAAATGTCTAGAGAGCTCAAAGAGAAAGAGCTTCTGACGAGACTGATGATCAACACAGATAAAACGATGCTTTGCAACTTTGCTGATCTGACTGATCAATTAGGTTTCGAGTCTCTTGAGATTATCGCTCTGAAGCAATGTTCAAAGTCAACGATTGCAAGAGCGCGATTCGAAAGATCGAAGTCTCTGCTAGTCACGAATGATGTCGATGAGATAAAGAAACGAAGATGTGAGCTATCACGCGTAGAGAATTATGTAGAGAATGACGAGTTTCTGTTCGTAAATCATCTACACAACGAGAAGAAGAAACAAGGCGAGAGAATTACATTCTTTTTCGTTTGAAAGTTCGTCTACTTTGCATTCTTTGAGAGATCGTTATTCTTGATCTTGAATTCAATCTCTCGAGTTTCTGATTGCACAGACGAGAATATAAACAGATCGCAAGATGCACACATATTGCAGAAAAGACGAAAGCAAGAGAAGCAGAGACAGAAGCTGAAGAGACAGAAGCTGAAGAGACAGAAGCAAGAGCAGCAGAGACAGAAGTTGAAGAGACAGAAGCTGAAGAGACAAAAGCAAGAGCAGCAGAGACAGAAGCTGAAGAGACAGAAGCTGAAGAGGCAGAAGCAAGAGCAGCAGAGACAGAAGCAAGAGAGGCAGAAGCAAGAGCAGCAGAGATTGAAGCTGAAGAGACAGAAGCAAGAGAGACAGAAGCAAGAGCAGCAAAGATTGAAGCTGAAGAGACTGAAGCAGAAGAGGCTGAAGCAAGAGAGACTGAAGCAGAAGAGACTGAAGCAAGAGCAGAAGAGACAGAAGCAAGAGCAGCAGAGGCTGAAGCTGAAGAGACTGAAGCTGAAGCAGAAGCAGAAAAGACAAAAACAGAAGATACTTAAAAGGCTAGAGCAAGAGAGGCAAGAGCAAGAGAGGCAAGAACAAGAGAGCTTGAATAAGAAGAGATTAAAGCGAGAAAGACTACGAGAGAAGCAAAAATTGATAGAGCAGAAAAGATTAAAGAAAGAGAGACTGAAGAAAGAAGAGCAAGAAAGAAAGAAGAAAGAGAAGCGAGAAAGACAGAAGCAAGAGAAACGAGAAAGACAGAAGCAAGAGAAACGAGAAAGACAGAAGCAAGAGAAACGAGAAAGACAGAAGCAAGAAGAGTGAGAAAGACAGAAGCAAGAGAGGCGAGAAAGACTAGAGTATCAAAGTCTAGAGAATCAACAAAGACTACAGAATCAGCAAAGACTCAAACAAGAAGAATTACTCGAGAAAGAAGAACTTGATCAAGAGAAAACAAATCAGCAAACAGAACAAGACGTAAATCGAGACGAGACTTCAGCAAATCTGCTCTCGACGAAAAAAGCACGAAAGTCTGAGACTCAACTTGAGAAGAGATCAGATAACACAAAGATTTGCATCAACTTTAAATTTCGTGAAGAAGACTTCTGAAAAGATGCGTCATTTCTTATGATCGATTTATTCGATTCATTCGAGATCGAGAGAGTAGCAAAGAAGAAAATAAGAGAAAAGATAAGACTTTTCAATATCAAGCTGCGCATGTTAACTTCACAGAAGTGTTATCAAGTCGTGATGATCAACGAAACTTACACTGTACTCTTAATTCAAAAGTCAGAAATCTACATCAACGACAAGCTACAGATTTCTGCAATGAACGTTCGCATTGACGTCTTATCTCATCAACAACATATGCTGAAGAGAGTTGTCATCAATGATATATCTCAACTGCATCACGTGCAAAAGAAACATCACGAAAGAGTCTTCATATAAAAGAGAATCACTCTGAAAGACACAAGATCGTTGATGAATTGATGACATACAGAGCTAGAATAGATTTCACACAGATCAAAGATACGCACTTCAAGAGCAATCAAGCACGAAAGAAACGTAAGAGAATCAAGATCGATAATGTCAGATTATTGAAAAGTAACGAGAGAAAGAGAGCTGTCAATAATGACATCATCAAGAAAGATCACATACGAAAGAAGAAAATTGTATTAATCTCAAATATTTCATTTACATGTCTTAACATCTTTTGCTATAGTTCATGTTTTAAACAAATCTACTGCTATCAACACAATCTGTGTTTCATCAATCGTATGTGCATCAACAAGCAATCGAGTAAAATATGTCTTAAGTATAACATTAACTCAAGAAATGACTGCTGTCTAGAATGTCACAACTCATCGACTGCTTCAAACTCATCGCTTTAAGTATCAGACTTGAACGAAGCGTCTGAGATGAAACTACGCAGTTTCAACATTCTTGCAACGTCTTGTTCAAAGATTTGAATCACTCATTCATTCAAGAAGTTTATCGTCATAGCTAAACTTCTAGTCTTCTCATTTTTCATCATTCATTCGCAAATTCAAAGCTCAATCGACGTCTCAATACTGCATCGATCGTATCATCTCTTCTATCTCTTTAACTCGATCATCAAAGTTTGCAATCAATCGATTTGAGATCTCTTCTAGTCTCTTCAGATGATTCTCTTCAACAGTGAGCTTTTTCAAGATCATTCTCTGCATCTTCAGCATGCATTCTTTCATGTTTAGTGCTTTTGAGAGTTTCGAGTTCAAGGCGAATAATTCGTTGAGTCATTCGCGACGCTTCGCTCAACTTTGACTGCGAAGCTTCTTTCTCTTTTGAATTTTCTCATCTTAAGTGATCAGTCATTTTCTTCAAGGTTGATTCAACTTTTCGTGTTCTGTCGTGAGTCTTGATTCTTCACTTGCGTTGAATTCAAGGTTCGAGTGCAACGAGCGATCTGAGTATGATGAATGTGATTGCGACATGCTGATGAATCTCGTCATGTCGAATTTGAAGAAGCAACTCGCGAAGTAAATCAATGCAGCTTTAAATCTAATTGCGTCTCTTATTGACAATACAGCAGTTCAAATCGATTCGTTTCTTATTTATCTTCATTGATGATTCGACTTTTCATTCTTGCTCTTGCTTAACATTTACTTCTGACTCTGACATTCACTTCTGACTCTGACATTCACTTCTGACTCTGACATTCACTTCTGACTCTAGCATCTACTTGTAGATATAGATATCGCTGTTTACTAGCTCAAGTCTATTGAGTAAATTGCTCTCATTTCTAGACTTATAATAAGTAATGACGACTATATACTCTGCACAAAGACAATATACAATCTTTACGAAAACGCAGTGTGTTTAGCATAATTTTATAGTATCAATTCAACATTTTCATAGAGTTCTTCACATAGAACTCTTCTAGAAGCTAGATCAGATTAATAGTGATCGAAGAAACAGAATTCTATTTAGTTAAACAAAATGCAAATCAAGAATCAGTGCATGTTTATTTAAGCGTGCTATCATATATTATTGCAAAAAGACAGTCTTTTAGCGAGACATTTGACTCTAGACGCGCTATTCGCTCGAAGCACAAGACACAAACAAAGCTGAAGCTTTCTCGATACTAGTATTCTGCTGACTTACTGCTCATACCTCGCATTCGTCTAATAATATTACAAGCGAATACAGTCAGCTTCTTCTTCGTTAGAATTGTTATGACAGTCAGCAGCTGTTCTCACTTGATAGTTCATCATGTACTCTTCGCAGCTTCAAGCCTGAGTTTGATCATCATCTTGACTCAAGTAACTCAAATTCAGCTGTTCTTGTTTCTCTAATGAACGAGACATCTGAATGAATTTGAAATTCTCTACATTGTTTCAATTGCTATCTTTTTCAAACCTCACATTCTGCGAATAAAGAAGAGTTTCATCGAGCTGATCATCTTTGCAGTCGAGTTTCGTGAAAACATTTAAGATAAGCGTTGAACGAGTGTAGATCAAAGAGTCTTCATTGATTGTCTGCATTATGATCAGAAAAAGCGAGTTTGAACACTAGTTCATATTTACTTACATCAGCATTAGATGCTTGATTGTCTCTCATCTGAAGAGCAGCAGACTCACAAGCACTTTGAAGTGTCGATACAGTATCGACGAGTGCATTGACTAGATAGTAACAGAATAGAAAGGCGAGACAAGTCTTTAAGACGCTGATAGATATCATGTTAATTTATCAGGTGAAATGTGAACGTATGACACTTTGCAAAATCAATAGATTAAAAGAATTTGACTCGAGAAAAGTTTTTATCGTGACAATATTTGATCACATTCAATTCTCACTTCTATTATATTCGATTTTGAAGCTTATGTAGAATTTTCATGAACATTCAGAAAAGACTTTCTATGAAACATCAAAAAAGAGACTTCTTCTCTACAGAGTTCAGAAGAATGCTCAATTATTATATTCAGAAAGATTCGCGAAAAGATGTTTCTTTAAGCAGCTATGAATGAGCTTTCAAGTCATCATTTTCAGTTCGCTGCTGATTTCTCGTCAGACATTGTGTTTAGATCAGACATATTCGATTATGATGTCACAACAGACAACACACGAATTGAAAGTGAGGCACAAAGTCGATCGTCATCGATGATAGAAGAACAGCGACAAGAAGTAATTCATGACGAAGTTTCAAAGATTGCAATGTCAAAAACTACATCTCTGAGAACGAGAATAATCAGAGACAATCGACATGTCATCTTTCAAGATTCTTGAGTAAAGCGACGACTGTCATCAATACATTCTGCATTTCATCGACGATCAATTTTTGACAAGGCGAATGATGTTGCTGCTCTGAATGATCAGATCGCAAAAAATGAAAGCATCACATTCATTTACAAGCAGCTATCTCATTAACTTCAGATATCGAAGCAAAATTGCTCTGCTTCTTCAGCGAAGCGCGTGATAAAACTTACAAGAATGAATGACTATTTACTGCAAGAGCTGACTTATCACAAAGATACTTGAGCAGCTGATATGAAGTTTCATGAGACAGTGATCGATTTGCATGTGAAATTGAACGATGCATTGAAGAAAAAATCTCAAAAGCGAGCAGACGCAGAGTCTACTTTACTAAGCTATTGAGATATTGATTTTGATGATGAAAATGTCAAGAATATCATTTTCTAATAGCTTTCATCTTTATCTCATTTCGTAGAAACGAGCGAGTTCAGCGCTGAAGAAAGACTCGATCTGACTGAAGTATCTGATCTTCGTTGCGAGATACATAGTAGATCAGAAGCGTTGAGTTCAGACATAGCGATTTCATTGAGCTAGTCTTCGTTGTTCACTATCAGATCTAGATCTCATCTCAACTCTAAAGTGTCAGAACTGATCATAGTCTAGCAGTAAGCGAACTATATAGCTATTCGTAGATGAAACATTAGCTGAAACGTGATAAAAGAGTTCTTTCTCAGACACAGCTTTCTTTAAGCATTCGAAAGTGAATCACATGACATTCATTTTTGTTTCGCGATTCTGATGACTGAGCTTTTCGATAAAAATTGTGACATTGTTCTACAATTAGAGACATTCAGAAAAAAGATGACATTCATTCACTGCTTTTGAGAATCGATTTATTTTCCAAGAGTATATATTGTCATTGTGACTTCAAAAAAGAACGGTCAAAGCATCTTTCTATATCTTCATGACAAAAGTTAGAACTCAGCGACACATTAATCAAGAGAAAGTCAGAAAGCGAACAAAAAGTTTCTTCAAAAAGATGAACGAGTTGACACAGATAGCGAACGCAAAGATCTACTTCGTTATGAATCGCAACGAAAGATATCAAATCTACAAATTGATTGATCAACTCAAGTGATCATCGTCGAAACAAGAAATGATAAATCGCTCAATCACAAAGATTCACGCATTGTTTAATTCTATGATTTTAGAAGAAGCATTATCTCATTTCAAGATATAAAGACTTCGCGAACTTTGAGTCTGCGAATGATGAAGAAATCAACGACGAACATCTGACGAAGTTTAAGCTTGAAGATGATGATGATTTCATTAATTATCAGCGACGCATTTTCTCTGTTTTCAAGCCTTCAGTTCTGTCGAGATCATCAGCTGAACGAATGTATTTCTCGTCTCAACTTTCATCTTAGATAATGTGCAGATCAAACATTTATCTGTCATAAAGACTCAAATTGCAATCGTCTCACCTGAATTTCAAAAGTTCTCTGTGAAATAGCTCTCTCTCGATTCTCATTCAATTCAATCTATGCTCGACTAACAAAATGTGAGCTGTCTTCTTCATGTCTCATATCATATGAAACACATATTGCTGTTCAAGACTAGTGCTACTCGTATATTTGATGTTGCACTGTGTGACAATGCTCAAGATTCTTCGATCACACTTCAGAGAATAATGTCGTAAAGTGAGGTCAGATCTCTGCGAAGTCTTCGACAAGAAGTTGTTGAAGCAAAGACATCACATTCTGAAAATTCTGAATGAAGCAACGAGAAGCAAAAACAAGAATTATCGTCAGAATGCATGATTAGTGATTGAAGTTGAGATTCTAAATTAGATTTCACAATCGAAAAGCAATCTCAGATCTTTCAACGTCGTTTTTACATGTTCACTAGCGCATTCTTGTATGATGTGCATTTACATGCTTAGTTGACTTGCATCTGTGTCTTAAACAGAATTCTAGTTGCAAGAAAATGATTGACAGCAACAGAAGCTTTAAGTTGAGATTGAACTGTTTGATTAAATGACTGTCAGCATTTGCAGTGTCTCAAATAGAAACGCGCGATCTTCTTCATCAGAACGCGCTCTGCTTCACATGTTCTAGATGCTGTCAAAAATACGTGTTTTGACTTCGACTGCGCTCTTCTTCTTCTCAACAGTGTAACACAATATCATTTCTAAATTCTCGCTACTCATTTCTTACTAAATCTCACTTTCATTGTCTTTGAGATTTCTGCTTTCAATAAATGAAAGTCAAACTACATTCTTCTACTTGACATTAAACTCTCTCATATGTCAATCTCAGTCAATTCTTTCTTTTGTTGTCAGTATCTTTCTTCGAAGTTCTCTGATCATCACGTTGACATCATTTCAGAAAGCATCTGCAACTTCTTGTGAATCATCAGGTTCTTTCTGAACAGAATATGCCTAGTTTTCTTCGAGTGCATCTGAAGCAGCTCAGAAACAAGCTTTCTCGAATGATTGAGATGAGAAGACTTCGTGACAGAATCTTCAAGAATGATGCTGATATTATATTGCGATTGACAGTCTGAGAAAGCAACTTCGAGATCTTTACACTCAGTATCAACATTTGTGCGCAGCCTACAATCAGGCTTGAGAAGACGTGAATACTCAGATTCGATGATTCAACTCTATTGATTCAGCTCTCAATATGAAAAGAAATGCGCAGATGGAAAAGAAAACTCGATATGAAGCAGACAAACAGTCATTGTCAAATTCATCAATATTCTTCACGCTTCGTGAGTTCTTAATGAGAACGTAAGAGTCTGACTCAAGGCAGAAGCATTGAAGCTTGATCTCTTAATCGCGATGAAGATTGCTGATGCTTCAGTGATGTGATAGACGATTGATAGACGTAGAGTGAATAACATAGCATACTGAGAAATCGCGATTGTTCGAACACATCGTATGCATAAAGTAATCACAATCGCAGATTAATGAAGCTTATTCTGCTTCGATTTGATCTATCTATATTACAAAATTTCTATGACATAGTAGTAGATAATAAGCAAAGAGATCATGCTTCTAAATACTTTCTTCATTGCAGTTCAATCAGAAAATGAAGTCTCTGATGATCATATCTCAGAACTTGAAACATTGATTGCTCAGATACTGTTGTTCGTTGATCATATACTCAAAGAAGAAAGCGCGATGAGCACTGAAGCGATTGATTCATTTTCAGTTCACGACAGGTTGAATGTTCGCGAAGCGCTCGTAGAAAATGTCTGCGCAACGCTCGTTATGATGCTGTTGTTGACTGAGTGACGATTTGAAGAATTTAAGCTGAAGATTTCTCTGTCTTTGTCACGAAGCGCACAGTTCTGCTGTGATGATGAGCGATAGAATCATGCTGAATTATTCGTTGTTATCAAGTAAGAAATCATCAATCTGAAGAAATTGACAGCGCTTAACAAGTCGTTTGCTTGACAGAGTCGATCTAAAGAGATCTGAGCTATATGATTTCTGAGATTCATTGAGATGAACAAGATGATATCGTTGACGAAAGCATTCAATTGATTCGAAGTAAACACAGTCTTCACGTTGATGTCAACGACAATGTGATGAATTGATGAATTTGAAGACATAGCTTCTGAACTATATTCTAGTGTTGTTGTTTGCATGCTGATGTTGAGACTTGTTGAGTTTCAGCTCACGTTCAACTCAAACGATAACATCTCAGACACGCTATTGACATGACTGCTAAGTAGAATATTAGCTGACTCGATCTGCATGCTATTCACTTACATTTCAGCGATCAACGCGATCAACAATGTCAATGATTTCAGCTCGTTCATGCCTTCTTTTGCAAGTTAAGATATTGATGTTGTCAAAGTTAATAACATTGAGAAAGAGAGTTCTGACTGTTGTCAAATGAAAAGATAGAAACTCTCAAAAACGAAATTTCAAAGAGTCTTGATTTGTGAATGTTCAGAGTGTATCTTTTGCAAGATTCTATTTGCAGTCAGAAAAGCTCACAGAACGATGCAAGAACTGATGATCATGAAAGTCTGAGTTGACTTATCAATGATTTATAAAAGAGCACAAATCAATGATTCAAAAAAACACAACATTACACAAATAAAATTCTCAAAAACAGATCAATTGATTTGATTCTTGAATACATCTACTCAAGCAATTTTATCATCTCAAAAGACAAGCAATACTGCTCTTTCGTACAAGAACTGATTTGAAAAGAAAAAAGAGAAAAAGGGAAAATTCTTTCAATTGAATTATGATCAATTTCGAAACGAAAATTTCATTGATCGTAGAAGTTGAAGAAAAGACGCTGAGTTTGAATTTCAAGCGAGTTGCAATCAACGAAGCACGTAAACAGGCAGAGCAAGCAAAGATGTTCAACAGTCTTTCAATATCAGAGAGCACATCAAGTTCAGACACTGCTCGTCTTGAAGATGACAAGACACATCGACAGACAGAGCAAGCAAAGACGTTTCAGAGTCTTTCAACGTCAGAGAGCACGTCAAGCTCAGACACTGCTCGCCTTGAAGCTGACAAAGCACGTCGACAGGCAGAAGCAGCAAAAGCATTCTTCGACAAGATAAATTTGAAGAAGACATTGAATCAAGACACTGCTCATATCAAAGCGAACAAAGAAAAAGATCGAGCAGAAGAGTCTTCGAAAACAGCTTCTTCAGAATCATTCAATATCTTCATCAATAAACTCGAAGAGTTTGTCAAGAATGCTTACGAAGATGAAGATCAAAATGACGAATCTGATCGCATGAAAATTGAGCAGAGCGAAGCTTCAAAGTCAGATGATCTTCGTCAGCAGATATATGAAAAAGTCACATCGTATTTGAAAAAGCTCATGAAGAATCTCAAGAACGCTGAAGCGACATCAGAATTGAATAAATTGAACAAGCAGATAAAGAAGCAGAATCTCAAAGACAAGCTCTCAAAGAAAGATCTAGAGAACTTTCTCATTCAGATTTTCACATTCGTCATCAACTTCAAATTGACGAAAGATTATCATGAATCTGTAGTCAAGAACTCAGCTGACGATATAGCGAGAGAAAAAGTAAACAACATCAATAACATTTTGAATCAGTGAAATGAGCGACATGAGTATCTCAGAATCTGACTTATACATCTTGTATCTCGATCAGACACTGATGAAGCAGACTTCGCAATAGCAGAGTCATTCAAAGCAGCAGAGTCATTCGAAGCAACAGAGTCATTTGAAGCAACAGAGTCATTCAAAGCAACAGAGTCATTCAAAACAGCAGAGTTCAAAGTCGTTGATCAAGCTGATCAGACTTTCATCAAAGATGATGTGAAAATCAAAGTCAGCGTTGAAATACTCGATGAATCAGACGGCTTAACATCTCTTGAAAAAGTCGTGATTGTTTGAAAAGCTGAGTTTGAGTCGCGAGTCATCGTGAATCATGAAACAGATGTGAATTCGTATTTTGAGATACACTCTGAGATCAACTTTGAAAAAGAAGTCGTCAAAGAGTGACTGAAAGATGAAACGTACGAAAGCGAAGATTTGTCAAAGAACGCAAAGATCAATCAGATGCAAATTCATGAGCGAGTCAAAGTCAAGAAAACAGGTAGTAAGCGAATTAACAAAATCGCACGTACTTAAAGTGAAATTCAATACTACTTAATCAAAGTTCTGAATACAGATTACATAAGCATCAAGTTGATGCTCTCTGAAATGAAAGAACTCAGCTTTGTCAAACTCAAATGTATCGATGCACAATTGAATCATCAAAACGAGCAGTTGCTCGCGAAACTTGATCAGTGTCGTGAGAAGAATGAGCATTCGAACATCGAGAAGCAGCTGACAAATGATGATATCAAAAAGATGTCGTGACTGTCGTTGAACGCGATTTTCGAGACTAAGAAGAAGAAGAAGAAGAAGAAAGAGAATGAAGATGTGAGAAATATAGTCTCTCAGAAAACAGGTCTGAAGCGCAGTTCAAAGTCGAAGATTGCTTCACGCACGTCGAAGACATCTTGAATTTTCAAATATTTCATCATTTGAGCATTATAGCATGTTGTGAAAAAAGATGAGCGAACGGCAGCAAAGATGAAGACGCGAGAGTTTCTTGAAATTTGATTTTCTTCAGTCAGTCTTTATCAAGTTATAGTAGAGTTAGAACAAGAACAATAATAAATCATTGAGATGAAAAGCTTTCATACACATATTTTCGTGATCAACTGTTGTATCTTTTTTAGCGACAAGTGAAATCACATAGAATGCTTATGTAATATCTCTCTGTTTCGTCTAGCCTTGACATAAGACTAGCGTTGACTTATTTAATTTTCATATTCAAAATTGAGTATACTCTCTTTACAATCATTTATTGCAATCAAGATTCTTGCTCATGAATTCTTAAACATCAATCTTGAAACATTGTTTTGATGAACTCAAGAATGAACGACGTCAATTCAAGAGCAGAGATTGCTTATATGTTGAAGTCAGATCTGAGTTGAAAGATCTCACATCTCGATCACACACGATCAGATCGAGATATACATCTACAGTATCTGAGCAACAGAAGCATAAGAGAAAGAGTTCTTATGTCAATCAGTAACACGATGCAAAGCGAGCTTGTCATGTCGTTGCACAATCAACGCACTTGATCACGACAGCGCTTCAGAGTATTCAAGACGAACAGAAGAAACTCGATGATAGCAACAACTTCAAGACAAGTTGAGAGAATTTTTCTTTAGATGCAATGCTGACTAGAAACAGTGATTTTATGTCATGAGCTGTAAAAATGAGGCACGATTCATGTCAAGTTATTTCAACAGCAAACGAAAAGAAAGCGTCAGTCTTCTATTCTCAAAACTCAAATCTGTCATCGCTTATGATGTTGATTTCGAAGACATATTGAAGACGCATCGCGTTATAGAGACAGATGATGAAGAGTCGAAGAACTGAAGAAAGCTTCAATTATTGATGGAAAGAAAACGCGCATCTGCATTATCTGAGAATCATGAAATCAAGAATATTCAAGTGACTGTGCGACGCAGCTTCAACAAGAACAGCGTTTCTTTCAGTGTGTTTTCAAGAATTTTTCTCGTGAGCAAAGTGAACATCTGTAACACGCTGAAGAAGCACTGAAATCATCAATGAACACATTGAATATCTTTTTACGCAAATCACAATTCTAAAGTTACATCTTCACAGTTGAATTATATCATTGAATATCATATCAAACTCTTTCTTGATGAAGTCATTCGAAGACTACAAGAACTCGCAAGCTTTAGTAAGAACAAGCTCTCGTTTCTCGTATTCTTCGTCGAGCTGAAAGAGACATTGAGCGCGATGAACGTTGCAAAACTACAAAATCTGCACAACGAAGTGAGTGCAATCTACAACATTTTAAGATTGCATCAGACGATAGATGAGAAGAACGATTTCTACGATAGAGTCTGAGTACTATCGCTTGATATCAATGACGAGATGTGAAGACTTCGATGTCATTGAATTTCTAAGAATGATCATGAATATGATATCTAGATTCTTAGATGTTGAGCAATCGAAGATTCGAGAGTGACTACTGTCTTGAAAACAAGAGCTTCAATGAGAAATATTGTGAATTGAATGCGCGATGTGTTATTCAAAGATCTATACACTGCGATGAACATCTACGAGAAAACTTTCAACTCTCAGCTCTTGAATTTCAAGTTCTATCAGATCAGCTATAACGTACGATCTGAATCAGAGAATGACAGCGTTCTTCTAGCATCTGATCACTTCTTTGTTGATGAGACGCAGTCTGTTGAGTTTGATGCACAGCTCAATACTGCTTTGAAGTCTCAAGAGATTCTCAAAATCAACAGTGAATCTGTACATAAATTCATTGAATCAGCATGAGTTGATATCTTGATATCAACTCAACAGTTGAGTCTCTTCAACATCAATAACGATAAGAAAGAACTTAGAAAGAAAGAGTGAGAACTAAAAAACCTTACGAGAAGCTAGCGATAGCATACTGTACATACGTTGATAGCATCTAGTATAAACACTTAGTTGCACGAACACTTAATATTTGATTCTTTCGCTAGACGATCACACACAATGAACGAAGCTGCAAAGAATGTGCTTGATGATCTTGCAATCTCATAATTATTATACATTAGATTTATTGTTTTCGATTTGTTAGCTATTCATCTTGACGTTCAAACAGATTATATAGCGAAATGTCATCTTGAAACATCAGTAATATCTCGTTTCATCATGTCAACTAGATTGATTCTTCTGAAATCATCAATAAAGACTCGATAAACTGCAACTCAAGTCGAGACTTCTTGCACATTTGTAATCTCTGATGATCATCAAGAGTTGATCTCTTCAGACTAATATTTAAGATACATGATTTACAAGATCGATTCAGCAAGTTTCTATGAAAAGTCGTCTCAAACGAGACGTCGAGCTTTTGCTGATTTTCAAATCATTGCATTGTCTGAGAAAATGCACTAATCTTTCGTCGCTCTTGCGTAATGCTTTGAGCGTAAATGGTCACAAGTTTGATCACATGATGAATCAAAAAGTCAATCTTCTTCTGATATCAATAATACAACAGACACAAATCTAGATTATCTTCATAATGTTTCAAAGTTTTGACATCAGTGATAAAATCTAAGTTGAATATATCACATCTTGCTAGTAGCTTGATGATCGAATTTTCTGAAAGACGACATTGTATCATATCACGACAGTAATATTGATCTTCTCGAAGACGTTTCGAGACGCTTGTCAGCTTGAAATAGAATGCAAAGATGAGCAACGCGTAAAGTGTCTTTGCACAATCTCGATACATCTGTGATACGTGAACACTTTCTCGCAGCTCATTCATGCAATCAATGTTGTCAATCATCGACTCGTCGCTGAGTAAGACGAAATTCAGTCGAATGAAGTCTTCTCGCTTTCTCTCATTCACGAAGTTCATGAGTTCATTTCAAATTTTTTGCTCATTGAAGAAAGACATGTAAGATCATCAAAGTCGAGATAAATAATCATCGAGAATCACATGACGAAAGTTGGTAGTTCTGAGAGATGTCGAGATTCTCTGAGCATCTGTGTCAAGAGACACAACGACATTCGAGGTCGAAAGAGAAGAATCATTGCATAGACATTTTAACAACGCAATTCTGACAGAGTTGTTATGTTCACTCATTTCATCATTCTGAATCGATTCAAATGTCTTGATTTATGCTGAATGATACAAACTGTTTCACGTCAGTCATGTTTCGTCGTACAACTACGTCAATGTACTCACACAGATGCAGTCGAAGTAGCTCGATTACTGAAAAATCAGTTTCTAAGCTTCTGCAAAAATGAGACACTCACGCTTCTCATATGTATAATTCATTCTCAACTTTCTTCGAACGAACATGCGTATACTTTAATCTTTTGTTCAGTCTTTTGCCTTCGAGCATAACACTCAATCTTATCGCATTCTTCTTTTCTTGCGTCAAACTCGTTGTAATTGCTGAAAATCATCGAAGAGACATTATCAATTGTAGCGACAATGATATTGACTTTGGTAACAAGAATTCTCGATTGATAGTCAAACATGCAATCATCAATTCTCAAGTACTTCTTCAAACAGTCTTTGAGAGTGTTTGCATCATAATGATCATTTCTATATCAACTCTTTAAGAAGAGACGAAGACGTTTAATGAAATTCATTTGCTCTTAAGATCATTTAAAGAGTTTTCGCGTCAATGCATTGAAAACGTGAACACATTGAGAAATTGACATGTCACGTAGAAACAAGATACAGACAATGAGATCTTCTGTTTCATGTTTAAGTCTGACAATTCGTGAGATCTGAACGTGAAGCTTATCAACGCTAGTGTTGAACGCAATATCAAAAAAGTCTTGAATTTGTAACTCACTTTCTATCATACTCTGAATGATTGTCATGATGTTTAGTGAAATAACATCATGCGTGTCTCTTTCATCGATAGTCAAAATTCATTTGTCAGCGAAGAAAGGTTTGAGTCTCACGATGCGATTTTCAGAACGACATAGAAGACAAGTCTCAATATGATATTGACAATTCATAATGAGCATCTCATTCTCGTAGATTCGTACACACACATTACATATGACATGTTCACAGAAGAGTGTGTTCTCTAACTTTCAATGAAGACATCAAAGACAGATGCTGTTGCTTTGAAGTAACAGTCATGATATGTCAAAATCGTTCACGTTCTTTCGATGCACTTGTGTCGCGAGCTTGCTCAACGTCATATTCACAAAGTATGCGATCAGATGTCTTTTAATACTTTGCTTTTGATTCTTGACTCACTTCATGATCTCTTTTTTCGTATATGATCGCTCTTTGAATGAGTCAACGAGTGATCTAAGGCACGAGAAATGATAGATGACATTGTATATTGTCTTTGAATCAAAGTCTGAGTTCTGAATCAGCTCGTAATTTGTAGAATGTCAGTGCAGCACTCACGATGCATATTGAAAGAATAAACGTTCAGCACAATACTAGAAGCAATGAAACTTGTCATGATGTTGTTCAAAAGATCACGATACATTTCAAATCATAAGAACGAAGTTAAATGATTGAAGTAATTCGAATCAACTTCGTTATCTAGTCAACTTGCAATAACGAAGTTAAAAGATTGAAGAGCAGAGACTGCTGTCTGCGATATGACAATTTGAAAGAATTTGTTCAGATGCATAATTGAGTAGAGACATCAACAGCGCAATTGAACGTTTCACATCTTATTCATCTGCCTTCAAAGTAGCTTCTTCAATCGTCGAAAACGTGTCAACGAAGATATTTGCTCATCTGTCAGATGTAAAATCTTGATGAAAGAGTAAAAATTTTTTAGAATCTTCTGATTCAGACTGAACTGCACATCTTGCATTTCAAGTAGGTTAAGTGTAGAACTAGCGCTCGTCTCGTCATTGTGTTTGATGATCACAACACTCGATTGAACTTGCTTGAAGAGACTCGATTCTACTTCGACAATGACTCAAATTTTCAGACGATTCACGACACTTTTGAAGTTGAGAAAGTCGTCGACGAAAATGCACAGTACGTCGCTGAAGGGACAGAATATTCGCGCATGCAAAATGTCATAGACATCGTGCATGATCATGACATTCGCTCATCGAACAGAGAAAGACTTGATTTCATGACAGAATGCATTCGAGACTGATATAATCATTGCAGATGAATCATTTTCGACAAAGAGCATCGAATGATTGAAGTAGAGACTTGTGTTATCGACTTGCAGAGTGACAATGCCTTCATTACGCTCTTTATTGACGTGATTTGAAAAAAGCTCTTGAAGAGCTAGATTTTTGACTTTTCGATCTATAAACAGTAGAACAGAGAGTTGCTGAGTTGTTGAATTAGTCAGCTCTTTCATGATTCTAGTCAAGCGATTTATATTGATCAACGCGATCTCTTTTTCACTCGTCACATGTAGTCACTCTGAATGCTTGCAGATAATCATGTTGATTATGCTTACAAAACAACGATTGTACAACATAGAGAGATAGAGATCATGACAGATCTTATATGTCTCTATAATTATTCAAAAGTTGACTTCTCTCAGACATTCTTTTCTGACAGTCTGCAGAACGATCTCTCATTCGATAGTTTAATGATTACTGAGCATGAGCACTCGATCTTAGTTTCAGATACAAATGACAGAAAGTCATCAAGTCTTTGTCTTCGACGTGATCATGTTTATCTTACGTGATCTAGTGAGAAAAAGAAGCTGTCGATCTTCTCAATTACGTTTATTCATGAGATTTAAATCATGTCTCTTAAAGCAATATATTTTGAAGATACAGCATTGTATTCAGCGAGTAACACATCTATGAAAAAGACAAACGAGTCAAAAGTCAATCTTCGCAGCAGATAATTAAAATCAAACAAAGATTTTTCGTGAGCGCAACAGCGACATTGCAAACAACATTTGCTCTTCTTTTTATTCAAGTCATCTTCTCTTTTCTTGTGTCGTGAATACTGACTGCAATTTAACTGTTTCTGTGTTGATTTTCTCGTCGCTGTCAGAGAAAGACGTTTCTGACATACTCTGTGATTGAATCTTAAACTTTCTCGACAGATTATCAAGAACGAGTTGCTTGTGCTGCAGCTCATTGATCGTGCGTTGTAGCTCGTTTCGCAGACTTTTCACTTCTGACTTTGTACTTTTTCATTCGTGAAAAAGAGTATCAAGATCTATATTGTTTGAAAGATCAATGTTCAAATCTTCTTCGTTCAAAAGCTCAAGCTTGTTGAGAATGTCAGTCAATGTCTGAACGATAGCTTGTTCATGCTCAAGATATCTCTCTGTTGCTTCACAGCGAGTCGATTCGTGTTGCAGCGATTGAATCATGAGAGCGTGCTTTCTTCTTTTCACTTCGAAAGTCGCTTGTTGAGTGTCAAGCTGTCTCTGAAGATTGACTGCAACTTGTTTTGATGACTCTACAAATTCAACATACTCTTCTCGTTCATGATTTAAAGTTCAAATACAAAGCTCGTTGAGCTGATTGACGTGATCGACTTGAAACAACTGATCACTCAGAATGTCGTGCTGATTCTGAAGAATATTAATCTTTCAATGAAGATGCTGATTTGAAAATCATTCAATATCACACGTCGTGCAGATTAATGAATTCATCTGTCACTAATGTCAGCTTCACGACTTCTGAGAGAAGCGAGAAGTCTTTATCACTCGAAACGTCTGATGTTCGAAGCTCACTGCATGATCTTGCAATGTCATGTCTGCAATGATTGAGCTTTGTTCAAGAAAGTAAAGATAAAGAATTGATGAATTGCTGAGCTTCATGATCTTTTCAATGAAAGCAGTCACGTCAAGATATATCTCGAAAGACGCAGCGTGTAATGAATGCTTCAAATTCTTTGCGACACGTTCTGAGTCTAATGTTTACAGAGACGAAGTCAGAACTAGTCACTTCAATCATGATAATGTGTTGACTAATTCTAGTTTGTGATGCTTTTAGAAGCATCAGAGATTCAGATCAAACTTTTAAGAGCATCGAGATTTGAATAGCGCTGAATGACTGATAAGAATACGAAGCATGAGTGAGACATAGATCTAGAAATACAATTCGTGTGAAATAAGCATTTCTGATAAAAGAATTCTGAATGTTAGAACTAATGCACATAATCACACATGTGATGCAATGTAGAATTGACGCACGTCAGACGTCTGTAAAGTGCGATTTGCATGAACTCTTTATGCGCTCGCAGTCAGTCAAACAAGACTCAGTCGCAATCTTTCATTTATTATCTTTCATCATTCAAATATTGCTGCTTCGGACAAGCTGATGAGAAAGTCGATCTCAATGAAGCAGTTTTTCATAATTTTTCTTTTCGTTTCTCAAGATGACTTTCATTAAGCAAGAATCTTTGTCTGAAGAGCAGTGAAATCAATTCATCAAGAACTTTAAAAACGAACTCGATGCATACTTTCTCAGCTATGAGAACATCACATTGAATCGAGACGAGTCGTTTGCAAACAACACAGCTAACTCGAGCTTTGACGAAGTGATCAATCAAGCGACAGAGAATGTGAAAAGTGAATCAGTTGATTCAAATGTGAATTGAACAATCATGAATTTAGTCAATCAGACGTTTGAGATATTGAAAGATAAAGTACCTGATATAAATCTTGATCTCGATCAAATATCATTAAGACTCGATGAAATTAAAGCATTGTATGAGCACTGTATCTTCTTTAGATGATAATTGCTTACAATATGACAGACTAGAAGAAAATTCAAGGTATATCGAGTTCAAAAATCTACAGAAAAACGAAAGTTGATCTTCGCGAAAGACAGATTAACAATCTTCGTCAGCATCTGACTGCACTTCATTCATTCTTTCAAAGAATGAGAGCAATCTTGAAGATGTTAACACAACACGTCAACTCTCAATGAAAGATCAAGACGCTCATCATTTCGATCAACATGCAACATGACAAAAGTTTCGATCGTGACTGAATGCAGCGTCTGCATGAAAATACACAGTTGATGTGATCAAGTTTGACAGTGATCAGACTGAGCGAAAAATCAGATCATGTTTGATCTAGAATGCTTTTTCACTGCATGATTATTGATAACTGTCTTTTCACAACTTTGCATTCTAGAAAGATATCTCTTTCGTGAATCTAAGAGATTCTGACGATCTTGTTGCTGAAAGAAAGCGAGCATCTTCAAAGCTTGATGATGTTAACGTAGTGCACATATAGCACATCTGCAAAGCGATAAATGCGTTTATCGTCGCAACACAAAAATAGCATCTGCAATCATTATGTTCTTTATGCAATCGCGTCATGCTAAATCTCAAGTCATTGAAATACATGAACAATTTCTCTACCTTCACAGATTCATCGTGAGAGCGCAATTTCTTCTCTTGTCTATTAATAAAGCTGTTTCATGATTCTCGAAGATGATCACTCTATCTTCACAATCAACTCTCTGTTAGCATGAGTATGCAATTTCAAGTCATGCGCGAATCTGTGTTGTCACAAAACAGTGTCTCTATTGCTTCAACATAAATACATAGAGTCAGTCTCGAGTGCTTTGAGAGAAATGTGACTTCAGAGCGATTTGAAAAATCAGTATCTGCATGAATAATGATTTGCAACGAATCAACAAATTTGCATACAGAGGAAAATTCATTCACTAATTTTCATGAGAAAAAATACTCGACGAAAGTCATTTCATTTATGCTCAAATCACAAGAGTAGTTTACAATGATTGCTCTCATTCAAATTTCGCTAGAAATCTGAGAGAAATGTGCTTCATGTCAATCTATTTCTTATACATCACGTCTAGCTATAATCACATGAGATGTCTTCATCTCAAGTTTGCAATCAGCTTGACATCTCAAACGTCTTCGAATCTTGATTGTAAGATGAAGAAGTCGTCTTCAATTCGCTAGACTTATCATCATTGCAAAATGTTTCAGAGTCGTTCGAAGTTCATTCTAGTAGAAAGAAAGCGTGCTCGTGTAGTAGAGCATGAAATCTTGCTCGTCGAATCTTCTTTGCTGCTTGACGAGAATTTTGTGAAATGAAATCATCATGAAGCGTGTTCTGCGAACGTGTGAAGAATTTCGAAAATATGATGATGCACATCATCGTGAAACTTTGCAGTGAGATGTATTAGATCAGAAATACAGAATCTGATTTTTCTGTAGAACAAGAACTTTAAGTTTCAGTCAGCATGATCGCTTCACTGTTCATACGAGATAAAATATCTTTTTTTCTCTGAGACTTAAGTATCTGTATAACTAGACTTTGAGAATTCAGCACTCTTTAAATGCTGTTAAATTCATATCAATCTCTGACTTACGTCTTGAGCATCTCAACATATGACTCTTTTCTCAGATTCTAACCTTCAACTAAGCTTGCGTCGATCAGTTGATCTGTGAAGATCTCAAATTCTGACTTCTCTTTTTTTCTGTTTTAGTCACTGTTGAATTTTTGACTGACAGTTCAAGTTTTGAACTGAAAGTGTTCATTTTTGCGCGCAAAACTTTGCATGATTTCTGACAGATGAACAAATTCAACTGTTGCAGAAACATTTTTGAATATGACGTTTTCTTATCGTTCGTTGAATCAAACATAACTTCGAGATCTAATCACAGACTTGCATTATATTCGACCAATTTTAGAAGATGCTTCTCAAGATCATTCAACACAGACACATTCTTGTCATGTTTGCATTTCAACGTCAAGTTCACTCTCTTCTGCGCAAAGATCAGACTACAGTTAAGTGACATTTCATCTTGACAGATTCATCATCAGCAGAACTGCTGCGTCAAGAAGATAAAAATGTTGCACAGTTACAAAACATGTTACAGAAACTATCTGTTTCTGAACGTAAGATCTTCTTCTTTGTTATCATCTTGCTCACGACGAAGATATGTATTGTCAAAAACGATGAGATTCTCTTCTCTTATATTTGAACTGTTCTAAAAGTTTTCATTCTTTACTCTCTCACAATCTCTGACTTCGTCTGATTGTGTGACAGTCGCGCTGCATACATAGTACGACAGACGAAACTCATGTCAGAGCTTACATTTTCTTTCGTCAAAGTTCTCTTCTTTTCAGACTCTTGTTCAGACAAAGATTGTTTTCGATTAGTTGCGTTGTTTGAGATCATGTTACGTCGCGAACGCTGTCATGTCAAGATCATCAGAAGTATTGTCGAGTTGATTAATGCTGTGTTGTCAGATTCTTCATTCATAACGTATAATCATGAAAGTCATCTTCATCAGCTTAACGTCGTTGCTTTTCTGAAAGACATTAAATTGACGAGTCATTATTGAATTGAAATGACTTACTGTCTTGCTACAGAACAGATCGTGAGCGATGTCTCTTCAAGATACACTGTCAAATGTGACTCATAAAGTTCTCGAAGTCGCTTTCAGATAATCTGTTGTACTTTCAATTCAATGTCACGTTTCTGTTGAAATTGTCACTAAAATGTTCTTCTTTCTGTATCATCTCATTCTTTTGAGTCAATGATGCTCGACTCGCGTGAAACGACGTAGTAAATGACGACGACAACGTTGCGTAAAGTAAATGACGAGCTGTCAAATTTGATTCTTTATCATAGACAGAATTAATATAAAGATGTTGAACTTGTATTTATTCTATGTGCATACGATGTAGTTGCGCAAATGCGTCGCATATACAGTCTAGTGTTCTGCTGACATTGTGAAAGACTACGATCTGATAACTGAGCAATTTACTTCATGATCTTTGATGATGAGTTGATACTCATTACGCTGCTTCAATCTTCGACTTCTAAGATATGCTCGAACGCTGAAATCGTTCTAGCAAGTCTGCAATGTCGTCTTTTAGAATCTCAAGATGATCATTTAACTCAGAAACAGTCTTCTTTAAATCTGATCGCAGTTTCTGCAGAGCTTTGATGAAGAGTTCATGTTCTTTAGATTTCATCTTCACGAATCTGCATCAATATCAACAGTGAGTCTTCGTAAAAGAAACTGATAAGTTCTTACTGTTCATTGTAGATCGTGTATTCTTCTTTGATACGCTGTCTCTTTGAGATGAGTAATAGAATGACAGCATCAAATGCATTATACAAATAGACTCATATCTGATCATCACGTCATCATCTTCGATACTTGCAATACTGTAATTCTCGCTTCTTCGCTAGACTTGACTCTTGAAGCTCAGAATGAGCTTCTCTAACGAATTTTGCGAATGTCTTTGTCGATGCTTTTTTTTCTTTATCATCGACTTCAATTTTGAATGTACTTTGCTCAGATGACGCACGTTTTCTTTCGATTTCAACATCTTGCAAAATCTTCATTGTAAGAATTCATTTGTTAATACGTAAAAGAATCTTATTCTTGAATGATCTGATTTGAGTCTTCTCAATAAGTTAACAAATGACTTTAGTCGTTGAATCGATTTTTGATATTTCGAGCTTGATGTGACTTTGCTCTCGAGCGATTGCTTCATTTCAAGCTGTCATTACTTTCTTACATTCGACTGTCTCGATCATTCGAAGCAATTTTTTCACTCGTTTCAAGTGTTTCGACTCAGATTGTTTGTACTTCGAGCTGATAACAACGAGATAATTTCGCTTCTTAAGTCAAGCATCTTGAAAGTTTAAATGCAATGAAGACTTTCAGTTTAATCTTCAACTCTTCTTGAGTTCTTCTTGATTTTGATCAGACTCATCATCTGAAATGTCTTCAGATACACGACGCTTTTTAATTTTAAGCTTCTTGTTTGATGACAGAATCATATTTACTATCTGTCGTTCACTTCTTTCTCGACGTTCTAAATCAACTAGACGCTCAAGATAATGATATCAAAGTAGAACATCGTTTATCTGCTTCTCTAATGTGTCTCGATTTGAGACGAGACAATCTGCATTGTACATCATGTATATTTCACAGTCAGAATCGTTTTCTTGCTGTCGAGATGACTGCAAATCTTTAGTGATCATAAAGAAAAACATGAAAGAAATGAAAATTCTCACTTATCTCATTGACTGCAATAAAACCTCGATTTTGATTCTTTCATTCTGTCATGACGTGAATCAATTGCTCTTTGATGATCAACATCATCTCTGAATTTGATATGTCTTCAGCAAGAGAGTCATACTGTCGAATGATGACACATTCGAGATTCACATTAAACAGTGTTCAGTGACTTTGAAAGCAGCATGAAAGAATGATGCAATCGTGATCGTGACTCAATGATCATTGCATCTTCAGATTGAATTGCTGATTGCTGCTCTTAAATGATGCATAGAAGCTGTGTAATATCAAAGTCGTTTTTGATCAATTGAATGAGAATAATAACGATATCAGGTTGAAATTAGTGAGTCATTCTCTCTGTTGAAAACGAGAGAAGAAATAATTGATTTCATTCGAGTTGATGATCTTCAAGCGTTCATCATCGTTGACAACGAAGATTTTTCCGCGATATTGATATTCACAGCGTTGAATCTCTTGCTTCAGCTTGTCTCGAGTTGAAATTTCAACATTCGTTCTAGTGATCTCAACATCAGTTGTCGTGATAGAGCTTTCACAAGAAACAGCAGTCACATCGAACTGACTATCAGATGCTGATGATTGATCAACGATAATGATTTTCTGTTCAGAGACGAAAGATTTCTGAAATATTTCTGACATAAGCACTTCTGACTTCAAGTGTGAGCTTAATGTTAAAGATGATAGATCGTTCACTGATACTGTCTCGCGTGATCTTGTGATCATGTTTGAGAAATTCTGAAGTGAGACATTAGTGATTTCATGATTGAACTGCAGCTGCTTGTGTTTCTTCTTTTGACGCTGCTGTTTCTGTCGAGCTTGCTCTTTGAGTTTCATTGTCACATTTTTCAGACTGTCAAGAAGTAAGACATAGTTTTTCTTTGAATTCAACTTCAAGTATGCAAAGAGAAGCTTCACTATCTCGCTCAATGTTTATATACAAGTCAGCTTAAGAATTACTCAGACTGCATAGCATATCAGAGATGAATCTTTCGACATCTGACTCATTTGTGTCATCATCAAACGAAGATTGATCTCACGAAAAGAGGTACAGAAACACGTGATTGATAATGCGTGCGCGCATTATCAGTCACGTGATATAGGTTTCGTACTGTGCAAGACAGAATTTCTTTGAATCTGATCATCAAATGATGAATCTATGTCGACGAGTTCATAACTCTCTTGCCTGTCTCTGAATTTGTCTCTGTGAGTGTATGAATTCTTTAGATCAGATATCAAAGCATGTATTTTGAGAGTTGTAAAATTTCTGCGAAAGTTCACTTCATCGTCGATAAGCTTGAATTTTCATCGAAAGAAGCTGAGCAGAGAACAATAAGTTCATGACTCAGTCTTGACTTCGTCTCAATGCGCAGTCACTTGAAAAGAGAATGTGAAAGAATTGCTGATCGACAGAACAAAAGTCAATGAAATTATGCATATGTTTATTAATAAAATGCTGATATTGTTCTGAATGTGTTCACTTTGCTATCGCGATCATATGCTTCAGACAGCTCTATTTTTGCGTTTCATTCTCTGCTGTTCTTCTCACGATTCTTTCACTGTTAATCTTTTCTTCTGTAACAATCTCTGTCAAGCTCGTTGCAAAGAACATCGAAAAAAATGACTTGTGCAAGATTCATACTTTCAAGCGACGATTTTGCATCGCTCTTTCGACTACTAGATCACTACGAATTCTTTCGTCAATCATGAAGAAATTCTATTCTGCTTGACGATCATTTATGAAACTGTCTTGTCACTATTGTTCATATTTTGTTGTATTGAATTGATTTAGAATTCTGATTCAATTTTTCAGATAGCGCTCACAAATTACTGCATCGATTGTGCATCATCTCTGTCTCAGCTCTTATCTTTGCGTCGATCATATTGCTGTCGCTCTTTTTTATTTCACTTTCTAGGTAAAAATTCTGAGAACAATGAAGGTCAGAACTGAATTTTCGAGCATTCAAAATATGTAAGATCGTGATCGATTTGTGCTTCTTTCTGTCTATAAAATTCTGGTCAGTCTCGTTGATTCAATATATCATTGTTTTTTTAGTCACGTATTTCAGAAGTCTGTCATTGATGATTTTTAATTCTAACTTCAGTGTCATCGCAGCAATCAATGCGTCTTCTGAAGCGACTCAAGATAGTCAGAGAACGTCGTTGCATTCATTTATAGCGTCTCTTATCGTTTCAGCATCGACATTCAATGCTGAGATTATTCTTTTCATTTTATTAAAGAATAAACTTACGCAGTTGTAGTGAGTCTTCATCATGTTGAAGTTTACGATCATTGACTAACAAATGTCAGTCAGTCTTGAACATATTTTGTATCTGAAAAACAGCGCGCTGAAGTATTTTCTTTCGAGTTATTTTTCTGAATTTTCGTTGTATTTTGAACATCAGATTGAGTCATTCTTCAGAAGTTCAACCTTGACGCTTTTTTCTTTCTTCGCTATCTTTGTACATTTCTGAAAATATTTGTTTCTCTAAGTTTAATCATAATTCTCATTCTGATGTCTTTGAATCTTGTTTATGAAAAAAATGCATCAAATGAAGTTCAAGATCTGAATAGACTCAGTTGAGCAAACATGAGACTGACACACATCAGCTTCTACTGAGCTCATCTGATAATGATCTTGATTGTGATCATCTTCGTATGTCACACAATATATGCGAAATTAATCGAGTATATTCGTATTTGACAGACGTATCTTGCATCATCAGAGCATCGTTTTCAAGTCTTCGCAAACACTATTCTTGTGATGAATATTCTCAGAAGATTCTTATCTATTCTCGTTCTGACTCGTCTCTACGACGTATTCTCTGACGAAGTACGCGTCATATGAATCAACAGAGATCTTTTCGAGCTATTCAAAAAGATTCTAGAGCGAAGAAAGATAGTCTGCACACTGAAGATTGCGAAGACGAAGCTTTTGTGATTGACGATGAAATTCACTGATGGTCGAAAAGATCATGATCTTACGAAAGTCAAGATGAGCGATTCAAGTCACACGTATGTTGAAAGTGAAGAATCTCTCTGAAAATGATATCTAGGCGAAAAGAATCGCGATTACATGCGTCTTTCAATTTTCAATCTCATCTGAATGTCATCAATATCTTTCGTGAAAACAAAAGTTGATACTCTCTATCACTGTTGACAAGAAATGACTCGTTTGAACAACGAGATCGATCAGAATCAGTGAGAGTCAGAAAGATACTCTCTAATGATTTCAGCGTTTATACAATTCAACATTCAAGAGATCACGTATATGACTTGTCAATTTATCATTCGATGTACACTCTTGTGTTTTAGATCTCAATATCTCGAAGCTTTGTCAGTGAATGTCAAATGAAAAAACTTGTTTAAGAACTGATGAAGTCGATACACATGAACTGTTCTGATCATTATCTTCATCATTGCACTTATTCTAGCATGATCTATTTCTGTCATCTTCACTGATCTCGTATTTCAGATTGCTTATCTTACGACTTTGTTGTCTTGACTGCATTGAATCAATACGCTTTTGACATGACTGTTTGACTGCATTCAAGATGTTTTATCGCAGCTAATTCTGATCGCACTTATCACGCTGCTGTCATATGTATTACACATCATCACAGAACGTCGAGATCTGCTGACGAAGATAATCATCGAGCTTTCTCTACAGAAGTATTATTTCACTTTTTTGTTCATACAAGTCTTTCTGATGATCTTTCTGTCTTCGAGCATCACGATCGTTATTCAAGAAGTACTTCATGATCTCAATTCTGTATCAATGATGCTAGTCACAAATCTTCTCAACATGAGCAACTACTTCTTCTCTTATCTAATGTTGCGATGCTTCTCGATAAGCGCAAGTTTCATTCTTCAAGTGAAACAACTAATCAATTGATATACTCTCGTCTCAATCATAAATACTACGTTGAGACAGAAATGAAAAAAGCAGACAGCTTTGTCTCAGATGCAGTGAAACATTCTTTTCTCAATTTATATCAATTTAGCTTGCATCAATAAGTCGCTCTTGTATCACTCATGTATAATCTTAACATCATGTCAGAGCTTATCTACTCGATCATCGCTTCGTTAATTCTCTTGCTCAGTTTCATCATCTTTGATCTTTTTTGAGTGATGTTTCGCTACAATCTGCTCTACATCACAGTTTTTCAACCTAATACAAAAGATTTACTCTATTCAACGACTCTGAATCAGCTGTTCACGAGTGTCTACGTTTTGAAGCTCTGCATGATAGATCTGTTCTTCTTAGTGCGTGACAATCATAATAGAGCAATCTGCGTCGATCAAGCTGTGATCATGATTATCGCTACGACGATGATACTTGTCTTTCAATTGATCTTGAATGACGTCGTTGCTTCACTTCTTCGATTCATGCCTCAGACTGCAATGAGAAAGAAGAAGAAAGAATCGAAGTATCGCGAAATGAGAACAAGTAATCATCTTCGAAGTCTTCTACGAAAATGTTTCAATTGACTTGATTGAACGAGAGAATCAAGTTCTATCAATGAGATCTTCTTCAATATGCATAGTGAGATGAAGAATTTTACATCGAACGAACGTGATGATCTTGCTTCGCTGACGTTTCAACATAAATCTCTTTGCATTCAAAAATCTGTGATATGAATTTCAGATGATTGTTTTAAAATCAGTGATGATGAGATATTGCACATCAAACAACGCTACGACAATGTGAAAATCACTAATGAGCATGCAGATCTAGATGAAAAGAAGAGAGTGACAATCACGCAAATCATCAGTGATTTTTCAGAAGTAGAATCAATGAAGCTTTAAAGCTTTGCTTATCAAAGTCTAGCGAACAATTCTTTAGTTTTATTTATATGAAGCTTTTTACATTTGAGCAAGATCAAGAACATCGCTACTGTTTCAAAGTTGCATTCACTCTCAAATGAGTTTTAATCTTCTCACTTCTCTTCTCTTGATTAAGCTATTTGTAGAATGTCTTGAAGTATGTATCTTGTTCAAATAAATGAAGATTTCTTTTGTTGATCAACTGCTGAAAGTCTGATATCATCTCATGTAAACAAAATAGAGCATGCAACTGATATAAGAAATGAACGCATCTGTTGATCAGAGTGTTGCAGCGAAAGATATTATTGATCAACTTGTCAAATAATGTTTACAATCTAAAGCATGCTGTCTACACTATCAGTCTCTAATTTTCAAGATACTCTTGATCTAAAGACTTCAGTCAATGAATCTGAAAAATGATCTGAGAGTGTCAATCTTCTTCATAAATTTTCTCACTCTTTAACGTCATTCGCTTATTCTTCTTTTGTAGTCTTTTCAGCTCAACTTGTACAACGCAATCTGATGCATCTTTGAGCTACTTCTGTGATCTCTCTCTTTCGTTTGCTTTCAGTATCGTGTGTGACTCGACAAGATGAGAAGAGCAGCTGAAGACTTGTCATTGAAATGAAGATGATGCATGTGATTCTTGAGATTCTTTCGTCGCGAGAGAGATAATTACAAGCTACGTTTGTCGATTACATGAGAACAGAACAATAGATTCTTGTTCAGATTGTGTTGTTAATGCACATCTCTCTCGTGTCTGTGTAGTTCGCTCAGATATGTGAAATCTTTAACTTCTGCACATTTCGATTTCATGCATCTACAAGATCATTCGTGCTTGTGAACATGCTTTCTAATATCATCGTTAGCAAGATGATTCACGCTCAGAATCAAGAGAATTACTCACTTTCATTCACAAGTTCGATCAAACGTGATCATCTTGTCACAATTGCAATAAAGCTTGTCTTCTGCATTTTTCTAGCGACTGACGAGCGAAAGTCTGTATTCTAGACAAGCTCGCTAGATCGAGATCTGATTGTGAGCTATGTACTAGATCGCTGAAGTGCTGAATACGAATTTTCGATACTTTTGATGTCTTGAGAATGAACAAGATTCATTCTGACTGTTCTTTGCATAAATATATTTCTGTTACGTAGCTACTTTTTGTATAATTTAGCGTTGTGAGCTTTCAGTGACTGTGTTTGCGCTAATCTTTCAAGACTTAGAATATTATCTTGTTCTTCTGAACTACTCTTTAGATCTCTCGAAGATTCAATTCTGCTCTATTTTATGAGATGAGTCTCTGACAAGAGACTTGATGACTTGCTTCAAGTTGCATGCGTGTGCGCGCGAACTCAGATGATCAATCAGTACTACAGTCAATATATGTTCTCGACTGCAGTACATGAGAAACGTCACGAATGCTTTGCGAAGCACGCGATGCACAAAGGCAAAACATTTGTATTGATTGATATATGAATCATTTCGAGAACTTCACGTTCATCTGAGGTTCAAGCAGAGCTGTAAAGTAGGCAATCGTCGCAAAGAAACACAGAAGTACAGAAGTATACAAGCGCGTATGAAGCACAGAAGCACAACTAGCAACAAGACAATCAAACGCTACTCAGACTTCGAGTACAGAAAGAAGTTGCAGAACAACGATAAGCGAATGAGTCACGAAAGCATTCGCTGAGCAGAAATCAACACAAACGAATCGCAACGCGATCAAATGAAACAGTTTCTTTTGCTAGATCTGTGAAACTTCAAAAAAGAATGAAAAGATTGAGAGTATAATAGATTGCAAAAGTCATGAAGTATGAGATCAAAGAGAAAGCACATGACAATGATTTATCAACTACTAGAGACAGAGCTGAGATGATACTGAATGATTGCAGAAGACACAGCACTCATACAAGCAAGAATTTATGAACATTCACATTCAAAAGCGCAGTTAGAGAGTTTGAGTTAAATCAAGAAAGAATGACATCATATGACTTCATACAAGAATGCTCTCATACGCATTCAAGAAGTGACGTTCTCTATGCATCACAAAAGAGAGCGAAAGCTCAACTTTTTTTCAAGATAAGTCATTTTTTGAACAATCTGAAACCAGAATGAAAACTTTCTATCAGATTGCTTTCTTGAGGCTCGCGACTCTGATAGCTGCAACTTCATTCAACTGCTCATTGACTCATACTGTGACAGTAATTCTCGAGAATCGAAATTTCACATTAATTTCAAGTATCGTTTCAGTTACGAGTGCTTCAGACGCTGAAAGTACTGCAACTACGAATGACTCAGAGAATTACATGATGATCTCGATGATCAATATGTACGACAATCAATTATCTTTCTTCTTTGATTCAAATGCTGATGATCTCTCTTCGATAGATAATTCTTCAGTCATCATACTTTCTGATAATGTCTTCACTCAGTATGCTTTTTCAACTGAATGAGCAGAAAGAGTATATGTGAACTCAAACCTCAATCTCGATGACAGCAAGATTGAAGACAGCTATACGAGTTCATCTGATATTGATGTTAGCTATGTGAATGACTATTCTGTACTCATAACGTGCTCTTTCAAAAACACAGCAGTGTTCAATTGCAACGTTGATTTATTCAAGCAGTCGAGTATCTCATGCAACGATCAAGTCAACGATTCTGTCTGCTTGAACTTTGCTCAGAATATTGTCAATGAACTCACTTCATCATTTTTCGCAGTCTGTGCGAAGACAGTCTACATCTATTCGAACGATAACGACGTCAATGTTAGCAATCTCAAGAGTATCTTGATTTCTTGTTGCGTTGATGTGTTATGTCAAGCACTCTCACGACAATTTAAACGAAATAATACACAACATGTTGAACGTATGCGAATTAGAGACATAGAGTCACATCTTCTAGAAAGAATCGTCTTCTCATCATTACTGCTTTCATTTTCGCGCAAGCTTCAACATCGTCATTACTTGTCGCGATATCGTATTCACGAATAGATCAGCGATGCAAGTAAGATGATTTCACACAGCGCATATTAGCAGCTTCTAAGAATTCGATGATAAATGCTCTCTGAATGAATTACATTGACGTGAGAAATAGCTGATTTATCGTGATCATTGAAAATATATGATCTGCTTATGACTTAGATAGAACTGCGATTGAATACATTGATGATCATCGCTTTGCTTGTCGTGTGATGAGAAATTCTTCTAAATACGTCGCTTGTCAACGTATCGTCTTAGTCTTCGTGCTTTTGCACGATCTATTTATTGCTAGTTCATGCTTTCGCTTACGTGTTGACGAAGATGAAAGTGTTTGATGTCACTCTTCGCTGACTTTCTGTCATTATCAGAATCTTTCTGTTTCATCACTGAAGAAGCTTGATCAATCAGTCTTTCGATTCTATGAAGCTGTCGATCTTGCAAGAAAGACGCAGAATGCAATGAAAAGACTTCAATGAGTGATATTTGATGCGCAGAGAAAGATTGACATCGAATATTGCAAGCGAGTCAGAGCATGATGTTGAGACGAAGAGTACGTAGACTGATACTAATGCAAATGAGTGTTACGAGCGTATCAAGACTGAACAAGGCTGAAGTTCTAATCAATTCGCAGTGAACGCTAGCGAGTTCTCTGCGTAATGATTAGAACTAATCAGCGAGCTAGCCAGATATGACTCAGATATGACTCAGATATGACTCAACACTCTTTTTCTTTCTCAACATTCTTTTCTTTCACCAACATCTTGTTCATCTACATCACATTCTTTCCGTGTCACAAACACATTTCTTTCGAGCCTAGCGCAGTCTCTGAACATTACATAAATAGAAGCTCTTGTATCAATCTTCTTCT
>JAABUV010000502.1_pt1 | contig 59097 bp, 75 predicted proteins | sample 5559971 | NCBI WGS metagenome assembly JAABUV01 (sample SAMN10711881, study PRJNA513362) | rock metagenome | isolation source: Antarctica rocks | place: Antarctica: Victoria Land, Knobhead nord | collected 2015-12-19 | reverse complement strand
CTCCATGGCCTTGTACGTGCCGCCGGCGACGCTGATCTCGCCGATGACCTGCAGGATCAGGTCCTTGGCCAGCAGGTAGCTCGGCAGCTCGCCCTCGAACACGAAGCGCAGCGTCGGCGGCACCTGCACGCGCCACGTGGTGACGAGCTGCGGCCCGCGCGGCACCAGCCGCTGCCGCACAGCACACGCTTGTGCGCGCCGCCGCTTCACGTGGCAGCCTGGTGCCATGTTAATATGGAACAGACGTTTAACTCTTTATTGATGCATTCCTTGCCCACGGCGTCTGCAAACAAGCTATCGGCTCGTGCGCTGCGCGCGCTCTTGCAGTTGCGTCAGGCCATGCCGGCCCATGTCGTAGCTTTTACACAGCCGCACCTTGATGAGCAGCTTGCCAGTGCCCATGATGAAGCCGGCGTCCGTGTTGCCCACGCCCGTCGCGAACTGGCCGAACGCACCCGCGTTGCATGTGTGCGAGTCCGTGCCGAACAGGACCTCGCCTACGCGGCCGGCGCAGCTCAGCGCGCTTCTCAGCAAGGTTCTACACTAATGATGAGCACTATAAAGCCCAGCAAGGACAGTGTGATCAGCAAGGCGGCGACGACAATAATGGAAACACATTTCAGCGACAAGCGCCAGGCGATGCTGCCAATCCTGAACACGATGTGCGTCACCCTTCGTACACCCTTACACTGGCGGTAAAACTAAATGGCAGCTCGGGCGGGAAGCTGCCTAGTCAAATCAAGGCACGCACCAGGCTTGCAGTGGCCCTCCTGCGCCAGCGCGATGTGGCACACGCCCTTGTAGTCGGGATTTGCGCGGAAGTCACTGCGGTCTGTGATGTCGTAGAAGTACTTGATGCCGTACTGTTTTACCATATCCCTGCCCCACCACACTGCCTTAGCAGCCAGTGGCTCGCAGCGCGTGACAAGCACCTGTGCGGCGGAAGGGCGCAGATATGACGCACACCTCAGGATGTCCACATTGCGATTGGCACGCGGGTCAGACGTGAAGATGTAGTGGTCTGGTATGATGACAATCTTCTCTGGGTCCCAGACCTGCCGCAGAGGCGCACGGCGGACAGCATGAGCGACCATCACGGAGGTACGTTCAGCGCAGTCCTTGCTGTACGGGCAAGGTCGCTGCAGGCAGCAAGCGGGGCGGCTGACCTGTGCGTTCTCGCCAAACTCGCGCTGGAAAATGCCAAAGGTGCCCGGCCCGCACACGTCGTGCGTCATCAGCTTATCTACGTTGGTCCAGATGTTCTGGCCGGGCGCCACGCTCGCGTTGTTGCTGTGCCGCGCCAAAATCTTCTCCGTCAACGTCTGCGCCTTCTTCACCTGTGCAGGACCACCAGCCTGCTTGCTCCTGACACAAGGCAGTGCCCACCTTTGTAAGCGCGCTCTGCTGCACTGCAGCTTTATCAGGCTTCCATACACGCAGTCTGTGCGGGCTTTGGCAAGCAGGCGGCCTACACAGAGGTACCAGTTGTTGGCTCGCTCGTACTTCTGCCAGCACAAGCTCTTGCCCACGCCGCGGTCAGCACGGGCCGCGCACCGAGCCGGTTGTTGCGGGCGGCCTGACAGCCGGCGCCGGGGGGGCCGACACAGCACACAGCGGCCTGCAAGTCTGCGCCCTCGCCGTTTGCGTTGACCAGCCTGCTGCGGCAGGTGCCAACCTCTTTTAGTGCAAGAAGCGCTTCAGTAATGTATTGGTCAGGGCCGAGCACAAATATCAAGCCAGGACTGCAGGCTTCAAACAGCTTGAATGCAGTACAGGCATAAAAGAACACGAGGCCAGGCCAACCTGCCAGCCGCGGCGCCGAGCCTGCACATCCGGAGCGGTGCGCCATCGCAGACCTCTGTACTATGTGTCTCCAAGCAAGCAGCTTTTAGCACGCTTCTCAGAATGGGCCTCTTACTTCTCCTTTCCTTACCTTCGCATATGCACACCTCTTATGACGCAAAGCCCTAAGAGGGCCTGCGCTTAAGAGCTGTTTCTCCTGGATGCGCCAAGGCGTGAGACATCAGAGCGGTTCGTGTCAGTGTGCTCAAAGGACTGGTCGCACTGTGAGGTGCCTGTGAATATCCAGAATGGGGTGTGCGGAGAGGTAGCACGTTGCACGGCATGGCCGCTGGCATTGGCAACAACCAGGCGCCGGGGAACGCATGGCTGCGGCCGAGCCTGCGAGCGCGGGGATGCGTGTGCCTTCCGTCCGCATCCGCAGCGCAGCCATGCCGGCCCCAGCGGCTGAGGTGCCGCGCAGAGGCGCCAGCCGGCGGCAAGGGCCTCAGCTACAAAGATGCCGGCGTGGACATCAGCGCTGGCAACGAGCTCGTGCGCCGCATCCAAAAGCTCAATCCGAGCATTGGCGGCTTCAGCGGCATGGTCCCCTTTGGTGCGCACGTATATAAATATAGCGATGGTAACTGTGTAAATATAGATGGTGACTGTCAGTGGGTGCCCTCCGACCAAGCATACGTGCTGCCGCAAGCTGAATGCGCTCCTGTTGAACCGGCAAGGCGACTCCTTCCTGGTCGCCGGCACGGACGGCGTGGGCACCAAGCTCAAGCTCGCGTTCGAGCTGGGCAAGCATGACACGATCGGCATCGACCTGGTGGCGATGAGCGTGAATGACATAATCACCTCCGGCGCCAAGCCGCTCTTCTTCCTGGACTACTTTGCCACCGGGAAGCTGGATGTGGACCAGGCGGAGGCGGTGCGCATGCGCTGGTCCCTGGCGCGCGTGCCGCGCACGGGCTGCGCTTGCGGCAGGCAGCGCAGCGGCTGCGGCGCGTCGCCTGCGCTGACCGGCTCCCGCGGACGGGCGCAGGTGGTGAAGGGCATCGTGGAGGGGTGCAGGCAGAGCGACTGCGTGCTGCTGGGCGGCGAGGTGCGCCGGCGCCTGTGCTCTTGCTATGCACGTCACTCAGCAGCCTGACGTGCCCTTGTTGTTGCACGCAGCACGATCGGGGCTGCTTACTGCGCTTTGTGCTGCGTCCACGCACCAGGGCTGTGTCCCTCTTAGGTGGCTGCGTGCCAAGCGTGCCGCAACACATCCCTTTACGTGCGGCGCACGAGCAGGCCGTGCGCACACTGCGCAGACCGCGGAGATGCCGGGCTTCTATGCGGCGGGCGAGTATGACGTGGCGGGCTTTGCGGTGGGCGCCGTGGCGCGCGACGCGGTCATCGACGGCGCGCGGATCGCCGAGGGCGACATGCTGCTGGGCTTCCCGTCGTCGGGCGTCCACTCCAATGGCTTTTCACTCGTGCGCAAGGTCCTAGAGGTGCTCCCCTGCCTCCTGTGTTGGACGGTATGGCCACCAGCACCCTGAACCCTGCACTCCATAACAACTATGTTTGCACAATACAGTAAACATGCGTGCAGCCTTTCAGACTCCTTCTGGCAATGTGCATCTCAGGAGCTGGCTAGCGCCCTGGTGTCTGAGATGGGGCAGCTGTCTTGACTTGCGCAACCGAGGAGCCGCCGGTGCCATCGCCACTAGGCATGCTGCAGCGGCCTCGAAGCCGCGTCCAACGCGCCGCCAGGTGTCCCAGACGCGCCTGGACGCAGCGGCGCCCTGGGGCGGCGGCGGCACCGTTGGCGACGCGCTGCTCGCGCCGACCGCCCTCTACGTGCGCAGGCTGCTGGCACTCATCGGCGCCGACGGCGTGGACGTGCGGGTGCGCATTGGGCCCGGCGCTCCCGCCTGCAGAGCGGCACAAGTGCGATCCAGCTGAGGTTCTCATCGCTGCAGGACCCGGAAACCAGAGAGCCTTGCAGCTACGCAGTGCTGTGACCTGCTCTCATGCTTCATGCCTTGTCAGGAACCTGGACAGAAGGCCAAACAATGTGACCTGCACAGGCAGCCTCCTGCCACCGTGCAGTTATCCTCACGTTCGCTTCATCGCATGCGCAGGGCGTGGTGCACATCACCGGAGGCGGGTTCCCTGAGAACATTCCGCGCATCGTGCCCAAGGGCAAGGACCTGGGCTTCAGGATCCGCACGGACGCCTGGGAGGTGCCGCCGCTCTTCCGCTGGCTGCAGCAGGCGCGCCCCACATCAGGACGCCGTGATGTTGCTGCTCTCTGGCCGTGGACTGGACGCCAGTGGGAATGATCGCGCATTGCGCCGCGGGGCTGTCGTCACACCCGCCGCGTCTGCACAGATGCCCTGATGCGACAGCATTCACATGTGACCATGTGTAGTATGCAGGTGCTCGAATGTCTGATTGCCGCTGTGTATAGCACCTATGCTGTGGCTTGCCTTGTGCTTCTGAGATCAGAGCAAAGCGCAATATGAATACGCATGCAAGCAGCCCCCGCGACTATGTAAAAGGCAAGCACGCCGCACGGACACGGCAGCGTGCGGGAACCCTCGTGGCAGCAGCGTGTGCGCCCGCGCGGCCGCCTGCGGCTGATGAAGAGGCCTGCTTGGAGCAGGCGGGCGGCGTGGCGGAGGACGAGATGTTCCGCACCTTCAACATGGGCATCGGCATGCTGGTGGTGGTGGGGCGGGACAGCGCGGCCGCCGCGCGCGCCGCCGACCCGGACGCCCTGGTGCTGGGCGAGGTGGTTGCTGGGCGCGGCGTGCAGCTCGTGTGAGAGGTTGGTCAGCCTGGTGTCAGGCGTGCCGAGGACTGCCAATACCTGCGTTGCAGGTAGTGTGTGTAAGCTGTCCAGCAGCAGCTCTGTTCCGACGGCTGTCATTTGCTGCTATGTTGTCTATTGGTGCTAGCAGCTTTCGTGAAGCCCTTGGAAGGGCAGTGCGGAACATGCGCAGCTGTTTTGTAAATGCTTGGAAGACGTGCATGCGCCTGTTGCAGTGTGCATCAAATGTGCCCAACAGTTTGCTTCAACACAGCAGGCCTTGGTTTCACATTGCAGCCTTGCGACCCAAACCTGGCATCATTGTTGTGCCCTGCAGAAGAATAGGAGGATGCCGGTCGCAGAAAGCTCTACAGTGACTTGCTAGTCCATTGCTTACCTGCAATGTGTGAGCTCTGTCAGTGATGCGACTCTGGCGCCCTAGGTGATGAGCGGCACATGCTGGTTGATTGCAGTGTGCTGCAAAGTGCTGGGGACAGGTGTGCGCAGCTTTTTTCCTCTCACCCGCGCAATCTGAATATGTTAGCATATGGCAAGAGACCTGCATAGTGTTGCCTGCTTTGTCTGCAAATGCATGGGATTACACGGTTGGATTGCAAAGGCCCGACGCTCAACCCCAGCCTAGCTGGGGCTGCGCCAGTGTAAGAAATCTACCTGAGCAATTGAAAGATAGACTTCATGCACAGCACAGCCCCAGCTAGACTGCTGAGCGCCGAACGTTTGCAGTCCCATCCGTGTGATCTCATGCACTCCTAACATAAACGCATGCCACACCATGCAGGGCTTCTTCTCATGCACACATCATCGCGGTGCTTGCGCAAGCCCGTCCTTAGCAACTCTGCCTCGCAGTGCATCCGAGCAGCACGCGCCGCTCGTCACTCAGGGCGCCAGAGGCGCAGCACTGCCAGAGCCGCTCGTGTCGCTCTGGGATGTTGCAGTGCAGCGCGGGGGCGCACACCAACTAGCGGTGGAACGTGTAGCGCGGGCCGCAAAGGGGCCCATCAAGGAGGCCAGCAGGATGGTGCGCTCGCCCACAGCAACCGCGTCAACCTCACCACGCAGCAGGGCGTCGCAGTCCCAGTGCGTGCACAGCCTGCACTGGCCGAACCTCAGGTAGGCGAGGTTGTTCTGCTCTCGCAGCAGTACGTGCTGCATATTAGCTCCTGCGCAGCGCGGCCGGCTCACGCTCGGTGCAGTACTGCGCGATCGGCATCTCTGGAAGGAGCGGCCGCCGCGGTGAAGCACCGAGACACGTCATGGTGCTCCACCGAGGCGACCACCTCTGCCAGACGCGCAGTCCGTGCGAGAGCTGCAGCGAGCGTGCGGGCAGCTGCGGCGCCCTCATTCCAGTCCGGCCGCGCTGCGCATGAGCTAAAGTGGAGCACGTATTGCTGCGTGGAGCAGAACAACCTCGCCTACCTGAGGTTGAGCCATGGCAAGCTGCGCGTGCACCGGGCCTGGGAAGTGCGCGCCCTCGAAGTGCGCGCTCACGAAGTGCTACCCGTCCTTACGCCCTCCGCAATCACGCAGCCGCACCCTGACCTCCCCCGCGCACCCGCACCTTGGCGCTGCCGCACCTTGGCGCTGCCGGGCGTGACGGCACAGTGAGATAGGCAGGCTATACATCACCTCACCTTCAGATCAAAACATGACGCGAGTGTGCTTTGAGCCATGGTTGAGCGTATTGCGCCCTTTTCTCGTACCCCCTTCTGGTTGCGCAGGCACACTTCTGCACACTTATTCATTACCAGCTCAGCCAGTGTCCCTGCGATGTCACAGCGATGCCCCGCGATGTCTACAGCAATGTGCAGCAGTCCACAGCAAGTTAAATGTCTGGCCTGTTTTTCCACGGATAAGATTGGTTGCCTCAAGTGCAGTGTGAGCGGCAGAAGGCCTGCCATTAACCAGGCAGCATTCTGCCAGGCCAGCAGAATACTTCTGCCCGCATCAGTAATCTGGCAGAAATGCCCGCATGCAGAAACCTGGCATGTTTCCAGGGTTTGGCCACCAATGCCCCTAATCCTGGGCCATTAGACCCCCACACACACACATTTCAGGGAGTAGGCAGATTTCTGCCGGCAGGCGCTCTCTTCTGCCAAAAGGGCCTGCCATTCTGCCCAGCCCCAAAACATTCTGCCGCCCACACTGCTCAAGTAGTTACACCTTACCCTGACAAAACTGCCTGGCAATCAACAAAGTTGCCATGTTCATCTTGGGCAGGTTCTCCACTGGAGATGGGCGCCTCTCAGACCCACAGCGTGCAAGCGACCTGCACAATGACTGTCCGATCTAGCTGCCGCCCGGCCTGCTTGCATGGCGGCAGAGCGCCCTGTAGCAGAGCGCATGCACATTCGTTGAGTTGTGCTCACAGGCAAGTGCGGCAAGGCCAGGTTGCCTTGCAACCTGCACACCTAGCAGTGGCGCGGCCACGAGCGCGGAGGCGCTGCGGCTGCATCGAGCAGCAGGGCTCCACTCAGCTTGTTACCGGTATGCGCAAGCTTGAGTGCACCAGTGCTGGCAGCGCCTCTTGCAAGCACCCACGCGCCACCTGCCTGCCTGCAACAGGTGACGCACCTCGCGTAGCGGTGGAGGGAGACACTGTCGTGCTGCACTACGTATGTCGAGACGAAAGTGGCAACATTGTCGACGACTCCAGGGAGCACAGTGAACCAGTGCGGCTCCTCCTGTGACGCGCTGGCACGCATGTGCATGCATGTAAACGCTGAAGCGTCTGCCGCACCTGTGGCACTAGGCACGTGTATGCACTGCCTCCAATCCACAGTCAGGCAAGGTGTGGGGCAGCAGGTGACGTTTGAGGTTGGCGCCGGGGAGGCTGTTGGCAACCCGGTAAGCGGGCCTGCGCTCTCCCCTGGCCGGCGGTGCATCAGACTCCTGACGGGGAGCCCACCTGACTGCCACTGAGTGGCGCTCCGCCCGCTGTGCAGCTCTTCCAGGCCTTTGACGCGGCCATCCGGGGCCTGCCCATCGGCGGCACCACAACCCTGGAGGCCAAGGGCGGCGAGTGGAAGCGCGACCTGCTCTTCGAGGTGCTGCCCAGCACCTGCAACATTGCAACGCCTGTTCTAACAGGTCGTGATGTTAACCTGTTCCAGCTTATGTTGTTTCTGTGCTTTTTTAGATGCGCCCTCGCTCGTACCTGGCATAAGCGCACGTGGCAGCTGCTGCTGTTAGGGGCCACCTACCTGCTGAGTACTTGGGACCATCTGGTGCTCAGCAGCCATCCATGCAGTGGCAGCTCCGCGCCTGAGTAATGCCTGTCTAGCTGTATGCAGAAGGAGCTGTGGCTGGCAGTCGCGCTGTTCCGCAGCATGTGATTTCAAGTCCCTCGCTGCAGGTGCCGCGCATGCACCCAGAGATCGAGCGCCTGGAAGGGCGCTACCGCAGCCAGGGCGGCCTGAAGGAGGGCATGCTGGTAGAGCTGGCCAATGCCGACACCGCGCTGGTGGTGGCGCTGGGCGAGGCCAACGTCCGCCTGGACGCAAACAACATGATGGCCGGCAAGTCGCGCGTGTTTGAGCTGGAACTCGTGGCCTTGGAGCGCGGCCAGTGACGCCGCGCGCGCGGCGGCGCCGAGGGCTGCCAGGACGCCGGGCTGCCAGTGTGGCCTCGCGCTGAAGCAGACTGAGCTGTGAGCACTGCGGACCAGGCTGCCGGCGGCCATGCAGCACGTGCTGTGCAGTCACCCGGGTGCACGCAGACATGCAAAGCATGTTGCCATCACTGCCAGGACGCACTCTGGGCACCGGGAGCACGATCACATGGCGGGACCTCACAGATCATCTCATCGCCAAGCTGCGCATGCAGCAATACCCATGCGTGATGCCCACTACGGGGCGTCTGAGCGTCTCCAGATGCGCAAAGCTCCTGCTGAAGCAAGTGCTGCTTCGGATGGACCTACTTGTCAGCGGCGCGAGGTCGCTCTTCAGCTCTGTTCCAAGCGCAGTGGCTGATGTGCCTGGCGACCGCCACCCGTACTACCCCCGGGACCTTCTGCTGCCTGGCTACCAGCCCCTGGTGCTCCCATACGAAGGCATCCTCACGGCGTTCTTTGGCGCCGCCGCGGTCATCTTTGCATGCACATGGGCGGCCTCTGGCGCGCAGCCCACCCCGCAGCAGACACTGCTGCACTTTCAGCAGTGCTTATGGTATGGACGCAGCTCGTTATAAGACTGACTGGTCCGCAGGTCTGGGGAAGCGGCTGACGACCGCGGACCGCCTCATCATGTGCTGGATGGCTGTTTCGGGCACCACCCACCTTGTGGTCGAAGGTGAGGAAAAACCGTCGTTGCTTGCCAAAAGTAGCAGAAGGCTGTTGCTGCCACAGGCTGGATGTAAGCGTAGCGGGTGCACTGCGCAGGCGCCGTGGTGCTGCACGCTGACTTCTACAGGAGCACGAGCGGCAACGTGCTGATGGAGATATGTGCGACGAGCGTCCAAGCTCATTATCACTGCTGTGGTGCTGTGCCGTGCCACGGGTCTGAGGCGGGTCAGGGGCGGGGGCAGGGAAGGAGTACGCAAAGGCGGACTCGCGCTATGCCACGCGCGACAGCTTTGTCATCTGCATGGAGGCCGTCACCGCCTTCCTGTGGGGGCCGCTGAGCCTGCTAGCGGTGTACGCCATCGCAAGGCGCTGGCCCTGGCGGCACGTGATGCAGGCAGGGCACCCCCCACTTTGTCTTGGACTGCACAGGGCCACGGCCGAAAGCCAGACTCCGGCGTGCGTGCAGATAGCGATCTCCCTAGGCCAGCTCTATGGCGACGTCCTGTACTTTGCCACTACTTATGTCGAAGGCGCGCCTTCTGGTCCATGTTGGCGCCCTGAGAAGCATAACATGATGCAGCTCCCATGACACTGTGCTGAACCTGAGAGTCTTGGAAGCTCTCATGCTTCACCTGCTCACATCCAGACGAGTTGACCGGACTAATGTGCCCGCCCGTGCAGGCTTGTCCAGCTCGCGACCAGAGCCACTGTACTTTTGGTTCTACTTTGTGTGTGTGAACTCCATCTGGGTTGTCATCCCCGCGCTCGTGCTCTGGCGTGCCGCCTGCCAAGTCACGCGCGCGGCGGCGGCCACCGAAGCAATGTGCGCCCTCCCACCTTGTTACGGGCTGTCGTTACACTCAGCACCGTGCACAGCATGAGGCTGCCGCAGTGCGTTAACAGCAGGTTGTCTGATGTGCTAAGTGCGTCAACAGCTCATGTGGCTGATGTGTTATGTGCATAGCATTTCCTTTGTCATGCATGCACACAGTGAGCAAATCTGTGCTTTGCTCGGGTACGCAGGAGCGAGCTCGCCTCCAGGAATAAGAAGCTGTCTTAGCACAGGCCATCAATGGAATTGGCATGGAACTGGTAGGCAGTGCTGGCTCTTTTTCTGGTACGAGATGCTAATGCACACTGGTCATGACAGTCCGCGACCCTCTGTAAGCAGCGCTTGCCCTCCAGGCAGGGCGCTCGCCCTCCAGGCAGGGGTGACAGCAGAGTCTGCCGTTGATCTAGTGTGCGGGTTCCTCATGAACCAGGGAAGGATGTATGTCAGGGTCGACAAACAGTGAGAGCTCACACATGTAGGTGCTGCACGGAGTACTGCATGAAATGACGCGCTGCTTAGAATACAGCACCAGTAAGAGCTCAGGCACTTTTTTTTCTGCAAGCAGAAAATGAGAAAGCGCACTATACAGAGCCTACTCACAGCTGATTCACTGATACATCACTGCACCTGTAATAGACCCTCGTACCACAGGTCTAGCATGACTGGTGTACACACTCTGGCTCACACCTGCATTAGTGGAGCCAGCTGCCTACAACACCGTTCACAAGCCACCTCTTCAGTCTCAAGAGCGGACACTCAGTCAACACGCCCGTTTTAGCACAGCCTATTTGGCTGTCACCATGTAGCGCTTGGAAGCGCTGGCACATCGGTAGCCCACCACGCTGCCGTTACTAGACAAAAAAGACCACCGTACTGCATTCCGTTAGCATATGTGCACTGCAGACGCAGTCAAAGAGGCCACAGCACCTGCGCGTCCATGCCGGCCAGCGCGCCCCGCAGCGCGGCCTGCCTTGATGCAAACACGTCGTCCGGGAGCGCGGGCGCGCCGCGCGCCCACCGGTCCCTAGCCTCCACAGCGGCTGCCTTGCCGACATCCACCCATGAGAAGCACCCCAAGAACTCGTCGCGCGCGGGCAGCGCCAGGCCTGGCTCCAGGCGCCGCGCGCGCAGCTCCAGCAGCGTAAGCGGCTGGTGCGGGCGCCACTCCAGGCGCGCCTGTATCGACCCCGCGCCGTCAAGGCATGCCCGTGCAGCATGTCTGCACCTCGCGAGGGGGACTAATGCACACCGATCCGCATGTACGTGCGTGGACAGCGCAAGATGCCGCTCCAGGACGTTCCGCTGCCTGAGGGTAAGCAATATGAGCGGGAGGCATAGGTGCTGCGTTACCCACGCCAACAGCGGGCAGCGCATTGCGAAGAGCAGTGCATGTGGAAGAGTGGCCACCCCCAAAGCCGATGCATCAGCAGACCCCATGCCTTTCAAGGCAAAACACATTTGTTGCACATGCGGGTCAGGTAAGTGTAGTGCCATACATGCTGTGCAGAAATTGCGAAACGCCTCCACATGCAGCGCTGTGGTGCGGGGCCGTCCAGCTAGTGCACGGCAATAAATGCGCATCTCAGCCCAGCATATCATCATGTCGCCAGAAGTCCCTTCATGTGCAAAAGAATTCTGATCAACACCTCATGCTCATAGCACGCAGTCCGGCCGCGCGCCTGCAGGAAAGCCGGCCCATACACGTGCAGCCCGGCCGTCGCGGCCAGGAGTTCCTCGCCGGCGCGGGGGTCGGCGGGCGCGGTCACCGTCCAGGCGCCCGTCAGCTCGGCCGCAACGGCCAGCTCCAGGCTGGGCAGCCCCTTGGGGTCATAGCCCAGCTCCTGCAGGCACCGAGCAGTGATGAGAAAGCTGTGTTGCAGCAGTCGCGCACCAGGACCCGCACTCCAAAAAGAGCTCTTGTCATGTACCACTGAAGCACCGATTATGTTGCAAATCGGCGTCCCTGTCAGCCCTGGTCAGGTGTGCAGGTGCCTGGCCCGTCAGTAAGCTGCCTTTCCACGTTTATGAGCACATGTGTACAGGCTGAGCTGTACAGGCAGTGCTGGCACAGGCAGCAGTGAATGCTTACAGACTGAAGAGTCACAAGGATGGGTCTGCTCGCCTTCTGGTACCTTTCCGCCGCCCCAGGCGCCAGCACAGCAGCGTCGACATGGAAGGCCGTTGGCATGAGCAGGAAGTGTGTTGACTGTGGCTTGAAGCCCTTCTCTCTGATGCCTCCTTTCCTCAGCAGCACCTGTTCCAGCACAGTCACACGGGGAGGGATTCATTGTACTGCATAGCACCGCCAGGACACGGGCGCAGGAACAGAAAATTGCTGCGTGGCGTTGCAGCAGTACACCGGCTAGAGGTGGCAAGCCATTGACGCTGGGAAACAAGTTTGCAAGATGTGTCAGGGACGCAGCCTCCTTTGCTGCCTGCCACCAGGAACGCACCGTCTGCTCGCCTGCACCCAGTGCTGCACACGCCACAGACCACTCCTTCAGCGCAGTCTGGAACTGCCCTTCCTCGGCAGCAAACGCGTTCTCCTCAGCGCGCTGAACCTGCTGGAGCGCTGCAGATACTCGGCGCCCACGCCTTCCAACCACACGCCGTCCTTGGCAAGCCGGAGAGCTGGATAGCTCTCGGGTGCGCTTGCGTTCCCAAGCGCGACTCGCTGGGCGCAGGTGCTGGCCATGCTTGGCATGCACACTTGAGCAGTGTGCTTTCATATCTGACATAGCTTGCACCTGTCCCTCAGCACGCTCAAATCCTGTATTGCATCTCTTTCAACACAAAGCACGCCAGTGTGAAAGGAAGACGTTTTGCTGAGAACAACTGCAGCCAGCGCCACCACAATGGCAAGCACAAGGCTGGGCAAGAAGCCTGGCGTATGTTGCACTGCAGTCCACTCGGCATGAATTTTAGCCCAATCAGTAGGCTTGGCAAGGCCTGGCCTCGCCCCCAGATTCTGGGGGCCAGGATGGCATAATTTCACCACACACCTCAGCTTCAGATGGGCGGGGCTGGTTGCACAGGATCCGTGGTGATAGAAAAAGAGCATGTGTCACATGTGGCACAGGATGTACCGCAATGCACGAGTCTCACAGGCCAAGCGGGTATCCCCGCCACTCCTAGCGCTTACTACGCTTCACACACAGCCAAAGCACTGTTAACGTATATAATAGCTGCACAGCAAAACCTGCCCACTGCACATTTCACCAGGTTCCTGCAAGCCGGTCTCAGAGTTTAACGCGCATGCGTGAAAAATCAAGTTACATCCATACAGACCATGGCCATGCGCTGAGAACACTTCCCCACTGAGCAGACCCCTATTCTCTAACTACCTGCAGGCTCGTTCTAGCGTTTCACATAAACCCAAAGCACTCTACCAGTACCTCAGGCTCCCCCACAGCGCGTGTTAAGCACACCTCTCCTCTGAGCGTGCTTCAGGTGCAGAGCGGCACGTGCAGGCGGTCAAAGCCCTCGCGCCGCCAACCCTGCGCAGCCGCAACCGGCAGGCCGGCGCGGCTCAGGCAATCCAGGCACGCGCGGCAGGCGCACGAGCGCATGTCGCCCGGGATGAACCCTGCCGGGGCGGCACCCTGCCAGGCGTCGCCTTCACGTTGGATGTGGAATGACCCAAAGGTTGCCCTGCCCGTTGCGTCACGTTGACATGACTTGCTGAAGAGGTCACGCAGCTTGCTCTGGACGTCGTGTGGCGGGTCGCTTGCGATGCGAAGAGAGATGCCCGCCCATGGGTGCCCATCGGGGATGCCCTGGTCGCCAGGCGGCTCGGCGGGCTCCCACAGGAGCTCGGCGAGCGCGTGCGCCGCAAGCACCAGCGTCTTCAGGCTGGACATGCGCTCCAGGCGCAGCCGCAGCGCGCACGGAATGTCGACCTCCAGCACGCGCAAAGCGGGCAGGTTGGCGTCGGTCAGCCACAGCGCCAACACGTGCTCCTCGACCCGGCGCGGCAGGCTGGCGGCGTCCAGCACGACGCGCAGCTCGGTGAGCGTAGGCAGCCACACGGCGCGCAGGTCGCACGTCAGCTTGGCCAGGCCGTGCTGCGCCAGCGCCGGGCGCGTGTCGCGGAAGCCGCGTACAACGAGCGCGTCCGCGCGCGCGCGCAGCCCGGCGCCTGCGGCATTGCCGACTCGCTTGCCCAGGTCGTCCACGGCGTCCACCGGCAGCACCGCCGCCACGCGGCACACCTCCGGCACCGCCACGGCCGCCTCGACATGCACGTTGACCAGCGCAAGCGCTTCCAGGTGCTTGCATGGCATCAGGTTGCCGCTGTCGGCCCGATATTGATATCGATAAACCCCGCCTATGTGGCAGAGGGATGCCGCCTCGATGTAAAGCGTCCGCAATGCAGGCAAGCCGCCAGCAATGACCCTCAATGCATCTGCATTCCTGTGAAACGGCAGATATGGGACAAGCCCACGCATCCGGAACCTAGCATCTTCGTCGTCCAGGCGCAGCACGAGGTGCTGCAACCCCGCAAGCGAAGGCGGCAGCCGGCTGTCCAGCAGCACCGCGTCCAGGCTCAGCACGCGCAGCGCCGGCAGGGTCATGCAATCTAGTAGAAGGGAGCGCCCGAGCGCCGCGTCGCGCGCCTTGCCCCGTCGGCTTGCGGCCAAGGAGCGGACACAATCCATCTCCGGAAACCCCTCTACTGCTTCCGGATCCTCGTCAGCCTCGCACTCTAGCGTGCGCTCGCCGTAGTCCACGACATGCAGGCACTCCAGAGCAGGCAGCACATAGACCTGGCGCCGCAGCGCGTAGACGGCTGGGTCCCAAGCGAGGATCAGGCTCGGCAGGTCGGCCCAGGCGCGCAGGTCCAAAAATATGGAGCCTGCGGTCGCCCAGTCCTGTGCGGCCCGTCTGGTGAAGTCCTCCGGGCGGGTGGGCCGCGCCCGCGCAATGCGCACGCGCGCTGCGTACAGGCTGCGCGCCGCGCCGCACGCGCGCGCCCAGGCGCGCGGCTCCGTGGCGCGCGCCACCAGCCGCCAGACGTCCGGCGGGGCGTCTGCCCAGGGGCCTGTTGCCTCTGACAAGCGTCACAATTACGACATGAAGTGTGCGTGCCGCACTGCTTGAAGCAGGTGCAAGCTCCTGCAGGCTGCGTGTAGCATGCTGGTGGACCTTGAACCTAATGTGCGCGGATATGCAGCATGCAATTCAAGAAAGATGCTGGCACGCGCTGTCAAGCGACTGTCCATAAGACAGCGTTTTGTGGCATGTGCACAGGGGCACATTGCGCCAAGTAGGCATGGTGCGCGGTTAAACCAGGGTCCAGCCAGCATGTGTGCGGTTGGAAGCGCTGCAACACCTCAGCATGCCGTCGCACCTCGTTCCTGGCGGTGCGTCCCCTGCTCAGGTTGCAGACGCTGCCTTTGCGCCTGCCAGCGCCCCACAACCTGCATCAGCCCAGCACCATCGCAGGTGGCTGCCACCGAGCACCCAATGCGGCTATTCATGCCAACGCCCTCACCTGCACCTCAAGCGCCTGCTGTCTGGCATGCGCCTGCAGGTTGGCGTCCTCGGCAGGACTGGGTGGCTTGCGGCGGCGCTGCGGCAACGTATGCTCGTCCTGACTGTCGCTGAGGAGGACAGCACCATCGAGGGCAGGCGCGGGTGCCAGCGCCGGCGCTGGCGGCGCGTCGTCTCCTATAACGTCACCCACCACCTCAGCTGGCCGCGCTGCGGGCTGGTGCGCCTGCCGCGTCCATTTGCGGGAGCGCTGCTGCTGCTCCATGGTGGCTTCCGCGTCTGCGCAGCAAGCACAGAGTAGTGTTGGAAGCGCTCCTGGTCTCAGCCGCAAGACTCCGGTCCGCCCTGATTGGCTGCACGACTGCAAGGCTTGTCCCTGAAGCGCTGTTAACTTGCAGAGCGCCAGTTAGAGCTTGTCAGGCAGCGAGCACCGTCAAGCAGCGAGGCACTGTCGCACTAGCGCGGTTGTCAGTGTCAACAACTGCACAGGCACGTGCACGAGCAGGTTGAGTCTTGCCGGGACGTGCCAGGGGCGTGACATGTGGCAGAAGGCAAGCTGCAGTGAGAACGTGTAGGCTGAAGAAGTCAGGCACCACACGATCCAGAGCTAGACGCTTGCATTCAGGCTGGCTACTTTGCTACACCTCTGGCTTCGCCCTGTGCACTCACAACACACAGTAGTGAACACCTGCACGTATTTATAGCATCTCCGAGTCTAGTTGCAAAGAAGCGGCGCGCAGCGCAAAGTACCTTGCGCCGAGCTAACGTAGGGCTGCTTCTGTTGTACCGAGCACCGAGGTGCGCCGGTTTGGCACGCGAAGGTACCTGCATGCAGAAGAAAACTCTGACATAGCTCGCAGGTTGGCTTCAAAGCACACGCTGGGTCAAGGCAGTCTCTTCGCACCGTGCGAGTGTCAGCTGCTGCGCGACAGCTCAAGGTGCCTCACGTAATGCATAAGCGCGAGCACGGCAAGCAAACAGCATCGCAATCGCACGTCCTCCTCTGTCCTGCTGCGTGACATCCATGCTGGGGCTCATGCTTAGGGTGAGGCACATTTGATTAAAGGTGCTGCTAAGCCAAGCTGGCCATGAACACTCTGATCCATGTATGTCTTGAGAGCGAGAGCGGCGCTACCAAGCGCAGGTACGGCTCTCCAGCGAGCCTGGCTGCTGCGAGCTCGCTGCGGAGGGGCCGCAAAGCCTACTTTGGAGTTGGTAGGCTGCATTCCTCCAAGCAGTGGCCACGCAGTGCTCGTGTTGTGAGAAACAAGTGAATCTCACTTAGCTGTTAGGGACAGGATCTCTTCCACACGTGTGCTCTCCCTCCATGCTCCCAGTGGGCCGGATGCCCAGAAGCACTGACGCGGGGCAGCGCAGGCAGCGCCAGCAGAGGCCGGGCGTTCGGTGCGCTGCGCAACACAGGCACGGCATGGGCAGCGGCGGCCTGCACATGCTGCGGAGGCCGGGAGCGCCCAGGGGCGCCGTGCGCCGCTGACCATGGGCGCTGGCCTGTTCATCATAGGGGGTGCATGTAGGTGAGGATGCATGTAAGTAAGGACAAGCATAGCCTGACGCACTGGTGCATGTATGCAGTCAGTGCACTAATGCGTGTAAGTGGTTTGTTGTCTGCCAACAATGTAAGGGCCTACATGTCATGCAGAGATGTTCGGCACGCTTCTAGCTCACACTATCAAGACGGGGCGGCAATGAAGGACGCCGTCTGCCGCTTACATGTCACACCTCTCTACAGACGGAGCAGTATTAAGATGAAGGCTAGGTCAGAAGCATGTACAGCAATATGGCCACACAACAGTGCTGCTACATTGCAAGCTGCTTCTTGTGTTTCGCTATCATTGCCTGCGTGTGGTTCTGTAAGCAAAGCCAAGCCCAAACCTGCACCGCAAACTTCCTCAGAGCATAAGCCGTTTCTACAAGTACCATGCATGCTGGACCTACACTGCAAGTTTTGCCCATGCACCCAAAGCAAGTGCTAATGAAAGGAACAGCTCACATCTAAATTTGCCCACTACACTGTCACCGACTTCCTCATCTGCAAGCTGGTCCTAAGCTTCTACGTGCATGCAGGTAGATCGCGGCTATAGGTTTTGCACACAGCCAAAGCAAGTGTATGAAGTGAACAGCTTACAGCAGAACTTGCCCAATCCTTACCTGCAAGGTGGTCCTAAACTTCTACGTGCTTGCTTAAAAACTTTTACTCAGATCGCGCACCACAAAGACAACCCAGTGCCGTCCTTGGCAAAACCTCCCCACTGAATAGAACCGCCTTCTTTGACTACTTGCGAACTGAATTTTGCGTCTTAGTCACTTGCCCAAAACACTTTAACAATACACTCATGTGCCCTGACAATGAATACAAGGCACAGATTCAGGTGCAGAGCGGTGCGTGCAGGCGGTCAAAGCCCACGCGCCGCCAGCCCTGCGCAGCCGCAACCGGCAGGCCGGCACGGCTCAGGCAATCCAGGCACGCGCGGCAGGCGCATGCGCGCAGGTCGCCCGGGATGAACCCTGCCGGGGCTGCACCCTGCCAGGCGCCGCCGTCACATTGGATGTTGAATGACCCGAAGGTTGCCCTGCCCTTTGCGTCACGTTGACATGACTTGCAGAACAGGTCATGCAGCTTGCTCCGGACGTCGTCTGGCAGGTCCGTTGCGATGCGGAGAGATATGGCCGCCCAAGGGTGCCCATCCGGGACGCCCTGGTCGCCGGGCGGCTCGGCGGGCGCCCACTGGAACTCGGCGAGCGCGTGCGCCGCAAGCACCAGCGTCCTCAGCCCGGACATGCGCTCCAGGCACAGCCGCAGCACGCACGGGACGTCGACCTCCAGCACGCGCAGCGCGGGCAGATTGGCGTCGGTCAGCCCCAGCTCCAGCACGTGCTCCTCGACCCGGCGCGGCAGGCTGGCGGCGTCCAGCACGACGCGCAGCTCGGCAAGCGCGGGCAGCCGCGCGGCGCGCAGGTCGCGCGTCAGCTTGGCCAGGCCGTGCTGCGCCAGCGCCGGGCGCATGTCACGAAAGCCGCGTACGACGAGCGCATCCGCGCGCGCGCGCAGCCCGGCGCCCGCAGCACTGCCGACCCACTCGTCCAGGTCGTCAATGGCGTCCGCCGGCAGCAGTGCCGCCACGCGGCACCCCTTTGCCACCGCCATGGCCGCCTCGACGTGCACGTTGACCAGCGCAAGCGCTTTCAGGTGCTTGCATGGCATCAGGTCACCCCTTTCGGCCCGATATCCACCAGCACCGCCAATGTAGCAGAGTAACGCTGCCTCTATGTAAAGCGTTCGCAGTGCGGGCAAGCTGCCAGTGATGGCCATCACTGCATTCGCATTCTTATGAAATGACACATGTCCGGCATGCCCACGCACCCGGCTGTCAGCACCGTCGTCGTCGATGCGCAGCACCAGGTGCTGCAGCCCCGCAAGCATAGGCGGAAGTGGCTGGATCAGCAGCACTGTGTCCAGGCTAAGCACGCGTAGCATTGGCAAGTTCAAGCGTTCTAGTAAAAGGGACCTCCCCATCGCCGCACTATGCGCTATACCAAAAGCGGTTCCGGCCGGGTAATTGCCAGACCCCATCTCCCCAGGGTCTGCGCCCGTGGCCGCGCGGGTCTCAAAGTCCAGCGTGCGTTCGACGTACTCCATGACATGCAGGCACTTCAGAGCAGGCAGCATGTAGACCTGGCGCAGCGCGTAGACTGCTTGGTTTACATACAGACTCGGCAGGTCGGCCCAGGCGCGCAGGTCCAGGAAGATGGAGCCTGCGGCCGCCCAGTCCTGTGCGGCCCGTCTGGTGAAGTCCTCCAGGCGGGTGGGCCGCGCCCGCGCAATGCGCACGCGCGCTGCATACAGGCTGCGCGCTGCGCTGCATGCGCGCGCCCAGGCGCGCGGCTCCATGGAGCGCGACACGAGCTGCCAGATGTCCGGCGGGGCGTCTGCCCAGGCGCCTGCGGCCTCTGAGCAAGCGTCACAATCACAGCATGGCAAAGTTTACGTGCTGCACTGTTTGAAGGATGTGCTAGCTCTCGCAGGCTGCTTGTAGCATGCTAATGAACCTTGAACCCAAGCTGCACATCTGCGCATGCATTCTTAATAAGATGCCGGCATGCGCTGTGAAAGCGGCTGTCAATGACGCATGTTCTGTGGCATATGCACAGTGGCGTATCGCGTCAAGCAGGCGTGCTGTCTGGTTGAACCAGGGCCTAACCAGCATGTGTGGGGTCGGAAGCGCTGCAACACCTCAGCGGGCCAGCGCACCTCGTTCCTGGCGGCGCATCCCCTGCTCAGGTTGCAGCCTCTGCCTGTGCGCCTGCAGTGCCCCAGGAGTTGAATCAGTCCAATACTACCGCAGAGACGCTGCCACTGAGCATATGATGCGGCCATGCATGCCGGCGCCCTCACCTGCAGCTCACGCTGAAGGGCAGACACCTCCAGCTCAAGCGCCTGCTGTCTGGCATGCGCCTGCAAGATGACGTCCTCGGCAGCACTGGGCCGCCTGCGGCGGCGCTGCGGCAGGGTACGCTCGTCCTCACTGTCGCTGCGGAGGACAGCACCATCAAGAGCAGGCGCAGGTGCCAGCGCCGGCGCTGGCGGCGTGTCGTCTCCCGTCAGGTCAATCACTGCCTCAGCTGGCAGCGCTGCCGGATGAGGCGCCTGCCGCGACCGTTTGCGTGAGTGCGGCTGCTGCGCCATGTCGCTTCCGCACCTGCGCAGCAAGCACAGAAGGGAGTGTTGAGAACCGCGCCTGGTCAGAGCCGCAAGACTTGTGTGGTCCCTGCTTAGCTGCACGCCTGCAAGGGCTTGCAGGAAAGCGCTGTTACCTTGCGAAGGTCTACTTATAGCTTGTCAGGCAGCTAGCTTAGTCTTTCAGCAAGCCATTGTCTGACCTGAGCGGGTTGTCAGTGTCACGAACTGCACAGGTGCCAGCAGTTTGCGCCATCGCAAGTCCTAGGTTGGTTGCCTTGAAGCGGCCCGCAGCTAAAAGTACCTGAAGCAGAGCTATTGCAGGGCTCCTTCTGTTGCACCAAGCACTGAGGACGCCAGGCGAAGGTGTTCGCTTGCAGTAGAGAACTGACGTGGCTCAGAGTCTGGCTTCAAAGCGTGTCACACGCGCTCGTGCAGCAGTCTTTTGCACCGTGCGGGTGTCAGCCACTTTACGACAGCTCAAGATGCCTCGTGCACTGCCCTGCGCCTTGTGAACCATGCTCACGGCGAGCAAGCTTCGCAAGTCTTCATCTGGCTTGCTGCGTGCCATGCATGCTGAGCTCTATGCTTAGGGTGAGGCAAGGAAACCACAGAGAGCGCAAAGTTGCATGCTTTGCAAGGTGCTGCCAGCGCTGCTGACGATGAACACTCGACCTGAGTCGTGCGTGCAGGACCAAGGCCAGCGCAACCAAGCGCGGGAACGGCTCTCCAGCGTGCCCGGCTGCTGCGAGCTCGCTGCAGAGGGGCCACAACACGCAAAGCCTACTTTTGGAATTGCACAAAGCAGGTAGGCTTTATCCTCTGCGTGGCCTGCTTGTTTCTCCCAAGTAATTCTCTTTTAGCTGTTGAGAGGAGGTTCTCCCTCACATGCTGTGCTCTCCCTCCATGTTCCCAGTGGGCCTGGACGCTTACAAACACTGACGCTGGGCAGCGCAGGCAGCGCCAGCAAGGGCCGGGTGCTTGGCGTGCTGCACAAAGCGGGCACGGCATGGGCAGCGGCGGCCTGGGCAGGCTGCGGAGGCCGGGCGCGCCCAGGGTGCCATACGCCGCTGATCTCCGGCGCTCGCCTGTGCGTCACAGGGGATGCATGTCAGGTATGAACAAGCATAGCCTGACGCGCTGGTGCATAAAATGTAGTCAGTGCACTGATGTGTGCAAGTGGGTGGATGTCTGCCAACAGTGTAAGGGCATGCAGGTCTCGCGGATGTGTTCGGCACGCATCTAGCTCGCACTGTCAAGAGTGGCGGCGGTGAAGGTCGCCACCGTCGCCGCTATGTGTCATACCTCTTTGCTCGACCGGGCAGCACGAAATCTACGTCAAGTCAGGGACATGCGCGGCAACATGGCCACGGGCAATACTGCTGCTACGTTGCCAGCCGGTGCTATGTTTTTCAAATGCATGCCTGTGTTACTGTAACATACAGCCAAGTCCAAACATGCACGGCACTTCCCCCAGAGTATAAGCATTCTATCTGATGACTTCAATCAGACCACCTGCATCAGTGCTTACTGGCACTTCGCATGCACATTGATTTGCGGGCCCCGATAAGCGAGGCCACAATCATCCTAGCACATTCAAGCACATCAATGCATCATGTCTATAGCACAATCCTGCCTAAGGCGTCAGCAGGCCTAGTGCGGCAAGGTGGCAGTCATCCTCTTCCATGCCGTCAAACAGCTGCGCCACATCCTGCGCATTCATACGCCCCACGCGCGCGTGCTTTGCTGCCGGCGGGCTGCTGTGGCCTGCTGCCGAGCGCGCGCCGCTTCTCAGGTTCTGCACCTCGGAGAGCACCGCAGGTGCGCCTGCCCCCCGCGCCTCCAGCCCTGGCGCTGCTTGCCCTCCCCTCCCTTCGGCTGGATCCCCAGGCTCAGCACCGCGCCCTGGGCTTCTGTCGCAGGCACCCTGCTGGCTTGCCGAGCATGCGGGGCCCTCTGCAGAGGCGGCGTGCTGCACCACGCCCACGCATGCCTTGGCCGCATGCAGGCCTGCCGCGCCTTGCACGGCTGCATGCATGTCAGCAGCGCATCGGCCGCTCTCTGCCGCGACTGTGCCCCGATCTGTGCCCACGCGCGCCTGCATGACTGCGTGCTGGCTTGCCGTGGTCGGCATCCCCCTTCCTCCCCCGCTTCCGGCCGCTCGGGCAGCAGGCGCGCGCCGGCTTGCCCCAGCACCCTGGCCCTGCTGCGCGCTGCCGCTGGATGCCGGCGCGCGCTGCGAGCCCAGGTCGTCCCCAGCGCCCGTATCACCCATGAGCTGGGAGGTCGAGGCATGCGGCCCGATGGAGAGCACGTCCTCTGCCGCGCCTGCTCCATGGCGGGCCGACGCTGCGGGCGTGCCCCGAGGCAGGAACCGCGCCCAGGCAGCCGCGCCGGGCGAGCGCTCTGCGCGCGCTGACCCTCCGCTCAAAGTTGCCCCCAGACCCTGCGTGGGGGGACCGCTTGGCGCCGGTCTGCGCCCGGCGCCGCTGGACCCGCCTGTCGTCGACTGCCAGCCAGACGCGGCAGGCGCGGTGGCATCCCGGCCCGGGCGGCTGGCAGCCGCGCCCGAGCCCGACGGCGCGCTCAGCGTCCACAGGCTGGGGTTGGCCGCGTCGGCGCGGCGCGCGCGCGCCCCGCGCTCCAGTGCAGGCACGACCTGGGCGTCGCGACCGAAGCCGCACGGTCAGGCGACCTCGAGCCCGCAGCAGCATGTGCTGCGAGTTGCACTGGCCTGCAATGCAAGCCTCATGCACACCACAACCAAGGGTCTCAGACAGATGCATGCGCCCATGCTCGGCATGTTTTATGATTGACCTGGGGAAGCACCTTCACCACATTGGCGGGCGTGATGGCCAGGTAGGGCACGCGGCCCAGGCGCAGCACCGCCACATCGCGCAGCAGCACCGCCGCGCCGGGTGCCAAGCCAGGCTGCGCGTCCATCCCGCGCGCGGTCACCCCCGCGCCCACGGCTCCAGTCGGGTCCTGCGCATGTGTGCATGCGCATGGTGACGCGCGTGCCTTGTTGAGGTGGGCCGCCAGCAGAATGCTGATGCAGGTTCCTTGCACCTTTTTTTAAGAGGCATGCAAAGTGCAAGACGCCCAGCAGCGGTCACACATATGAATACGCCTGCAATCAGCTACCTCATCGGCAGTTGCGGATGCGCATGATGGCGATCAAAGGGGCACAGGAACCTCTACACAAACCGTACATAATATGCGGTGACCCAGAGATTACAAGCGGACGTCGCGCCTTAAGCCGGATAGAGGCCTCATTGCTGCCGGTCAGCGCAACCGAGGTGACCAGCCAGCAGGCGGGGGACGCGGCGAGGCCCCGCCGCCAGGCCACCGACTGTGTGCTGCAGCGCCGGCGATGACTCTGCTCGCTCCCAGCACACGGCAGTGACATGAGATAGCTGCACAGCAGGCCGGATGCATTGCACGGTGGCAACGATAAGTGCGTATGTGGGTGTGCCACTGCAAAGGGCGCAATGCTCACTTTAGGATACGCACTTGGCGTTTCGCATCAAGCGCAGCCATCTTTCATAAGGTGTCAGCGCAGGCTGGAGCGTCCTGGCACACCATGGGTAGCTCACGACATGCTTGCGCAATTTCCCTGGCACCCCTTCCTCCCCTGTAAGCAGGTTCTAGCTGGGGCAAAGCGCACCGTCAAAGCTGCTCAGGCCAAGCTCGCGAAGCGCAGTCGCCCACGCCGGTGCCTCAAAGTCGTGGTCCGCCAGACCGCCAGAGCGGGCGCCGCTGGCGCAGCCCCCCGCCCCGCTCGGCGTGCCCCCGGTCCGCAGCGAGTCCAGCCCCGTCACAGGGAGCCCCTGCGCCAGCGCCCGCTGCAGGAGCCCCGCCGGCCCGGGTATGCGCGGCGCAGACGCGCTGGCGCCTAGGCCCGGGTTGCCGCTGCCGCCAGAGCCAGCAGGCGCTGCTACCGAGGGCGGCTGCAGGCTGGCGCGCTGCGGCGGCACTGGAATAGCCGCAGAGGGCGCTGGAGGCCGAAGCGTGGGTGACGGCCATATGCGTGCGTCGCGTGGCACTGGCGCCCCCCTGCTGCTGCTCGGCGGGTTAGCAGGCTCCAGCACTTGTGCGCTTGTGCTCGGCGCAGGAGGCGGGTCGGCAGCGGCCAACAACACTGGCCAGGCAGCCTCTGGCGCGTCGTCATCCAGTTCTAGCTGCGCCACACCGTCCATGGCGTGCTTCTTCACATCATCTTGTTATCTGGTTGGTGCCTACTCCCGAGGTTGAAGCGGGAGCTTTGCAAGCTGCCCGTAAGGATACCCTCCTCGCTATGTGGCGTGAACGCCTGCTGCACGTGCACGCTGAAGCTCATGCCTAAGAGCATATCAGCAAGCCATCACGGCACTGTTTGCATGCACTGGCATCTTCAACACAAAGCTCTTGCCCGCAACGCAAGAACAGCTGACAGAACCGCCAAGTGCTTTGAACAGCTTAGCTATGACCACAGAAAGTCGTCTGTTCCTTGAATACACATATGATCGCCTAGTTAGGCCCGTAGTTGGTCCAACTGAGCAGTTGATGCGCAAGAGGCACACTACCTTGAGCTCTTCTTGCACAGGAACGCCATGGGCGACCGCTTCAAACGCGGCCGTGACTATGACCAGCCTGGGGGCGGCCACCAGGAGTATGGCCACAGGGGGGGCCGCGGCGGCGGCGGCGGGTACAAGCGCAAGCGCGACGAGCATGGGGGCCAGGAGGATGGCATCAAGCCGCTGCTGGCGTCCATAATCCAGCTCTGCGACCAGCAGCCGGTGCGTGTTCTCCATGAAACTTGAAGCGCCAACACATCACGTGTGCCTGACGGTGGTCTGTGAACACAATGTGTGTGCCGTGGTGCAGGACCAGCCCGCGCCTGCCATCGAGGAGGACTTGGATGTTCTGCACCGGACGCTTGCGCGTGACTTGGTTTCGAAGGGCGACGCGGTGCGCTCTTGTGCTGCGGCACCAGCCGCCGGCCTGCAAGCTCTTGTGCCAACACCCCTGCTACTAACTCCATGGTAGCGCAGCTGCGGCGCATCATCCTCGACTGCGCTGTAGAGCTGTCACCAAAGACGCCGGTGTATGCGACGCTCATAGGTGTGGCTGCATCCCTTGTACGCCATACCATACTCCTCCTCACTCGGTCCGGTGCACTCTGCCGTGGCTATGGACTGCTGCGCAACTAACTGCTCTCTGACTTCAACCTCTTGGTAAACTGCTCTCTGACGTCAAGATCTTGCGCAGGGCTGCTCAACACGGAGAACCGCGAGTTTGTGGCGGAGCTGGTCGCCCTTGCGCAGCGGGAGCTTAGCGCGGCGGTCGCGGCGCCCGACCGGCACAAGGCGCGGATGCTGCTGCGGCTGTTTGCCGCGCTGGTCGTCGCCAACGTGCTGCACCCGTCCTCGGTCGTCGCCGGGCTGCAGCAGGTCGTGGACACGGCCGTCGCTGTTGTCGAAGGCGGTGCGGCCTCCACCGGCCTCTCACCAGCGCCGCTGGGCAGAGCATAGAAATGAAAGAGAGGTGGTGGCGGCGGTGCAGGCGGCGACGAGGACGACAAGCGGTGCAGGCAGCCGTACGCAGACCACCTGGTGTACTCTGTGCTTGCCGCGCTGCCCTGGGGCGGCAGCGAGCTGGCTGAGAGCGCGCCCAACGAGGTGGGCACTGTGCCTACCTGTCTTGCGTTTCTGGTGAAGGGGGTGAAAAGAGGGGGAAAAAAGGCGAGTGTCAACGGTCCTTGTGTGGTCATGTTCACGTCATTGATCAACAGAGCAAATGAAACCATACGGCCCTGTCCTCAAATGGCAAAGTTCGCTGCACTGCTGACGAGTGGTGTGCATGCAGGTGGGGCGCCTTTTCCAGGCCGTCGAGCATTACATGCAGCTGCGGCCGCGCGATGCGCAGCCGGCACTCCGGCCGTTCTTCGAGTCGCGCGGCGACACCGACGCGGCCGCTCCCAGTGACAGCGGCGGCGCCAGCTTCCTTGGCCAGGTGCGCCTCTGCAGGAGTCACGAACGAGGCAAAGACGGGATGTGTGATTCCCTCACTCCTGTGCTCCACAATCTGCCTTGCTGTCTCCATGCCTTATTTTACGTTGCTGTACGCACGCAGCCGATGCGGCTGCCTCGTTGCAGCTGCACTTTCTGTCTTGCCTCAGGCCTAATCCTGGCTGGCCTCGCACGAAGCTCACCTCTGCAGCATCCAAGCATGACCTTGCCGTGGCCCAGGTGTGGGAGGCGGTGAGCGAGCTGCGCGTCACCGGCAACTGGGTGGTCACCGGCATCCCGCGCCTGTTCTACGCGTTTGAGGTCACGCTGGCCGCCGGCCAGCCGCACGAGCTGGCGTCGCTGGCGCTGCCGACGGCGCCGCCGGGCGTGCCGCCGGGCGCGACGCCTGCGGAGGTGCGCGCCGATGCCGCTGTGGTTTTGTGTGTCCTTAATCTGTACCCTTTTTCGCCCTGCTATAGGCAAGCAGTGGCGCATTTTGGCCCGACGGCTGAAGGCTGTGCACGTCTCTCAGAAAACATGAGAGCGCACTGTTAGTACGGCCGCCCATGTCATCCTCAACCACAGCGACACATAGCAGCAGGCTCCAGCAGGAACGGACCCTCTCACGGCCGCTTCGCGCGGGGGCCAGGCAGCGGCGGCGGCGGCGGTCGCGTTCCCGCCGCGCGGCCTGATCCGGCTGCTGCCGGCCGAGCACACGGCGCAGGGCAAGCCCCTGGTGGAGCGCCTGGTCGCGGAGGAGTACATCCTGGACACGCTGCACTTCTTCGACGGCGACCGCGTGCAGTGCGCGCGCCGCGTCGCGCTTGGTGCGGCGCCCGGCAGGGCGGCCTGCGTGGGGCCCTGACTGCGCCGCAAAGGGGCCTGTAGTGCTGGTATGCAGAGTTCAGGGTGCTGCGGGAGTGTGGCAGAGCAGAACACGCATGCACTGCCCTGGGCTAGAAAAAAACCTGCCCTTGGCTAGGAAAAAGCGTGTGGTCGCTCGAAATGGACCTTGGCGTGCGCCGGTCACATCCGCCGCTGCGCCCGCGCGCGCAGGCCTGCCGCTGCCTGACAAGCATGAGGCGCTGCTGGCGGAGATGCTATTCGCGCAGATGCTGCGCCTGCCCGCGCCCGCGCTCAAGCCGCTCGCGTACTCCGCGCTGATGGCGCGCCCTGGCGCCGGCCGGGGCCTCCAGCTGGGGAGGCAGAGCTTGCCCGCCCATGCCTGCCTGGCAAGCACGCTTGCTAAAGGTTTGAATGCTGAAGCAGTGAGCGCGCTTGCTATCAGCACTGCGAAGAAGTATGTCAGCAGCAAGCGGCGCGCCTGTTTGTAGTGCTGCCTGGGTCCAATCAGATTGAAGCTCGTCAAAGTGCATGGAGGCCCTGGCTGACAGCATGCAGGTCGACATCTGCAGGCAACTGCGAGCATTGTGCTGAGGCTGGTGGACAGTAAGCAGCACCACCTAGCCATTGCCTGATGACTGCCGCGCGCGCGACGGTCCGCAGGTGGACGTGTGCAAGCTCGTGCCGACGTTCCCGCGCTCCATGTCCGCATGCGTGCGCGAGTGCTTCTCGCGCCTGGGCGCCATGGACCCCGAGCTGCGCGGGCGCCTGAGCGACTGGCTCGCGTACCACCTGTCCAACTTCGAGTTCATGTGGCCCTGGGACAAGTGGCGCGCCGTGCTGGACGCGCCGCCGCACAACGCGCAGCGGCGCGCGCCCCGGCCGCCCTGCTGCCCCGCAGCGTCTCGTGTCCAGGAAGAGGCTGGCCAGCGCTGCGTGCACGCAGCCTGGCGGCATCGCCTCGCGCCTGGTAGCGCGACATGCGCTTTGTGCCCGGATAACCAGATGCGGGTGTTGCTGCAGCGGATCTGCGCCAGGACATGGGAGCACACCTGCAGCCTGCTGTGTGCAGCTGTGGAAGGATGTCTGCATTTTCAGCGTTGGCCAGGATTGAGGGTGCTGTGATGCAAAAAAAAAAAAAGGGGTATAATAACAGAGTAGCATCCAATCTGTATTCTGGTGCCTGCTTCATGTTTTCATACTGCGCTGTATTCTGGTGCCTGCTTCATGTTTTCAAACTGCGCCGCGCCTGACCCTGCGGCCGCGCAAACCCCGCAGGCGCTTTGTGGAGGCGACGCTGTCGCGGCTGGTGCGGCTGTCGTACTGGGACCGCATCCAGAAAGTGCTGCCACCTAGCTTCCACGGCCTGCTGCCGCCCAAGCCGGAGCCGCAGGTGGGCCCGGCCAGAGCTGTCCTGGCGCAGACACCCATCTGCGCGGCGCACCGCTCGGCTTGCGTGGGGCTGGCGCGCGCGCATGCGCACACTGTCTCCTTGTGTGCCGTCCGGCGGGCTGTGCATCCTCGGATGCAGGCGGTACTGCTCGGGTTCCTGGGCAGAGCCGGCCTTGACGGTGTGCGCTGCTGGCGCCCTTGGTTGCATTGGACCAAGCTGTGCTGTGTCTTAAGGTGTGCATTCCCTCATTCGCGCCTGTTGTGTTCCTTCCTTTTTTTCAAGCAATGCAGCGGCCTGCGGGCACCGCAGGCGCTGGCGCCGCCGCCGCCCCAAGCCGAGAACGGCCTGGCAAACGGCGACCAGAACGGCGCCACGCATGCGGAGGCGGCAATGGAGCCGGACGCCGGGACGCGCGCGGCGCGCGTAGCCCTGGCCATGGTGTGCCCATTTCTTGGTCTGCACACACGCCAGGGGCCTGCACCCAAACTGTGTCGCGGCGCGCTTGTTAAGCCCCCAGGGACACTGCCTGTGAGCATAGAGAAAGTTAGCCTCTATTGCTACTGCCATGTGAGCAGGCGAGTTAGCAGGAGGCTTGAGTCAGGCGGCAACTGCCAGTGCTCCAGTCCCATGTGGCGCTCTGCGTGGCGCGCAGGTGAAGGAGAAGCAGACAGCGCCGGAGCTGCTGGCGTGGGCGCGCGGCCCCGGCCTGGCGGCCGAGCTGGGCGACGCGGCGGGCGCGGCCGCGGCGCTGCTGCGCGCGCTGCTCGTCGCGGGCGCCAAGTCGTTCACGCACATGCTGATCGCGCTCGAGCGCTACCACGACGCGCTGGCGCCGCTGCTGGCGGAGGCGGGGCCGGAGGCGCGCGCCCGGCCGCCCCCCAGGCTTGCCGTGCCGTCACGGCCGCGCCGGCCCAGCGCCTCAATGCCTGAGGGCGCGCGTTTGGAGCTGGGCAGGTCCCCGCCCTGTGACATTCTAGCGGCCATGTCCTGCTAGCCGAGCACATAATTGGGCAGCAGCAGGACATAGCGCATGTGTCCGTGACCGGCGTTCATGCCCTCCGGCCTGGTTGGGCATCTTTCGCCATGTGCAGCGGATGCACTTCCGCTGCTTAAGGGTGCCGGGCTGAGGTGCGCAGTGTCTGTTGTGTTTCTGGCATGCGGCTTTGTGCCCCGTCTTCGCGTTTGGTGGGATCCAGCGGCAACCTGTGACGCCGGCGGCGCATCTTGGCGGCGGCAGGGCGAGGAGGCGGCGGTGGCTACGGCCGCGGCGGTGTGGGCGGCCGCGCCGCAGCGCGCCGCGCAGGCCATCGATCGGCTGCTGGCGCTGCGCCTGGTCCGCGCTCCCCATCACTCACAGTTGTTTGGCTCTTGCAGTGTCCACAACTCCGTCTCTCCCGCCCCATAATGTTGCTGGCCAGTCGCATGTGGACATGTGCATGCGCGTGTCATGCATCACGGCAATGGCCGCATGGATCGACCTGGAAGTGGTCACAGATGCTGGCAGGCCCCATATCCTCTTCTGAGGCACCCTGAACTCATGCGGACGGGCTGAGGTGCCTTGCTAGGCGCCCGCCCCTCCGGCGCCGCGCTCCTCACGCCGCACCCCCGCGCCGCCAGGTGCGCGCCGGCGCGGTCGTGCGCTGGGCGCTCGGCACGCCCGCGGTGCTCGCGCTGACCGACGAGCTGGCCGCCGGGCTTGCCTGGGAGGCGCTGCATGGCGCGGTGGCCAAGACGCTGGCGCGCACGCAGGCGCGCGTCCCGGCCGCCCTGCGCCGTGCTGGAGGGTTAGAATTAGGGTCCTACCCTACCTAGCGCTGAGGGGTGACCTGTTGCTTACCAGTGCCCTGCACCACGACAGCCCTTGTCCACATCACTTTCCTCCACTGACAGCTTGGGCACGAGAGATGTTCTGAGCTGTGCGCACGCGGGCGGCAGGATGCCCGCGAGGAGCTCGCGGCCGCGCGCGTGGCGCTGGGTGACGCGCAGGCCGCGGCGGGCGCGCCGTTCGAGCCGGCGGCGGGCAGCGCGGCGCCGCCTGCGGAGGAGGTGGAGGCGGCCGCGGCGGCGGCCGCAGCCGCGACGGCTGCCGCAGAGGACCACGTGCGCACCTGCTCGCTCAGTGTCATGCAGAATGCTTGCATGTGCATTCTGCATGCGCAGCCGTACACATGCAGGTCTGCATGACGCGGTGCAGGGGGGAGGGCGCCGTAGGCTGTGAATTGGCGGGCCGGCGGGGTCTACCGCGCACGTCTGCAGCCGCGTGCCTCCTGAGCACGTAGCGCACGCCCTGTGGCAGCCGGCCACGCATGCGGCGGGCGCAGTGCGAGCGGGCCGGGCGCGCCGCGCAGGTGGCCGCCAAGGAGGCCGAGCTGGGCGCGGCCGTGGCCGAGGAGCGCGAGCTGCTGCTGCTGGCGTTCAGCCTGTTCCGAGACGTGCTGACCGCCGGGCACGCCGAGCTGGACGCCGCGCGCGCCGCGGCGGCCGCCGCCGCCGCCGCCGCGGCCTCGGCCGCGGCCGACGCGGCCATGGCCGCGGCCGGCGAGCCCGCCGCAGAAGAGGCCGATGGCAGTGGCGGCGGAGGGGGCGGCACTGGCGCTGCGGCCGCGGCGGCGGCGGCTGAGACCGAGGCAGAGCGAGCGGCATGGTTTGCGTTCACGGCCATGTCGCTGCGCGCGTTCGCGCGGCGGTACTGCGCAGCCGCCGCGCCGCTCGCCGCGCAGCTGGAGGCAGACATTTTTGCGGGGCCGGCAGTGCCAGCTGAAGTCAGGGCGGCTGTGCATGAGGGCCTGCATTTCTGATGTTGATGCTTGGTAATCATGCAGACCTGGATCTGAATCCGATTAACGTTGCAATGCCCCTCATACCCGAGAGCGCACCCCCAAAGTTTAAAGTGCTCTCGACCGCTGCTGTCGTATTTCAGGTCCAGGGAGGAGCTGCCAGCCAGTACAGGGAGCGGAGGCTCAGCACGTTGGTGTGCGGCGACAGTGTTACAGGTGAGCACTCAGCTCCTGGAAGGCACCCAATGCTTGCTGTGTGAAAGCAAAGTTGGAGTGTCTGGCCGCGTATCTCTCTGGAGCGTACTTCTTGTGTTCAGATCTCGCTTGTCTAGTGTGCACGGCGGACGTGATGGTCTAGTAAAAGGTCTGAGCAGCAAGTTTGCAGCACCAACTGCTCAGACCTCTAGTGCTGCACTTTTGCAAACGCGTGCGGCGTGCGTCCCGAGGACCGCTCAGAGCTGTGAGCTGCCCAGGCTGGAATGCACGGTCACCCCTGCATGCATCGCCATGCCTCAACCTGCAGTGCTGCGTCTTCTCCAGCGGGCCTGGCTTCTGAGGACAAGCCTGGCCCCTGAAGATGCAGACGACAGAGGCGCCTGCATTTGCACCTTGTGCAGCACATGGATGCGACCTGGCCAGTTGGTGCTGCGCTCGCAGCCGTGAGCGACCAACAACAGACTGATCCGCTTGTGGAGGCACACGAGTGCCCATCCCGAGTGTCTTCCGTCATGGGTCATGGGGCTATGTACGTGCGACACGCTCGCGCGCAGAGGCCTCACCTGGGCGCGTGGAGGCGCGACTGCACAGAGCCGCTGCGCAGATGTCGGCCACCGCAGTTGCTGACCCGCCGGCGGCAGCGGTGGCGCACCATGGCGGCGGCGCCGAGCGCCCGCGCTCGCCGGACCGCACCGCGCTCAGCCAGGCACGCGCGGCCGCTGCTGCTATGCCTCCTGTCCCATGCGAGCCTGCCTCAGGCCTGCAACACAGCCAGGAGTGCCGCCCGGCAGCAGAGCGTGGAGTGCGCAAGCCTGCGCAGCCTGCGCCAGCTGCCAAAGACTGCAGCTTCAAGAGCGGCTCTCAGCATGGTTCACTTCAGTACGCTCGCCGCAGGAGCGCGTGCGTGTGGGCGTGATCGGCGGCGGCGCGTGGGGTACCGCGCTTGCGCGCCACTGCGCGCACATGGGCCACGACACGCAGCTCTGGGCGCGTGAGCCGGAGGTTGTGGAGGGCGTCAATGACCCGGCTGTGAAGGAGAACACCACCTACCTGAAGGCGCGGCCCGCGTGCTGTCCCGCCGCCCCGCGGCGGGCCCGGTTGTCCTGCCCGGGGCTGCGCCCCGCCGGCCGCGGCCCGGGGCGCAGGGCGTCCTGGACCGCGCCGTGAGCCGCCGTATGGGCATGCTCCGCCGGCCTGCTCTGTGCGCCTTGCTGCACTGATGTGTCAGGCGTCCACGTCGCGCACGCCGGCGACACACGCCTGAGTCAGCCGCCCGCCGGCGCTGTATGCGGCGGGTGCCCCGGCGGCGGCGGCGGCGTCAACACTGACTCACCTAACGTGCAATTGCCGCCCACCGCAGGGCATCAAGCTGCCGCGTGCGCTGCGCGCGTCGGGCGACCTGGCGGCGGTGGTCGAGCATGGGCAGCTGCTGCTGATGGTGGTGCCCACGCCCTTTGTCGCGTCGACCATGAGCGCCATACGCGACAAGCTGCGCCCCGACCAGGCGCGCCCGCTACTCCGTAGTCCCATCCTGACGGGCAGGGTTTCTGTCTCAGAGTCGAACCAGCATTGTGTGCACCATGCACTGCCTGGATGAGGATCGTCCTCAGGTCGCAGCAGGCCTCTGGCTTCCGGCCGGCTGTCCTGTGTTCAGTGTTTTAATGGTGCGGAATTGCACGACACACAGATGACGACTGTGTTGCGTTGCGCGCGCGCTCGCAGCGGCGCGCGCGCCTGCGCGCGGCAACCCGGCCAGCAGGCGCGAGCGGGGGGCCGCGCGCGCGCAGATCCTGGTGTCGTGCACCAAGGGCATCCTGAACGACACGCTGGAGACGGTCAACCAGATCCTGACGCGCGTCCTCCCGCCCGCGCTGCACAGCCGCCTCGCCTTCCTGAGCGGGCCGAGCTTCGCCGCAGAGGCGCGCCCGCCGCGGCACATGGCATGATAGGGTCGGGGTAGGGCATCGCAGCGCGGGCGCCCGCTCGCCGGCGCCGCATGTCCGGGGCGCATCGCGGCGCGCGCGGGGCCGCCGCGCCTCCTGCAGCCCGTCCTGGCTCCGCCGCGGAGCTCGGCCGCAGGTCGGCGCCAGGCGCGGGGACGGTGGCGCGCCAGCCGCGGCAATGCACGCGCCGGCGCCGGCGGCGCGGGGCAGCGCTGCAGCCCGAAGCAGGGCGCACGCGCCCACTGCCGCGGAGCTGGCATTCAGTCACCAGTAGCACAGTGGCCGGCAGTGGTGTAAGCGCGCGTGCCGGTCAGGCCGCGGCGCGCGCGGGCGCGCAGGTGGCGGCGGGCCTGCCGACGGTGGTCACGGTCGCGGCGACCGACGACCTGGTAGCCGGGCGCGCGCAGTACCTGCTGTCCACGCCGCGCTTCCGCTGCTACCGCACGACGGACGTGCAGGGCGCGCCCTACCCCAACCCTAGCGTACCCTGACCCTATCATACCCCAGCCTGAGGCAGGGAGGCGGCGTGCGCGCGTCCCCGCACGGGCTCGCAGGCGCGCGCGCGCGCAGCGCCTGTGCGCCGCGCTCAGCGGGCTTGGCTGGCGCTGCGGGCACGCGCGCGGATAGGCCGCTCGGCGTGGTGGGGGTGGCGCTGGCGTGTGGCAAGGGCACAGCATGCCCCGACCTGGCCCACGCCTCTGGCGCCCGCAGGCGTGGAGCTGGGCGGCGCGCTCAAGAACGTGCTGGCGATCGCGTGCGGCATCAACGACGGCCTGGGTTTTGGCTGCAACGGCCGCGCGGCGCTCATCACGCGCGGCCTGAGCGAGATGACGCGGCTCGCGGTCGCGCTGGGCGCGCACCCGCTGACGATGGGCGGCCTCGCCGGCATGGGCGACCTGGTCCTCACTTGCACAGGCGCGCCATGAGCGACTCAGGGCTCACCTGCACCTAGCCTTGAATGCTAGGTTCATGGGCGACCTGGCGCTTACTTACAGGGGCGTGGCGGGGCGGGGCTGTGCTGTCTCAAGCCCCCTGCGCGCAGCTGCACGTCTGGCCGCCTCCCGCTGTAAGCGCTGGTGGGGCAGAGGCAAACACATTGCCGGGAGTTTGAGCACAGGCCTGTGCAGCGTTCTCCGACCCTTCAAGGTCTGCCTCCCGAAATGCATCGCCGCTATCCTCCTGCCCTGATTTTTTCAGGAGGAAAGCCTTCTCGGAGCGGGTTGCCCGCTGCGCGCAGGCGACCTGTCGCGCAACCGGACTGTCGGCCTGCGCATCGGCAGAGGTGCGCGCGGGGTGCCCTGCCGGGCCCGTCGAAGAGGGCGCGCCGGTGCAGCGCGTCCCTGCACTGGGCATGCCACGACGCTTACGAGTGTGGCACCACAATTTGCATTGACGAAGGCGGTCCCTCATCATGAGTAACCGAGGCCTCCTAACCGCTCCCAGACGTCTTTTGTTTTGTGGACCTCGCACTTACTGCTGACGACCATGCCTTTGCCGTTGCTTGCTTGGTTACCTTGGCTGTTGCACGCAGCCGCCGCGCGCACGCCCAGCAGGCCGGCAGGGCCGGGCGGGCGCCGCGCGCTGACGCGCGCGCGCGGCGCGCAGGCGAGAAGCTGTCGGAGATCGTGGGCAACATGACGGCGGTGGCGGAGGGCGTGCTGACGTCGCGCAGCGCGCACGCGCTCGCGCAGCGCCTGGGCGTGGAGGCGCCCATCATTGAGGGCATCTTCCGCGTCATCCACGAGGGCGCCGATCCGGTCGCGGTCGTCACGGAGGTCATGAGGCGCGGCCCTGAGGGCGCCAATTGAAGCAGGCACAAGATTGGCATACGTGTACGTGAAAACAGAAGACGAGGTGGTGACTCCAGAAGAGGCAAAAGAGATTGGGCGTCCGCTCGCGCGGCTGCCCCATGACTGCCCGCGCGGCCGCCGACCTGGCCCATCCGGCCTGAGGGTGCTGCGCAGTGCCTGTCTTGGTCGCAAAACAGCGCCCGCCGCTGCGTCTGCTGAGCCACGCGCGCGCCCGGCCAAGGCCTGCGCGTGCGGCAGCAGCCAGGCCACCGTGCGCCCCACAGCCGCGTGACCCAGCATGCTCGATATATGCCTTTCAGGCGTCTGAAGCGACCACGGTGCATGCCAGGGGCTGACTCGCGCGCGCGCAGTCGGGACCTGCGCGCCGAGGTCGACCCTGCCATCCTGCAGGCGGCCGCGCGCATGCCCGCCGCCAACGGCCACTACTGAGTGGACCTCCTACAGTCACCTCGCCCACCCGGGGGCTGCAAGACGCGCAGCGCGGCGGTGGCGCTCCCTGACAAGGTTGCATGTTATCTGCTGCCGCATGTACTACTAGGTAGCTTTGGGGCTGCGAGTGGGTGGGCAGGGCAGGGTCTGTCAGGGTCCCGCGCAGGCGTCGCTGCAGGAGTCGCTAGAGTTTGAACGAGAGGTGCACTGACTGGCATTGGAGAGAGCGTGTGTGAGCTGCGTGTGTGCTGGGCTGTGAGCTGTTCGGGGTGTGGCGCACCCCTCATGACATGTAATATCAAGAGGAATCATGTGAACTTTTTGTGGAACAGTACATCTCCTCAGGTGCTAGAGCAGCAACGCGCAAGTGCCCAGACACTGGTTACAGTGAGGGGGCCTTGCGCAACCGCGCTCAAAACAACTGACATCATGATGCACCTCGGAGCATGGGGCCAGACCGAAACGGAGCACGCCATGTGTGGTACCACAAGCGGAGCATGGTCAGGAGACGAGGGCGGGCGCACAGCAGCCCACAGATCCTTAGAAAACACGCACTGGCCGAGAACTTGTGGTACCTGTAGAGAGTTTGCTGCCTTCCCCAGCAGGCGGGCAACCTGCGCCGACGGGCAGGCAGCCATGATCTACACTACTTACAGATGAGCGCGCACGCGCATCAACTTGTAACCCTGCAGCGACCCCGCTCCCCCATGCGCGCAGCCTTGCCATGCGGACTCCACAGCCATGCGCCTCTAGAGAGCGCGCAGCACGACCGGCGCTGCAGCAGGAGGGCCAGACCGCTGCCCCGCGCCAGAAATTAGCGCGGCGGGTGGCAAAGCAGCTGCGCTGCGCAAGCTGCCGCGCGCACGCACGCCTGCTGGCGGGCACTGCATGCCGCACCACTTGCCCACGGCATCTGCAGGGCTGAGAACGCGTTGCGAGCGGCAAAAGGACACCACAGCCTGGTAGGCCCCCGGGCGCTGCTGCCAGACAGGCGCGCACCAGTGTACCACGCCCACGCTACCGCAGATGAACTGACATGCTGGAATCCAACGCTTGAGGGTGAAATTAGGGCACTTGCAGGACGCAGAGCGTGACTGGTGCCCTACGGCCCTCCACCGAGCCCATGGAGGGACCCTACCATAAGTGTAGGGCGAGCAGGGCAGCAAAGCAGGAGACGCAAAGAACCATGTGTGCAGCCAGGCAAAACATTGGGCAGCATGCCACATGTGAGAAAAAGAGCCTGTGGCCTGGACGCGAGAGACGGTGCGCTGCGTGCAGCGCCGCAAGCGACATCTGTTAAGCTTGCGCACGCTCCATACGCAGCATCACTGACCGGACGTGAGGAGCAGGTGCGCGGCCCGCGCCTCCCCTAGGCCGGAGCCCTGCCACAAGCGCATGGCAGGGGCGCAGGGCCGCGCGCGGCAGCGACAGGGCTCACGGCGCGGGCGCCCGCCCGGACCAGGCGCCGCCGGCGCCTGTGCCGACGCGCACGCCGCCGCCGCGGCAGGACCCCGCGGCCGCGCGGGGGGGGGTCACTTGCACGCCACGATGACGCAGCAGGCGTCCGCCAGGAAGTGGGGCCAGGGCTGGTCCGGCGCCACCTTGAACACGTTGCCGTCCGTGTCCTGGAGGGCCGCACGCGCACACCGTATTGAACACCTCCGCGTTGGCCGCCCGAGCCCGCCCTGCTGCCCCTCTGCACCCTGGCGCTGCAGGGCCGGCAGAGCCCGATCCGAGCCGACATGCACCGCCGCAGCAGCGTGTGCCTGCGGCTGCTGAGGCGCGGCAGCGGTGTGTGCTCCAGGGCCCCACACATGTTCTTCGCGCTCGCTCCCAGGCGTGCATGCGCAAAATCGTGCGTAAATGCCCCTGTCCACCCTGCCCTGGGCCGCGCCTGGTACAGCAGCTTCAGGTCGGCGCTCTCCGGCAGGGCGTCGCGGAAGTCGGCGCGCAGCAGGCGCCACAGCTCCCTGCCGCCCTTGCCCAGCAGGCTCGCAACGCCGGCCTCACACAGCCTGAGACGCCTGACACGCTGCAAGCGGGCGCGGCGGGTGCACGGCGACAGGTCAGGGCTTGACGGGAAGCCTCATGCAAGCAAGACACGGTCGGCGTTACATCCTCAAGACGCCCAGATGCTCTGCCGATGTAGGGCCGATATAGGCGCGCACCCGAAGCTCGCGCACAGAGCAAGGTCCAGCTCTCCCAGCGGCCGCGCGCGCTTAGCGCCCGCGCCCAGGTACTCCACGGGCGCCAGCCGCTGCGCCTGGCCGCCGCCGCCGCCGCCGCCGCCGACACCCGCTGACGACGCTGGCTCATCGCCGGCCCCGCGCACTTCCAGGCCCTGCTGTGCAGCCGCCGCGCCCGCGCATGGCGCCGCGGGCGGCCCAGGCCGCCCGCCGGCGGCGGCAGCGCCACTGCCCGCCGCCGCGCCGCACCGCAGCGCGCCGTGGCCGTCCCTGCGCTTGTGCAGCCGAGGGCCCTTGTGCGTCCGCTCGCGCCGCGCGGCTGCCGGCGCCGGCGCCAGCGCTGCTGGGCCGCCGGCGGGCAGCGGCGCTGCCGCCGCGGTGTCGGCCTCGGGGCCGCCGCCAGCGCGCCCGGCGACAGTGCCGCCGCTAAGGCTGCTTTCGGAGCTGGTGCTGCTCCAGGCGCGCGTCGGGCGCGGCCGCTTGGCCGCCTTGAGGCCGCCGCCGCCGCCGCCGCCGTCCTTGCCGGCAGCGCTGCGCCCGCCAGGCGGCTGCGGGGCCGGCCGCTTGCCTGCCAGCTGTGCGCGGGTGGCGCTGCGGTGCGCGTGCGGGGCCCTGGCCTCGCCGGCGGGTCGTGCGTCCGCGGCGGCGTGCTGCCGCACCGCGTCTGGATCAGCCGCCTGCGCGGCGCCGCTGTCGCCCGCTTGCCGGATGGGGCCAGGGTCCGCACCAGGGTCGCCGCGGGCCTCGCGCGAGCCCGGCTGCGGCGCGCGCATGCGCGGCACCGCCGCGCGGTCAGCCCTCTCGCTCTTTACCGGCAGGGCGTCCTCGTGAGGCGCTCGCTCGCTGGCGCGAGCTGCTCCCGATGATGGCCGGGATGGCCCCGTGCTCCTGGCACCGGCGGCTCTGGGTGCAACGCCGGCCACGGCCGCAGCGGGCGCGCGGCATGGCGCCGGGGTCGGGCGAGCTCGGACGCCGTCGTCCGAGTGCGCGGCGACGGGCTTGGCAGGCGCTGGGCCGCGGCCCGGCGCAGGCGGCACCGCGCGCGGCCGCGCTGGCAGCTGGTCCGCAGCGGCCGGCTGCGCAACCTCGGGTGCGGCGCAGGCGGTCTGCGCAAACGGCAGGCGCTGAGGTGACGCGCATGCGCCGTCTGGCGAGCATGTCTGTGGCATGCCTGGGCGGCTGGCGAAGGCACGCCGGGTGCAGCCCAGGGCTTGAGGCATGTTCCGGCACCTCACTCGACTCCCACCACTCGTAGAGTTTCCAGCAAAGTGTTTGCCAGACTGGCTTATCAAACAGAGCGCTGGCTACCTATAGCAGTGACGTCTCAGGCCCGCAGGCCCGCACCGGCTTGGCGCGCTGCGGCGAGCCGGCGCGCTGCTCGCTCCCGCTGCTGTCAAGCTCGGCGTCCGCATCGGCCTCGTGCTTCGCGTCCAGCTCGCGCTCCGCCGCCTCGCGCGCCTTGCGCGCGGCCGCCTTCACCGCGCGCCGCTCTCCAGCCGCCGCCCTGCATGCAAGCACACCAACGTGGCAGCATGCGACACAGGGATGCATAGCGACACACAGATGCAACCTTGCTCTCTTCCTAGGTGGAACAGTTGGTGTCATCTGGCTTGGCATACTCTACATCGACATGCTATACAAGTCCTTGCAAGTGCACACGGCAGTCCCCCACCAATAATAGGCAAACTGCCTCCTGCCTCGAGACATACACCAACAAACGGGACCCGGATTGCAATTCATGCATAGCTGGGGAAGAGGTGGCGGCTGCAGGAGCGGGCATGGGGTGGACGCACTTGCACTCGTCAACGGCACGAGCAGCATCCGCCGGCAAGCCTGCCGCGGCAGACCGGCTGCCCTCGGCGATGGCGCCCGCCCGCACGGCCTCCCGAGCTTCGCCCTTCGCCGCCGCGTCATCAGCCTCCGCGCTGCCCATTAGCTCCGCCCCAGGCGCGGCAACGCGTGCGGCCGCACGCCCTGCGCCCGCGCCAGCGCCGCGCGGCGCAGCGATCGCTCCGGCAGGCTTGCGAACGTCTGGGCCGGCAGCCGGCCGGGCATCTGCGCCCGCCGCCCCGCGCGCGCCAAAGCCGCCTTCGTGCTTCACCCGCGGCTGCACGTCAGCCGCTCTAACGTCGCGCACCGGCGCGGGACGACCTCCCTCGCGCGCTCGGGCGTCGCTGACCATGTCTGCGGGTTCCGCGCTCGGCGCAGCGCGGCGCTTGGCTGGTGGCGCCGCTGCAGCGGGCGCTGGGTCGCGCGCAGGCTCGCTCGCTGTGAGCCCTGCATGGCCCACGTCGCCGCCGCGTTCGCCGTCTGGGAGAGGCATGCACCCCGCCGCCGGCCTTGCAGCCTCTGTGGCTGCGCCGCCGGCCGCAGCGTGCGCAGCACGCGGGGCAGCGGCGGGCGCGGAGCCGGGTGCAAGGTGCGGCGCGGCAGCGGCAGGGGAGCTGACTCCACACGGCGCCTCTCCGGCGTTGGCGTCGAGCGCAACTGCTCCGCCTGCGACCTCCGCTGGTGCTACAGGCTTGGCTGCGACTCTGCCGGGGCCTGCGGCCCTGCCGACGCTCGCTGCCTCGCCAGGCTGAGCGCCGGCCTCAGGCTCCGCCGCAGCCTTGCCAGCGCCCGCCGCCAGGCCAGGCCGGCCGCCGGGGGCAGGTTCGCTCGTTGCACGCGCCGGAGCTGCAGCGTGCGCCGGTCGCGCTGGAGGCCAGGCCGGCTGCCCGGCCTGGCCCCGGCTGGCGGCCTCGCGCTCGCGCTGCTCGCGCTCAAACTCGCTGAGCCAGCGCGACTTCATGCTCTTGAAGCCGCCTGCGCCGCGTTCACTCCGTTGCTGGCTTATTCTGCTGCTGTTGCAGGATATGCAGGACGTGGCGTTCACGGCTGAGGCCGGCGCGCCTGGCAGTAGTGGTGGGGGCGTGGAGGCTGCAACCTGCTCGCTTCCCACGGCCGCGTCCTCATCGCGCCAGCTGAAGTCGTCCTCCTCCTTCTTCTTCACTCTCTGTGCACACCAGCGCTCATCCCACTAAGCGTGTGCAGAGTGCCAATGCAGCAAGCAAAAGAAAGGCAGACCGGCGGCGCTGATGCCAGCGCACCCTGCCAGTGCCACCCCCGTTCCTGCTCTTGCGTGTGCCGACCACCGCGCGCTTTCCCAGCGCCTGCTGCGCTTGCTGCGCGGCGGCAGCAGCGGCACAGGCTCAGTCGCCGCATTGGCAAGCGGGGGGCTGCACTCCAGTTTATGTGCGGAGCGCTTCATCACGAGCGCCAGTGTCAACCGCATACTGTCCCAGAGCGACAACCAATGGCACCGAGGTCGCAGGGGCCGCACACCGTGCTGATGTGTTTTGCGCACATCTCGAGACCTGCCGCGCAGGCTGGTGCTCAGCGGGTCGCCTGCTGCAGCGAGCTGACAGGCGCACAGCCCAGCCCGTCCCGCCAGGCAACTGGAGCACGATCCCACACATAGAACTCAATGGCGGGGCGCATGCTCCAGGTCTTGAGCCCAAGGCTAAGCAAGGCAGCCTGCTTTCAGACGGCGCAGTCGCCTATAGGTAGGTATATAGCCGCATTAGTAGCGCTCTCTGCAAGCACTTCACTTGGCCGCACTCTCTCTCGAGGGCGGGTCAGTGTAGGGCATCAGGGAGCCTGAGCACTCGGCTATATCGAGTGTGCGTCTGCTTTCCTCAGTAGCGCACGCTGGCCTGCAAGCGCCGTGCTACCCAGCGTCTGGCCTTGCTGCGCTGTGGGGTTGCGCTGTGGAATTTCGCTGTGTGGCAGACCCGGTGGTGGCCTCTGGTCTGCTGCAGGTGCCTGCAGAGATAAGCAACTGCTCAGTTCCAAGCGGCGAGCGGTGGGAGGAAGTGCAAGAATCTCAGAATCAGAGACCTGCGCGCTGACAAAGCGTGGTGCCAGGCACTGTCCGGGCCGGGCGGAGCGCCGCGCTTGTCGGCGCTGCAGCAGAATGCCATGAGGCGCGCGGGAGCATGTTCGCCAGCGCGAGGCCGGAGCAGGTGACCTCAAACAGCAGCGCGCCGCTTCTCCCCGATGACAAAACGAGCTCGAGCGACCTGCCGCATGGCGCCCTGGACGAAGTCACGCAGCCGCCGGAGGTCCTGGCCGCACCGCCAGAGCGGGCGCGCGGCCCGGGCCCGCCGCGCGCCTGTGGATGTCAGGCACTTTCGGCTGCCCGCCCTGCACGAGGCCACTGGTGCGGGTTGCCTGGGCGAGCGCAAGTGCTTCCTGCAGCCTGGCTGTCCATGCAGACTTTCGGCCCAGCTCCGTCAACTTGACGACGCGCGCCAGGAAGGGTGGGGCTCGGCGGCGCCTGGCGAGCCTGCCTGGGGCCTCGCGCCTGCCGCGGGAGCTGCCGGCAGGCAGCCCGCGGGCGGGCCAGTGCGCTGAGCCCGGGCGGCGGCGCAGGAGCCCCAGCCGGCGCTGTGGTGGCAGCGCGTCCTGCGCTTCTGCCTGCACAACTGGGAGAAGGTGGTGGTGCTCTGCGTGCTGCTGGCGCTCATCATCCTCGTGTCCGTGAAGGCGCGCGGCGTCCTTTCCGGCCTGCCTGTGCGGTGCTCTGCGCGAGCTCGCCGCGAGGGCCGTCCGCCCACTGTTATGATAGGTGTTACCCTCTCTTACAGCGGCGATACTCAGCGCCCGGTGGAGGTCGCCGCGTCTGGAGGCTGGAACTCCCCTGCCAAGACCCTTTGCCCCTGCAAAGACCCTCTGCCATGTGTGCCGGAACACGCGCAGCGTGCGCTGGCACCGAGGCCGCGCGCGCGCGCGCGCAGGGCGTCACGGTGTTCCGGGACATCATCCGCTGGTTCGAGAAGCAGAACAACTGGATCGGCTGGACGTGCTTCACGCTGCTGTACTGCCTCAACATAGCTATCCTGCTCCCCGGCATCCTCTTCATCCTGGCCGCCGGGTTTGTGTTCGGGCGCGCCCTGCCAGCAGACACGCATCTCGACAGCTTTGACGGCATGCATGTGCATGGCTGTGCTGTCGCAGGTCGTCCACTGATGATGTTTCACAGGTGCTGGCATGGGTTCTGTTGACTTGTGCAGCTGGCAAGGGTTCAGATGTCTCACATTACAAGGGCCGCAACCCTCCAGGGCAGCCATCAGCATGCGTCGGCGCGCTGTGCGGCGCGGCGGCGAGCTGGGCGCGCGCGGCGCCAGGTTCTGGAAGGGCCTGTTGGCGGTGTGGCTGGGCGGGGGCGTCGGGCAGAGCCTGGCATTCCTGCTGGCCAGGTACCTGGTCGGCGACTGGGTGTCCGCCCTCGTGCGCGGCAAGTCGAAGAAGTGGGACGTGGTGCGGCCCGCGGCCCTGAGATCGCCCGCGCGCAGCTCGTGCCCTGTCGCAGGTGGCCTCCTCCGATGTCGCGCTGGCACGGTGGACACAGAAGAGCTGTGCTGTCTGCTGGCAGCCCAGACAGCGTCTGTTCACCAGTTGAGACCCTTTCAGTAGTATGTGGAGGGGGTAGGGCGGGGCGGGGCAGGGCAGGGCAGATGACCCCTCAGGCTGCTGGGGCCATCGCGAGGAGCCGATAGGCGCAGTATTGCCGGGTTGGTATTGCACGAGTGCATCGCGCGGGGCGCGCGCGCAGATCGACCGGGCCATGGAGCTGGAGGGCTGGAAGCTGCTGCTGCTGGTGCGGCTGTCGCCGCTGGTGCCGTACAACCTGCTGAACATCGCCATGGCCGCGACCAAAATCCACTTCTGGGCGTTCGCGGTCGTGAGCTTCTTCGGTGCGCGCCGCGCGCGCGATTGAAGATTGGTAACTGAAGATTTAAGATTAAAGAGTGAAGTGACGGCGCTGCTCAGCAGTCGCCTAGCTCCCTGCCAGCATGCCTGTGCAGGCCGTGCTTACCTTCACAGGGCACCCAGCGCCTGCAGGAATTGCACGAGCAATGGACTGCAATGCTTCCATCGGCACTCCCCCTCATCAATTGCATGCTTTATGACATTGTCGTAATGCGCGAGCTGGGTGGGTGCGCAGGCATCATCCCGGAGTGCGCGCTCTTCACCTACACAGGTGCGGCGGCCGCCGCCTTGCAGGCTCCCATGACACCCCGGGACCCCACAGCGGCCTGCTGGCGCTTGGCATGAAGTGAGTGCGGGCTGCTCGGCAGTGTTGCGCTGGGATGCGGGCGAGCGAGCGCGGGCTTGCTAGCAGGGAGCTCCCCAGCGGGTTGGTGACAGCGAGCGCGTATGCGCAGGCTCCCTGGCGGAGAACATCGACGCGATCGTCAGCGGCGAGGCCAAGCCGCACGGTGTGGTCACCTACGTGATGGCCGGCGTGACGGTGGCCATGCTGCTGGCGACCACCACCTGGGCCACCGTCCTGATCAGGCGCGCGGCCCTGCCAGGGTTCTGCCAGTTGGCAGCCCAGCAACCCAGCTATGCCAGTGCCTGCCCAGCAACCCGGCTATGCCAGTGGCAGCCCGACAAGCGACGTGAGCAGCCTCGCCTGCGCCGCCGCGTAGCATCAGGCGTGGAGGTCCAGCCGTGGGTGCCGGAACTCAATAGCAGGGGGCCTCTGCCGCAGGCGGGCGCTGAAGCGCGCGGACCTGCACCTGCGCGAGGACCCCGAGGCCGGCCGCAGAGAGGTGGATGCAGGCAACGGCCTCCCCCGGCCGGCGCATGTATAGCGTCCCCACCTGCCCAGCACGCTCTGCTCCCTGCTGTGATCGGCGGGGCGGGTGTGGGGTGCGTGTGTGCGCGTGCGCTGTGCTTTGCCTGCCCTCATGCCCTGCCAACTTGTGTGCGACAGGGAATGCCTTGGTTGCCTTCACGTCCTTGGAACCCCAGCTGCGTGTGTGTATTTGACCACAATGGTGGTTCTTTGCATGCTTTTGTGGCGCATGGCCAGCACGCGTGCAGGTACAGAAGCATGCCTGAGGTCAGCTGGGTGTAGCGGGGTGATGTGCTTCGCTCCATGCCACCGCTTGACATGCGGGGTCCTGATTTTGTAACTGTGCTGCTGATCAGGCTCCCAGGATGGACGAGGCGGAAGCCTGTCGCGGCGACACAGCCGCGCGCCTGCGTAGCGCGCCCGCCGCGCTGTGCCTGGGCCCCGCCGGCGCGCGCAGCCCGTTTGCGCGCGCGTCGTGGCCGCGCTGCGCGCGGGCCGGCCGCGCCGGGTCGCCGCGCGCGTATGCGCCGCCCAGGCTTGGGTCCCCCCGGCTGGGATCCCCCCGTGCGGGGCACGCGAGGGACGCCCCCGAGCGCGCGCGGTCGGCGGGCGCGGCGCTGGGCGCCAGGCTCGGCGCCGCGTGGCGGCACGCGCGCGAGCCCGAGCGCCAGGGCGGCGCCGCCGGCGACCCGGCGCGGCCCGAGCCCGGCGCCCGGCAGAGCCACCCGGGCCCTGAGCAGCCGGGTGGCGGGGGGTCCCAGCAGCCTCTGGAGCCGCACCGCTTCCGATTTGGCGGCGCGGAGCGGGCGCGCGGCGTCCATGGCGAGGGCGTCCCGCTCCTGGACCGCGGCATGCGTCCGGAGAGCCCAGCCCGGCAGCGCGGCTGAGGCCACAGGCGGCTGCAAGCACAAGCGCCTGGTTGGGGCACCACCAGAAGCTGGCCGGGGCACCACCAGAAGCCTTGGCGGCAGGGCAGCGGGAACTGGGCCGCGGCCAGCGCCTGAGCTGCGCTGTTTAGTGTGCCAGCCCAAAGCGATCACTCCGAGTAGGTCGAGAGGGTGTTCCATTGAGCCGCGGTTAGATAGGCTGGTCCTGCGGTCAGGAGCAGTCCGTGAACGGTGGCGCGCGTCCACCGCACAGGTCAGTTGTACAGGAATGCTTGGTGTTGCTGTCCAGCAACGTGCCCACGCACGCTTATAACGTACGCTGCAGCACCGCGACCTGGACTTAATTGAACCAGAGTACCTGTGTGACAATGTTGTTAATTAAGGCGGAGGTGGGCAGAGGCAGCCGCCACTTTATAAGGCACAGAAATTTAGAGACTCTCTTGGCTCCATCTCTTCACCTTAAGTGACAGACATGCACTGCTGATTCACCCAGTTAAACTGGGCCAGTTTGATGAGGCACCCTCAGTAAGCCCTCCCGCGTGGTAACAGCAACAAGGCTGCTCTGCAGTGTGCAACCAGCAGCTGCTTACTTCAATGGTGGCCTGGCGTTTGTGTTTGCAGAGGCAGGCGTCCAGGTCATAAGCTAGAGAACTTGCTTGCTGTTTCCAGGGCGGTGGTCACTTTCACACTTGCCACTCTCTTGCTCCTTAACAGAGCAGCGCGCTCACAGTTTGATGTACATACTGGATGTTGCAAGACAAGCATGCAAACATCTTGATCTATACTCTGCACGGGCAGCTTTGGAGGCAACTGCAAGAGTGCTGCAATTGCTGTCTGCGGGTTGTAGCGCCTGCAGGCAAGCCGGGGTGCGGTGCCGGGCTCATCACCACTGCGTCAGCAGGTGGCGCAACTGATGGATGCGGAGCTGCATGGCCTCGACAGCTTGCCATATGGCAGCTCGTCTGTGTCTAGCAGCACACTGTCGAGCGCCCTGCTTGGCCAGACGGGCCCCAGCATTGGCGGGGCAGGCCCGCTGCCATACGCACCTGCTGCCGCCGAACTGGCGCATGGCCTGCCGCCCGACGCAGAGGCAACCGCGCGATGGGACCGCACGATGAGCTGGGCCGCGCGCGACAGCGCGCAGGCGCGTCCCGCTTGCACTTTTGTGCTGGCGCGCGGCTCAACAGGCGACGTCCGCCGTGCTCCAGTTCTCTTTTAATCTGGCGGGAGCTTGACCAGGACTCCCAGGCCCCCTGCCGTCTCCTGCCCTGTCACTTCGAGCGGGAGGCGGCTGGTCCGGACGCAGCAGGCGGCTCTGCGGCGCGCGTGGCAGCGACAGGCTGCCAGCCTGCGCGCAGGCCGCGCTGGCGGTGGCGGCAAACGCGGACGGCGCGGCCGCGGAGGCCGCGCTGCGCGCCGACCCGCAGGTGCTCTCGCTGGAGCTGCGGGTCGCGCGGAAGAAGCTGGTGAGCTCCGTGCCAGCCGGCGGCTCTGCACTTGCCCAGGGCGCCGCCGCAATGTGCTGCTCAAGCATGTCGCTGTGCCGGTGTGATACGCTGCGCAAGCATGTCGCTGTGCCAGTGCCTGCAGGAGCTTCCGCAGGAGCTTCCGCAGGAGCAAGGCGCCGCAGCGAGCGCATGCGCGAATCTGGCACATATCGTGTCATACGGTGCTGCATGAGCTCGGTGAGGGTCATGCGAGGGTGCCAGAGTAGATGGCCCGGCCCCTACGGTGACGGGCCGCGCGCCCGCAGGAGTACGCGGAGCGGCAGCTGGCCGCGGCGCACGCGGACGCCGCCGCGCAGCGCGAGCGCGCGGCCGCCGCGGAGGCCGCGGCCGCCGCGGACGGGCAGGGCGGCGCGGAGGGCAGCGCGCGCCTCCAGGTGCGCACGCCCTGCACGCGGCCCTGCTGCTCCGCCGCCCCGAGCGCCAGCGCAGCGTCGGGGGGAGCAGTCACGACGGGCCGCGGGCTGCTCGGCCGGCGAGCGCGCGCCGGGCTGCTGCTGAGCATGCGGGGCACGCGGGATTAGGGCTACAATCACGCTCTACGGCCCTAACCCTGACCACGCGGGCGAGGGCGGCCGGGCGCGCAGGAGCGCCTGGCGGCGGCGGAGGGCGCCGCCTGCGAGCTGCTGGAGCAGCGCGGGCGCGAGCGCGCGGCGGCCGCCGCGGCCGCCGCGGTCGACCAGGCCGCGCTGCGCGAGGAGCACGCGCAAGTGGGGAGCAGCTCCCGCCCCGCGCCCCGTGTTCCGAACCCGCTCGGGAGCGCGGCAGCAGGGAGGCGCAGGCGCTCTCCACACCTCCCCGCACGTCTGACAGCGACGCTGCCCTGGGCGGCGCGTCTGAATGTGCCCCACCCCTGCGCCTGGAGCGACCTCGTTCCATGCGCTGGGGCGGGCGTGCTGCGGCGGCGGCATCCGCACCTGCGCCGGAGGCTCCGGCCTCCAGGCGTCCTGGCCCATGCGTGCCTCGGGTAGGAGCAGGAATGCGTTCATGTATCGCCAAGGTGCCATCTGAACGTCACGTGCAGGACACGAGCGCGTCCAGGAGCGCAGGAGGCACCTGACGACGTGCGCCACAAGTTGCCACAGCCATGGAGGCCTGCTTGGGTGTCAGGCAATTCTTTGCTCAATGATCTGACAAGTGATGTCCTGGGCAGGCCATGAGCGGACAGGCGGCGGCGGCCGCGGCGGCCCTGGACGCCGCCAGGGACGCCGCTCGCCGCGACGCTGCGCAGGAGGCGCGCGCCGCCGCCGAGGAGGCCGCTGCGCAGCGCGCGTGCCTGGAGCGGGAGCTGCAGTCGCAGGCCGCCGCAGCAGCAGAGCTGCAGGCGGGCTCACTGCCCACCACCAAGCACTGGCTGGTCGTGCTTGGCTTTTGGCCTAGAACCGACCTCGTCTTGCGCAAGGCTGTGCATGCAATGCTGGTCATGCCAGCAAGCTCGCTTGCTGCGAGCACGCGAGTCTGGTGTGCGCTCCACACCGGCGCACTCGCGGCGCTCGCAGGCCATGCAGGCTATTGCAGATCACGCTTGTTGGCTGACCCCACCTCTGCCCCTGCCCCTACCCCTGCGCGCCAGCCGCCGACCAACCCCACCCGGTCGCGCGCAGGCCGCCCTCGCGGCTGAGCGCGCGCGCTCGGCCGCGGCGGAGGCGCGCGCCGCCGAGGACGCGCGTTGCGCAGCGGCGGCGACCGGCGCCGCGTCGAGCGCGGCCGAGCTGCGCGCCGCCCTGGCCCGCGCGCAGAAGGCGCGCCCGGCGCGCCCGGCGGCGCGCACTCGCGGCCTGTCCGCCGCGGCGCTAGGCGCCGCGGCGTCGTGCTGCGGGGCAGCGGCAGCCGGCGGCGTGCTGGGCGCAGCATAGCTCTGTATAGTGGATACGTGCCGACATGTTGTCACCTGCCCTGGCCGCAGGCCCTGGAAGCGGAGCGCAAGCGCGGCGCCGCAGCGGCGGAGGAGGCCGGCGCGGCGTCGGAGGCGGCGCGCGCCGCGCACCGGCAGGCCGCCGCCGCGGCCGAGCGCCGCCTGCAGGTGGCCCGGCCTCCTGCCGTCCCCGCGGTGCTGCCGGCAGAGCCTTCTCACAGACCTCAAAGAGCGTGGTAACCGTGCAGCCTGATCCTTAGGGCTGATGATCTGCCGCAAAGTCAAGCGCTTCGACCCGCTCGCTGCCACAGGGCGATGCGCGAGTGCGCGCCTGTTGTGCACGTCAAGCTCCAAGATGCGGGCCCGGGCCGGCTGTGGCGGAGAGCTGCGCGGCGCGGCGCCCAACCCGCATGCGCCGCTCACAGGAGTCGGAGCGGCGCGCCGGCAACGCGGCGCACCGCCTCAAGACCGCGGCCGCCGATGCGCAGCGCGAGGCGGCCGCCGCCCGCGAGGCCGCCGAGCGCCGCGCGCAGGCACGCGGCGCGCTATTTGACGCGCTGCGGTGACCGTGGCCCATGCTGGCGCTGTCAGCCCTGACCGGTCTCACAGGCAGCCCTGACAACTTCTGGCAGATGCGTGTGCACAGCCGAGATGGGCCCGCCCCAAAAACGCGGCTTGGCGGCGGGCGCGGCACTGCAAGTGCGCTCGGGGACAGCGAGATGTTGGGCATCTGGCACAAGGCCTGTTCGCTCCGCCGACGCACCGGTAGGAAGGCAGCACCGGGTGCGCGCCGAACGCGCCCGCCTGGCGGCCGGCAGGAAGCGGAGAGGCGCGCGCAAGACGCGGCCGCCGGCCTCGGCGCCGCGGCGGAGCAGGCCGACGCGCTGCGCGGCGAGCTGGGCCGCATGCGCGCGGCGCTGGCGGTCCGGGAGGCCGCCGTGCTCGCGCGCCTGCAGGCGCGACGCCCCGCCGCGGGCGCGCCCGGCGGTGCGGGGGGTGCGGGCGCCCGCCGCCGGGCGGGCGCAAGGCGCCTTTGTGTGGGCGCAGCGCTGCATGCGAGCTGGAAAGCACGGCCGCTCTACCCGCACGGCCTCGTGTGCGCTGCTCTGTATTAAAACAACTGAGGCATGGTCTGACTGCAACAGCTGTGATGTAGACAGACTGATGCAGGCCTCAGACTTGGACCTGCAAGCGTGCTGCAGTGACAAACATTGCGGCGGCTGCACCCGCACACTGGCTCACCCTTGCACAACACATATGGCCCATGCCTATGTCTCACGCGCTCTGGAATAGCACAACACATGCGCCTGGCTGCGCAGGGCCAGGAGGACGCGCAGCAGCGCGAGCTGGCGGCCGCCGCCCTGGCAGCCATGCGCGCGCTGGCAGCCATCTCCGCCGCATGCGCGGCCGCCGGCTACGGCCGCGGCGACGCCGGCGCCGGCGAGCCCGAGGATGCCGAGTGGCTGGCGGACGGCGCCGGCGAGGCAGTGGCGTGCCAGGTGCCTGGGCGGGCCTGCGCCGGGCCTCGCTCGTGCTGTGGGCAAGCACAGTCCGGGCCGTTGCAAGCTGGCTCTTGCCTGGTCCAATAGATTGCTGCCCCAGCCACGTGCGCGCTCGCAGGCCATGAAGCGCGTCGTCGCGCTTTACTTTAAGAGGGTGCCCGTATATCCTACCCTGTGGAGCGCATCGCCGTGCGTCAAACATGCATGTCTGACCAGCGGCTGTCCCAGGCGCGCTGGCAGGCAGATGGCCGCGCGCGCGCGCGCCGCTGAATGCCGGAGCGCGCCCCGCGCCAGGTCGAGTCGCTCCTCAGGGGAGCGGCGCGGGAGCGGACTCGGGCCGACGCCGAGCACGAGCGGCTGCGCCATGAGCTGGCGGCGCTTCAGGTAATCTTCCATCTGCGTGCTGCACAGGCTTTGCAGTGACCGGCTTGAGGTTTGGGTTAGGACCCTACACTCTTGGTTGCACGCGTACTGTGTGCTGACTTGACTGACAACGCAACAAGCGACGCAGACCTCATGGGTCGGGCGCAGCTGCCCGTTCAGAAGCTTCTGTGCTCTTGGCACGGCACTAAGCAAACGGGGTCGTGCTCCCAGGCGAGCGGAGCGGCGCTGCAGGAGCAGCGGGACGCGCAGCGGCGCCGGGCGGAAGCCGACCAGGCGCGCGCGGCGGATGCCGAGGGCGCCTCGCGGCGCCTGCGAGCGCAGGCGCGATGCCCTGCATGCGCATGCAGGGATGCGGGCAGGGGCGGCCCGCTGAAGTGTGCTGTGCAGGCAGGCTCCCGCCCGCCTGCCCGCAGGCACTGGCAGCGCTGCGCCGCGAATGGTAAGGAGAAGATGCACTGCAGTTGTGGCCATGTGGCTGCCGGAAATAGTGCAGCATCCTGCAACCTGAAGCCAGACGACTGCCCCCCGTGCAGCAATGGCGCAGGCTTGCTTTCATGGGTGACAACACTCAGGGCCGGAGAGAGCAGCGTTGACTTATTTGAAAGAGCGCCGTATGGTGCAGGCTGAGGAGGCCGCAGCAGAGACCGCGGCCCTCAAAGCTGCGCTCGACGCCGCGCGCGAGCAGCTCGCGAGCGCGCGCTGGGCCGCGGCCGCCGCGGAGGAGCTGCAGAGCGACCGGGCGCTGGCCGCGAGCGCACACGCGGAGCAGGCGGGCCGCACGGAGGCGCAGGTCTGCGCGCTGGAGGCCTCGGTGGCTGCCCACGCGGGCCGCGCCAGGTGCGGCCGCACGAAGGATGTCAGCGCTTCATATTGAGCCCTGGTAACGCGGGTCTCCTCATGCGAGTGTACCTGGTCTGGGCGCCATCCGAGGGCAAGCTCGGGCGCGCCCATCGTGTGCCTGAGCATGCGCCGCGGGACCTTTGCATGGGGCTCTAGATCCGTTGGTACAAGGTGCGATGGACAGTGTTTCGCTTATGCGTAGCATGGACTGGCCGGTGACGAGCGGGGGACATGCCTTTAGTGCGGCAGATTGGCGCCTTGGCGAGCATGATGCATGGTTATGCTGACTGCCGGCGCGTTCGTGCAGCGCGCTCGATGAGGCGGCCGCGCGGCAGGCGGCCGCGCAGGCGGCGCAGCAGGCGGCCGCGTCGGCGCTGCAGCAGCAGCTGGTGAGCTCGCGCGCGCCCTCTGGGCATGCGCGCGGGGCGCCCTGGCAGCATCTCCGCGCCGCCTCTGTGACGCTGCATGCTGTGAACGGTGCGGCGTGCTGGTCATCCACAGACCATGCGCATGCGCGATGCAGCAGGTGCCTCATTCGCATGCAGAAAGCAGCGGTGCTCTCTACCTGAGCGCCTGGAAGGACGTGGCACTGCGCAGCAGCGCTGAGCGCAGGCGCCTGCGCGGCAGGAGGCGCAGGTCGAGATGGCGCAGCAGGCGGCCGCGGGCGCCGCGCGCAGAGCGGCCGCCGCGGAGGCCGAGGCCGCGCGGCTGGCGGGCGCGGCGGCGGCGGCCGCGCGCCAGCTGCGCGCGGCCGCCGGCGAGGCCGCGACGCACCTGGCTCCGCACTGCGGCGGCGGTGCGGCGGCATCTGCAGGGAGGGGGGGGAAGGCATGCACCATGGCAGGTTGTCGGGAGAACTTCACAAAGTTCTGAGCTTCCTTCCGCCTGTCAGTCATGGCACGTTCTCATCCCATAGAGAGCAAGGCTGGCAGCCACTTTCCCGGTCCGCATGGAGGCCCGCCCCGCCTGACGCACCCTGCCTCATGCATGGGCGGCAGGCGCCCTGCCGGCCGGCACGGCGGACCTGGTGGCTGCGCTCGAGGCGGCCGCTGCGGACGCGACCGCGCTGCAGGACATGCCGCCGCACGGCCTGGAGCGCCATGGCGAGTCGCTCCGGCTGGGACTGGCCTGCCTGGGCGCCGCGGCGGCCGCCGGCGGCCGCGCGCGCGCCGCCGGCCCTGCTGCGGTCGCTGCGGCCGCTGCCGCCGCCGCCGCCCGGCTCGAGGCTGCGCTGGCCGCGGTCGGCGCGGAGCGGCCGCCCGAACAGGCATGCGCGGCAAGCAGGCGCATCAGTGAGTTCGGGGGTCCACAAAATGCCCGTGCAGGAAGTGCTGCACTGTATGGCATGGCGGCAGGAGGCGCCTGTCTGCTTGGATGTGTTTTGCCGCTTTTCTATTAGAATGAATAGTACACCGTGTGCTGTTCACACTCGGAGTCAGGCCCGCCAGTGGGTGAGACCCGCCTCCGGCAGACGGCGGTGGAGCACCATGGGCATGACAGTGGAGCAGCCGCCACCGGAGACGACAGCGCAACCACGCAGCGTCTTGCAAGCGCGGCGGCCGCGGCAGCGCTCACAATCGGCGACATGGCGACGCGCTTGGCGGCTGCGCAGCGCCAAGTCAGGCAGATGCAGGTGCGGCGGCAGCGCGTCTATGTGGGCGGCTGGACTGTGGCTGTCGGACTAATCTGCATGGGTCGTGTTGGACGCTGCCAGTCTGCCGAAGGGGTGGGAGCCTCGCAGCGCCCAAATGTGGCGTCATGCATCGGCAGCATGCGAGTGCGGGTCGCGGTAAACATTGGCGCCCCGTGACGCGTCAGAGCTTGTGTGCCACTAAATGTACTTGAGCATGTGTGCGTTGGGCCATGGAAGCCTGGGCCTCATTCATACTCAAGCCCTTATAGGGTCAGCAGCACTGACCATGTTCTGCATGCGCAGGGCACAGGCGCCGGCCGCGACGCTGACGCGGAGCAGCTGCGGGCAGCGGCAGAGGACATGGCTGAGCGGGCGCGCGCCGCGCAGCGCGCTGCGGAGCAGCAGGCGGCTGAGGGCTCCGAGGCGCGGCGCGCAGCCGCCGGCGCCGCTGCGCAGGCCGCCGCCCTCAGGTGCAGCCCTTCATAGGCCCTGGGTGTGCCCCAGGGTGCTCGTCGGGCGGGAGCGCGCCTGCATTCAGCAGACGGGCACGCCCGGAGGCTGTACCTGGATAGCCGGCGGACGAAGTGCGGCTGGGAGGGCAGTGTGCAGCGTGGCCTACACGCCGCCTGCCTGCCGCGGCAAGCCAATGCCTGTCAGCCTTGCAACACGGCTGATGCAACACAGCACCACGAGCTATATAGGGCTATGTGCGCCCCTGCAGGCGCGGGCTGGACGAGCAGACAGCCGGCCGCGCTGCCGCCGAGGCCGCTGCGCGCGGCCTGCGTGAGGAGCTCGGCCGCGCGCGCGACGAAGCGAAGGCCGCCGGCATGGCCACGGCCGCCGCTGAGCGCGCGCTGGCGGCCGCGCGCGATGAGGCGCGCGCTGCGCGTGCGGCCGCCGCCGAGATGGAGACTGAGGTGCGCATTACCACTGTTCCCAGGACACACTAGCATGTGACGAAATGACTTCGTAACTCAAGGTCTGGACTCGCATACATTGCATGTGGGTCATGAGCACTCCCAGTGCACTGCAGTAGTGCAAGGCTGCCTGCGCCTGCGCCTGCGCAGGCCGCGGCGGCGCGGCAGGCCGAGGCGGCAGCGCGCGCAGCGGCCCGTGAGGCCGCGGCCGACGCGGCCGCCGCGGCTGCGCTGCGGCAGACAGACACGCAGCGCCGGCTCGAGGAGGCCAGCGAGCGGCAGCGGCGGGCAGAGGCAGCGCTGCAGGCGGCGGCGGCCGCGGGCGCCGCGCGCGAGCGCGAGCTGGCCGCCGCCGCGGACGCGGCGCGCGCGCGCGCGGAGCATCTGCAGGCGGACGTCGGCGCGATGCAGGCGTGCGCGCCTCCCATTGAGCTAGCTGCGAGGCGGAGGAACGATGCGCCTTTGTGGGCCTAGGGGCGCCATGGTGTTGTGCCCCGAAACGGTTGCCTGTAACCCTGTGCGCAGACCAAGAGGCCACAGGTGCGCCGGCTCTGCATCATCAAAGCAGGTTGCGGCAGTGCGACCGCGCTCACAACAGCCACCAGGCCTTGATCCGGAACCCTGGCTCTGGGCGTGCCAGGGCTCCGAGGCCGCGCTGCGCCAGCAGCTGCAGGCGGCGGAGGACGAGGCGGCCGGCCTACGCGCGGGCCTGGCGGCCGCGGCCTCGGCCGTGGCCAGCGGCGGCCGCCCCGGCGAGCCCGCTCTGCCGCCGCGCGCGTTGGCCGTGCTGGACGGCGCGGAGCAGGCGCTGCGGGACGCGCAGGTCGGCGCCCGCGCCCCACGCTTGCCGCTTGGGTCTAAGGGTTTTTTAGGGTTAGGCGGCCCTGCATGCGCCTGCTGCCGGGCGTTCAATGCGTGCGGCGGGCGCGAGCCCCGCTCGGCCGCCCGGTCGGCGCGGCGCTCGCCGCGCGCGGGCCGCCGCGCAGCGTTCGGCGTGCAGGGGAGCGCACGGGCCGTGGGGCTCCGTGGGGGCGCGCGCGGGGAGCCGAGGCATGCGAGCGCTTTCACGAACGTAGTGGAGGCCTGAGACATGCCCCAGTCATGGCTCCTGCATGTCTGCCGCGCTGGGTTCATGGCCTACCCTATGCTGCGCAGGCGGCCAATGCGCAGCTGCGCGCGGAGGTGGACGCGCTGCAGGCGGCCGCCGCCCGCGACAAGCGGGGGAGCCACGCGCGGGGCGGCTCGGGGCAGGGCAGCATGCGGGCTAGCCGCAGCTCGCAGACGCTGCAGGGGCAGCCGCGCGCCGGCGGCGGTCAGGGCGCCGAACGCTCCGGCGACCCGAGCCCGGAGCGCGTGCACGCAGGCGACGCCAAAGCGCTCCGCATCGCAGAGCTTGCGTGCGCGCCCGCGCCCGCTGCCAGTTGCCGCCCCCGTGCAGGCTGGAATGAACGGAGCGCAGCGCCGACGTGCGGGGCTGCTGTATGGCTGCGAGCGGCCAACCAGTGTGAAACGCAGAGTGATCATCAGACTTCTGTGCGACAGCCTGGGGTCTTTTAAGGCATGTAGGGCGCTGTGACCTGCAGACAGCGCCAGTCGCAGGACTGTCTGTACGGTGCTACCACCGGCCCTGGTAGTGACGGATGCCACTGCGCTGCAGGCATGCACTGGCGGCCGCGCGAGAGGACAATGCGGCGCTGCTGGCTGAGCTGGGCCGCGGCAGCGCGGCAGGCCGCGGCACAGCGGCCAGCGGCAGCCGCGCCGAGGCGCTCGAGCGCGCGGCGGCGGCGGCGGAGGTGGCGGGCGCGGCGCTCAGCGCGCGCCTGGCCGCCGAAGAGCGGGTGCGGGCAGTGCGCCGGGTCGTAGTCAACGTTGTCAGAGTCGTTGCTACGCTGCCCTGCCGCCGCGGGCCGCAGCAGGGCGGCGGGCACCCGCCGCCACGGCAGCCCCAGCACTGCAGCAGCTGACTGCGCCGCCGCGGCGGCAGAGGCACCGGCGCCAGGGGCGCGCCCGGCCCGAGCGGCGGGTGTGCGGGGCACCGCGGGGTGGTACGCTCTGATGATGGCCAGCCGCCTGACGCGCCTGTCTGGCTGTTGGGGGCGGCGCGCGCCTGCAGCCGAACACAAGCTGCACGTGCTGGGCACGTGTCCAGCGGCCATGGCCGCCACGCGGTAGCTAGGCTAAGGTACCCTACCCTAATCCATTATAGGGTTATAGGTTATAACCTATTCCTAACCCTAACCATTCTGTTGCACTGCAGGCTGCCCAGCTGGAGCACGCGCTCGGCGCCGCGCAGTGCCGCGCGGCGGCGCTGGAGGAGGAGGCCGCCGTCTGCGGCGAGCGGGGCGCGGCGGCTGGCGCCGCGGCGCGCCGCCAGCTGCAGGAGGCCGCCGAGCGCGTGGCCGAGCTGGAGCGGGTGCGGAGCCCTGTGGCGGGATCACAGCATGTGAAGCGCGCGGGCGGGAGGGGGGCCTGCGCGGGCGGGAGGCGTGGCGCTGCAGCTTGGGCCCATGCTGCAGGACGAGCCGGCGGTCACGGGAGCAGGGACCCGCGGGGTCCGGCGACATTGGGAGAGACAGAACACAGGCTCGCCTGAACGAGCGCCGGACTTTGCATGTTTGTTGCTGCAGGCGCTTGCGGACGCGGCGGAGGGCCGCCGCGCGGCCGAGCGGCGCGCGGAGGAGCTGGCGCAGCGCCTGGCCGCCGCCGACGCCGTCGCGGCGCAGCTGGCGGCGGCCATCGCGGCCGAGGCCGCCGGCGCGGAGCTGGCGGCGAAGGCGCGCCCCGCTCGCGGGGGGCCCCGGGCCGCAGCGGCGCGCTGGACGCTGCGCTTGCGGGGCGGGGGTCGTTTCGTGCCTGCGCCCGCCCGCTCTGGAACAGATTCTGGCGGTGCGCAGGGAGCAGGCTCGCTCAACTGGCTGTGCAGCTGTGGTGAAGCGGCCGCTGTGGGTTATACGAGCATGCGGGTCTGTCAGGCTGCGCTGGCAGCCGCGGCCGAGGCACAGTCCATAACATGAACTGCAATTGGATGTGCAGCGCCCCGCCGACAACTCTATTCGCAGACGGCCACAGCGCGCATGGATGCGAGCGCACTTCCTGTCAGCGCAAGCTGTTCATGCAGTGAGTGCCGTGAGGGCATGCGCAGGCGCACCACTGCTGGTGCCTCTGCAGAAGCTCCCTGTCCTGAGGATGGCTTAGGCGCTGCTTGACCCCCAAACAAAAAAAACAAACAGTGAGCCTTGCGCAGGCGGACGCGGCGGACGTGCGCGCGGGAGCGCTCGCGCAGCGCCTCGAGGCAGCGGGCGCGCGCGCGCGCGCGCTGGCCGCGGAGAACGCGCAGGCGCAGGCGCGCTGCCAGGTGCGCCCTTCGGTGCCCGCCGCAAGGGCCGGCTGGTGCCGGCTCAGCAGGCATTGCTTGACGCCTGTCTGCTGCGACCGTTACGGAGTGCTTCGCAGCTTGCAGCTTTCGGTGCTGGACAGCGGCGCGTGCGAGCGCAGCGTCTGTCGGACTGATCAGGGTTGCGACTGCCGCCGCTCAGCCACATGGTCCCAGGACACAGGTATCCCTGGGCGGCATGCAGCACGCAGGCGATGCGCTCAGACGTGAAGCCCACTCTGTGCGCGGCGCGCAGGGGCTGCAGGCGGATCTGTCGAGCGCAAAGGCTGAGCTGGCCGAGGCCTCTGCCGCCGCGGCGGCCGCGGCCGGCCATGCGGCGGAGCTCGCGCGGCTGCGCGGGGAGCTGCAGCAGCTGGCAGCTGCGCGCGCCGTGCGCGCCGCCAGCCTCGAGGAGGACTTGGCGCGGCTGCGGGCGGACCTGCGCGGCGCGGCGGCCGCGCACGATGCGGAGCTGGCGGCCGCGCGCGCCGCGGCCGCCGCGTGCGACGCGCGCGCCGCCAACGACGCGGCCGCGCTGCGCGGGCAGCTCTGCGAGGCGGAGCGCGCGCGCGCGGCGTGCGCCGAGCGCGCCGCGGCCGCCGGCGCAGAGGCCGCCGCGCTGCGCGAGCAGCTGCAGGAGGCGGCGGCGGCCGCCGCGGAGGAGCGGAGTTGCGCGCGGGGGGCAACCGCGGCGGCAGAGGCTCGGGCCGCTGGCGCGCTCGATGCGCTGCGCGGGGAGCTGGGCGCCGCGGAGGCGCGGTGCGCCCGGCTGGAGGCCGAGGCGGGGCAGCTGCGGGAGCGGCTGCAGGCCGCGGACGGCACGCCGGGCGCGGCAGGCTGTGTGGCGCTCGGCCAGGACGCCGGGGCGCTGCGCCCGGTGGAGGTCGGCCCTGCCGACGCTGAGCTCGACAGCTGCTCGCCCGGGCCCGGCCCGCTGGCGGCTCCTTCCGAGAGCTGCGGCATGAGCGTGGCGCGCCTGGAGGCCGAGCTGCGCGCCGCGCGGGCGCAGCTCGCGCACCTGCGCGCGGAGTTGAGCGAGCGCGAGCGCCTGATCAGGCGCCGGGAGGCCGCTGCGGCGGCGCCCGCGGCCGGCCCGGGGCGGGCTGCGTCGAGCGCGGGCGCGTCCTCCGCCTCGGCCGCCACGTGGGCGGCAGGCGGCCGCGAGCAGGAGGCGCTCTGGGCAGAGCTGGTGGATGACCCGGCCGGCGACGGCGCGCCGGGCGGCGGCGCGCATGCGGACAAGGAGAACCGCTCACCGCGCGGCGCGGCGGCTGCGGCCGCGGCGCGCGCGTCGCTGGCGCCGCTCGCGCGCGCGCGGAGTGCCAACCCTAATCCCGATGAGCCCTGCCGCGCAGCGCCCGGCGCGAAGCGCCTGCAGGCGCCCGCGGGCGCGGGGCGCGCCGGCGGCGCATGCGTCCGGGCGGACGCGCAGACACAGACGGAGGGTCCGCGCTCCGAGTGTGGCGAGGGTGTGTGGCGCACGGACGATTGCAACGGCGGATTGCCAAACGGGGCCGCGGAGGAGCGCCTGGCGGCCGCGCACGCCAATGCGCGGCGCGCGGAGGACGCCGCGGAGGCGCTGCGCGCTGAGCTGTCCGCTGCCTCGCTGCGCTGCGCAGAACTGCAGGCGCGCCGGCCCCCTTGCAGTCATTTACCGTGCAAAGCCAACAGAGTCAGACGGCTGCCATGCTTGTTCAGCTGCCTCTGGCCCGGCCAAACACTTGTTCATCATTAGTGCGGAAGACAGTGGGCTAGGTGCCATGCAGGCTGCTTGCAAACGAGCAGCAGGTCGGCCGGTGAGCATTCTTGATATTGGGCAGCAATGCCGCAAGCGTCGCGCGGACGCGCGGACGCGCGGACGCGCGGCCAAGACGAGGGCGGCGGCGCGCGCGGCTGCCGCCGCGCTGGGCGCGCTGCTGGCAAGGGGCGCCGGCCTGCAGGGCGCCCAATAGCGTCGATCGATCCCTCACACTGCACGCCTGTCTGGCTGGCATGCTGCTGCATGTAGCAGCCCCCCAAGAGCTCTGCAACCCGCTGGGCCGCAGGCGTGCCTGGACGAGGCGGATGCGCGCGCGGCGG
>JAABUV010000500.1_pt1 | contig 59159 bp, 59 predicted proteins | sample 5559971 | NCBI WGS metagenome assembly JAABUV01 (sample SAMN10711881, study PRJNA513362) | rock metagenome | isolation source: Antarctica rocks | place: Antarctica: Victoria Land, Knobhead nord | collected 2015-12-19 | reverse complement strand
GTCCCGGATGCGGTGTGCCGGCAGCTGTTCGAGCAGCTGGCGTCGCCGCACGACGCGCCGCTCGGCGGCGCGGCGCTGGCCGCGCTCGCCGCGCTGCTCGGCGACGGCGACGACCCCGCGCTAGGTGCGCCCCGCGGCGCGCCCCCGCAGGGGGCGCGCGCTTGCGCCCGCCGGGAGGGCGCGCCGGGCGGCCCGCGTCGGGGGCCAGCCGGCCTTGACCCGGCCGATGTGCAGCACTAACATGCGTGGCGGCGCCTGCTCAGATCACCCAGGCATGAGAGCCGGTCGGTGCTTCTCGGAGGCTCATCCGGAAGTGGTTGGGCCTCAGACGCCTGGCAGGCGCCCGCATCACGCATTGGCGTGCTTACAGAAAAAGACGGTGCATGAGGGCGTGGCTGCGGCGCGCAGTGTCGCCGCTGTATGGGCCGCCGCCCGGGGGCGTGGAGATGGCGTGGCGGCCGGGCGCCGCCGACTTCCTGGCCGCGCTGGCCGGCCTGGGGTACCGGCCGCTCGGCGGCGGGCCGCCGGCGGACCGCGCGGACCCCGCCGGCGGCACCCCGGGCAGCGCCGCGCGCGCCGGCCGGCCGAGCAGGGCCGCCAGGGCGGCGCGGCGCGCGTCGACGGGCGGCGCGGAGACCGGCCCCGCGGTGGCGCCGCAGACGCCGGCGGCTGTTGCGGACGTGCTGGCCGCGCTGCAGCGCGTGTGCCGCGCGCTGGTGGCCGTGGTCCGGCACGGGGTGCGCCGCAGGGCGGCAAACCCTGGGGCGCTGGGGGCGCAGGGCCCCAGATTGGCGCTCCTGCTCTGCGCCGGCGGCGCCCTGCTCTGCGCGGGCGCCCGGGCTCTCAGGAGCGCGGCGTGTCACAGCTCACGTGAGCGCCGGCCTCAGAGGCGCGCCGGCGGAGCGCCTGCGGCCAGGAAGCCCGTCTGCCCGGTGCAGTTAGGGTTAGAGTAGGGTATGTACCCCCAACACGACCCTGCTGTGGCGCCCAGGAGCGCCGCGGCTGGCTCGGCATGGAGGTGTCTGGCGGCGGCCTGGGCGAGCTGGCACTGGCGCTGCTGCGCCTGCGCCTGGACCCCGCCGGCTGCGCGCTCACGCTGGACCTGGAGGCGCGCCACCGCAGCCCCCGGCCTCACGATTAGGGCGGACCTCACAGCCCCATACCCTACCCCAACCATACCCTTACCTACCCTATCCTAATCCTACCCTAACCAACCAGCAGCCTAACCCTAACCTTGAAATGGTCTCCCCCCCGCCCTCCCCACCAATCACTCACAGCTCACAGCCACCCACCCACACACAGTTTTTGAAGCAAGCAAAGACCAATTGTGAGAAAATGCGCGCCGCGCGGGCAGCACGCCGAAGCTGCTGTGCACCACGCACCGTCGCCCTGCCGAGTGGCGTGTGCTCGGGAGGCAGGTGGGGTGAGCCGGGCGCCCGTGCCGCACGGCCGGCAGAGCGAGAGCCAGCCGCTGGCCGTGCACGGCATGCGCGGCTTTATGCTGACACTGCTTTGCTGCCCAGAGTGCTCAGCACATGCCGAGCGCGCCTGCGGTCTGTGCAGGCGGCCGTGGTGGCCGCACCAGGCGCGTCGGACGCTGGCACGCAAGCGCAGCGTCGAACACAGGCGACTGACTGCATGCAAGCTACAGCTCAGAACGGTCACAGCGTGCACGCACACAACCAGCCTTGCTGTAAGCAACTCGGGGCTGTCAACGCTGGAGGGCTACGGCACGGGCGCTAAGGCGCCGAGCAGGCAGCACGCAGGTACGCGCTCTGCCGCAGCTGGCCAGCGAGGGGCGCAGCCGGCGCGGGACGGCCGCCGCCGGCGGCGAGCGCACCTTGCCCGTTCAGTGGGCTGCGGCGCTGAGCCGGGTGCTCTGTGCAGGCGGCGCTGCTTGCGGTCCTGGGCGTGCTGGACGATGCCGGGTGGGCAAAGGCGCTGCCGGCGCTGGCCGCGCTGATGGGCGGCGGCGCGGACCGGCCGCCCGCGGCGCGCCTGGCTGCCGTGCGCGCGCTGCCGACCGCGTCGCCGCGCGGCGCGCTGCTGCAGCAGCGCGCGGCGGCCGCGCTGGCGGGCGACCTGCTGCAGGTAGGGAACGATCAGGGAAGGTTAGGCACGGCTGGTCCGGGGCGTTGGCCGCGAGGGTAGCGAACGTTCTCCTCAGTCAGCCTGCATCACCAAGTTGGCCCGAGACCGGTCCGCTGTGCCGTCCCTGACCCGCGGGCGCCGCCGCAGTCCGCGCGGCGCGTCGCGCCAGGTGCACTGGTGCACGCCCCGTCGCAAGCGCGCCTGCATTACCTCCGCCGCGTGTGGGCGCAGGGCGGGGCTGGTCGCCAGCGGACGCCCCAGCGGCAGATGCTGGCGGCGGAACTGCTCGACGTGCCGGCCTGGTTTGCGGCGCTGCCCTGGTTCGCGGGCGGCGCGGCGTCCGCGCGGCGCCTGGCCCGCGAGGCCACAGAGGGCGGCGGCGTGGGCGAAATGCGCGCGGCTGTTGCCGCGGCCGACATCCTGATGTGGCCGTTTGTGCTCGAGCATGGTGAGCAACACGGGCTCGAAATGGACATGTGCACAAGGACACACGAGACCTGCTGATGTGAGACCCTGCGTGCGAGCGCGGTGAGCGCCCCGCTGGGGCAGGGGTGGGGCGACCAGGCGTGCCAGCACCTGCGGCGCGCCCTTGGCGCCTGCATGCTTGAGCAGCAGGGCCGCGGGCGCCGCGCCAGGCTCTGCAAGCCTGGCGCGCATGGGCAAGCAGTCTGTGGCGGGATCGCAGCATGAGGCGGCGTGGTATCACGAGTGTGACCTCCCCTGCAACACTTGTCTCAGCACTGTCAGGTTTTTACAACAGCGCCTGACACTTCGCCACATTTTGGCCCCCTTTTCCCCTCCGCCCAAGGCGGGGTGCGGCTGCTAAGCCGGCCCCTCACGCGCTTGCGCGCGCGTCGCCCTCTGCACAGAGCGGCCGCGCCCGCTGCAGGCCGCCTGCGCGCCTGAAGCAGGCCCGGTCTGCCCCGCGCCAGGCACGCAGCACGAGCTGGTGGGCGCATGGCGCGCGTTCCTGACCGCGTTGGCAGCCGCGCTGAGCGCGGGCGCGGCGGCCAAGCGCGACCCGCAGTTCCGCGCGGCGACCGCGGCCATCGCCGAGCTCAAGACGCGCTGCTGCTAGGCATGGCACGCTGCGGTGGCTGTCGAGGGGCGCGGCGGCTGGAGGCCGGCGGGGTGGTCGGGCTGCACCGCGCGCTGGGCCCGAGGGCCGCCCGGGTCTCGAGCAGGCCCCCCGCATGCCGAGCAGGATGAAGAGATGGACCCGGGGTGGTGGGCATGATCTGCATCAGACTGCTCGTTGTTCTGCTGGCAAGCCGGCACCATGACAGCAAGAGTGAGTATGACTTATCCCGGCACACGTGACTTGCGGCCTTTGCAAGCTGTCAGGCTGACAGTCTTTCCGAGTGAGATCGGGCAGCGTAGCACTTATACTGGGCCCTCTTGCAGCACTGAAAGGCAGTCGCTGCACCTATGCACACACTGGCCTCCCTTGGTGTACGATTCGCTGTGTAATTTTTTTCAACACAGCAGCGCGCCTAGGTACAGCAACCACGCAGCCTGTGCATCAGGGAAAGCAGGGCAGCAGCGCACATGCGCATGCAGCCACCCCCGCTCACCCGCGCAGCCAGCCTATCCACCAGCGCCGCCCAAGCGGCGTCTCATGTGGCTTACAAACTAGATACCAGTTAAACCGGCATTCTAAATCGCACCCTGTGCGGAGATGCGTCCTTCTGTAACTTCTGTATCAGCCCCGTCTGCAATCTTCAAAATGTTCGCGCTGCAGGTTTGCCCGAGCTGGGTTCCGACGAGCGAGGTTGCGCGCAGCCTCACGGGGACAAGCAGACATGTCATGCGGGCCGCCATGGCGCGGCCCACACACACTGTTGGTACAAAGCGTCTGCACAATATGTGGGGAGGGCTACCGAGGGCGACAGACTAGCAATTCGAGCGGCAAAAAACAGTGACAGCTTATTTGAACACGGGGTTCGAGCTGGCGCCCCCAAAGGCCATGGCCTTGGCGCTGTGCGCTTGCAGCACCCGCAGCGGTCTTCACGCTTTATTCCGCCCCACGCCGGCCACACGCAAGGCCTTGACACCCCCTTGCCCACCGCAAATGGCTCACATGTCGGGGGAGCGCGCGCGCGCCCTGCGGCTACGGCCCGCTACATAGAGCGTGGCCCGGGCAGCCTGCGCACAGCGCAGCAGCGGCCGGCGCGTCTTCAGCCGCCAACACGATCGCCAAGCGCAGCGGCGACCCACTGGGTATGGTCGCACAGCCTACAGCCCGGCCCCCGAGCGCATCAGCGCGTCTCGTGGCGCCCGGACCCGGCTGCTAGAGCCGCGCGGGCGCTCGCGGGGGCAGTCCCAAACCCTTCCGCGGGATGGCAGGGGGCGCCCGCCGCGAGCGCGCCCGGCGACTGCGGGCTCATGGGCGTGGCGCAGCCGTCGGTCGTGGGCGAGGGCGCGACAGCAAACAGCCCGCGCAGCAGCGACGACATCTTGTGCATGACGCCGCTGCCGCCGCCGGCGCTGCCGCCCGCGTCCGCAGAGATCGCGATGGATGAGCCGCCGCCGCCGGCCGCCTTTGTGTTCGATGCTGGCTTCTGCGCGGTGGCACAAGGCGCTGTGCGCCGTCAGGGATCCTGGGCTGCAGGCATCCCTGCCCGTGAGGTGACAGGCAGGCAGCCGCAGCGATGAAGCTGTCGGCGAGCGCATGCAGTCCTCGCAGTCATGCATGCCGGGAGCACGCACTGCCTGGGTGTGACTCCAAGCATCTATCGCTAGCGGTCCCAGACAACAGCGTGACCGGGCAGGACACCCTGTCTTGAGCGCGCGCGCGCGCCTGGATCACAGCCCACTCGGTGCGGCTGGCCCGCGGGCCGCCCTCACCGACGGCGACCCGAGACCGCGCCGGTCGCGCCGCGAGCTCGTCCCCGCGCGGCGCGGCACCGCCGCTCCTGCCTCCGCCGTCCCCGCCCACGCCGCCGGGGCACCCGCCAAAGGCGCCACAGCACGGCACGCCGCTGCCATGCTCCGAGCCAGGGTCGCGCCGGCCGTCGGCGGCGGCGCGCGGGGGGCCCGCTGACCCAGCGTCAGGGCCGGGGCTGGAGACCGCAGAGCCTCCCCCGCCGTACGCTCTGGCAGAGTGCGGGCGTTCGGGCACCGGCCGCACGTCGGGCGGTGGTCCGCCGCGGCCGGGGGCAAGCGGTGGCCGCTCCGCCGCCGGCGGCGGCGCGGCAGCAGCGGCGGGCGGCGGCGCGCGCGCCACGGGTGACGACGGGTGCTGCACATGCGGTGGCTGCGCCCACAGCTGCGGCAGCGGCAGCTGCGGCATCGGCTGCGTCACCGGGCCAGGGCTGGCGCCGCAGGAATCCGAGCAGCCTGTGCACACGAAGCACATTTCACGACCTCGGGGCCGGCACATGCAGCTCGTTGAGGGCGTCGGGGCGCCGCAAACACAGGTCCGTCAATATCACGCGACATGCTTTCTGCCTTGGCGCGGCGTAGCCAATGACTTTCGGCTGCCCATCTACAGATTGCAGGGGAGAAGCTCAGGTGCAGGGCGGGGGCAGGGCGGCACCGGCGTCGAGGGACGCAGCGCCGACGGTCCCGCTGCTGTCCATGGACATGGCCGAGTCGGCGGTGCGGTCGCTGCGGCCCGTCGCCGGCCGCCGCGGCGGCGTCGCCGGCTCCATCGCCGCGCCCGCCGCCGCCGCCAGCACGCTCGCCACGGAGCCCGCCGCCGGGACGCCTGGGCGCGGCAAGCGCGGCATCGGTGCCCGAGCCCGGGCCAGCGGCCGGGCGCCCGGTGGCGTCTTGCTCAGATTTTTGTGGAAGAGCAGGGCGTGGGAAGCAGGGCACGGGAGGCGTGTGCCCACTGCGCTCACCTGACAGCCGCCCGGGCGGCAGCGCGGCCGGCGCAGACAGCCGCTGCTCGAGCGGCGCATGCGCCAGCAGGTACGGGTGGCCCAGCAGCGCGGCGGCGGACGGGCGCAGCGCGGCGTCGTGCGTCAGCATCGCGCGCACAAAGTCCGCGCACGCCGGCGAGATGCTGGGCGGCAGCGGGCGCATGCGGTGCAGCGTGATCGCGCGCTTGATGTCCGCCTTCTCGCGGCCCTCGAAGGGCAGGTGGCCTGCACGACCGCAGCAGCGGCTCAGCGCCAGCCCTGCGTGGCCGCCAAGCACGCGACCGCGCGCGGCCCGAACGCGGCCGGCCGCAACCGAAACAGCAGCTCTGTGTTGATGGTGCGTGCGGACGCGCTGCATCCAGGCTGCAGAACGCGAGCAACGCAGCCGGCACCGACCTGTTCAACGGGGCAGCGCTGCGGCGAAAGCCATCGCATGCCTGGAACCCTCGCATGCGCCACGAGGGTCCACCACCTGCGAATCCGTCCGGCATGCATGCATGCTACACCATGCTCCCGGGCGCGCGCGCGCAGCGCACCGGTGAGCAGCTCGTAGATGGTGACGCCCAGCGCCCAGATGTCCACCTTCTCGTCGCACGCCGCGACGTCCGCCGGCTGCACCGCGCCGCTGGTCACCATCTCCACCGGCGGCAGCGCGACGACCTGCGGTTGCGGGGTAATGGGCTTGATCATCACCCACCTAAGGCACTCAGATAATGCCGCAACTTTCCACATGCTCCCCCGCCTGCCAGCCGGCCCCTTGCCGCGCCAGCCTGTTGCTGCGCCAGCCTTGGCCGCGCAAGCGCGCGCGGGCTGATGCTGTCGGGGCTCCCAGCAGAGCTGCTGAGGCGCATGCTGCCCAGGCGCGTAAATCGGGCGGGCGCGCAGGGGGCCGCGCCTCGGGCGCCATGTACTCGACGGTGCCCACGGGCGAGATGGCCATCTCCTGCAGCTGGCTCATGGTCAGCCCGAAGTCGCCCACGCGCACCGAGCCGTCCGCCGCCAGGAAGATGTTCTCCAGCTTCACGTCCCTGCCGGCGCGCATCCCAGGTTACGGGGCTGGGCGGGCACGCTGCCTCAACCCTAACTCTGCCCAGATGCAGCCAATGACCGCGTCTCATTGCCATTGCAAAGAGAGTATAAAAGAAGCTTTGGCAGAGAAGAGATGCAGTCTTTCTCGTCAGGCTCATGCCCCGAAGCATGGGCGCGCGCGAGGCAGGGTGCGCCGCTGCCAGCGGCGCAGGCCGCGCGGCGCAGGCCGCGCGGCGCGCAGCAGGCGCGTAGAGTGCATGCCGGTGCATGACAGGTGCGAGACAGCACGATGCGTCCGCTGTGCCTGCGCCGCCTGGCGGCGCGGCCGCACCGGTGGATGACGTGCAGCGCATGCATGCGGCTGAGCGCGGTCAGCAGCGGCGCGGCAAAGGCGGCCGCCACGCGGCGCTCGTCCATGGCGCGGCCCTCGCGCAGGAGCAGGTCCAGCAGGTCGCCGCCCGGGCAGAGCTCCATGACCAGGTAGATGTGCGCGCGGTCCTGGCAGGCGCCGTAGAAGCGCGTCACCAGCGGCACCCTGCGCGCGCCGCGCGCGTCCCTCGTCAGCGAGGCGGCGCGCGCGTTTGCGCGCCGGGCTGGCGGCGGGCGCCGCAAGCGGCGCGTCGGGCGGCGCGCCAGGTGCGCGCTGGAAGCGCACGCGGCCCTGCGCTACAAGGCTGAGCTCAGCAGACGAGCGTGGTTTCGCCCAGCTTGCCCTGCTGGCACAGAGTGCGCAGCTGCCCACTTCCAACAGAGTTGAAGCAAGGACCGTGTGCAGCAGTGAGACGGGGTGCGCGCCGCTTGCGCTGCATCATGATCATCATGGCGGCCTCGCGCTTGACGGCGCGCAGCTTGGAGGGCGACAGCGCGGCCTTGTCGTACACCTTGACCGCCACACGCATGCCCAGCTTGGGGCACAGCGTCGCATAGATTGTGCTGTCCCTGCGCGCCCGCGGCCGTGCGGGGTGTCAGGGCACCTGGGCCGCATGCCAGCAGTCAGGTTGCGCGTCGCCCAGAGCCAGGGGCGTCCTCTCAAGGCGTGCAGGCCAATGCGGAGCTGCTGCCACGCACTCCCCAGCACTCCCCGCCCCAGCTGACTGAGCATGGCCGAGATATGCATACCGACTGCCCTGCCTTGACCGCCCCACTCAGCGCCTGCCTCCTGCCCAGGTGACTATGCCCATGTGCCTATGAGCTGCTACAGGGCTCCCCGCTGAACGCGCAAGGGTTCAGCTTCGCACGGTGACTGGCTGCGCCTGTCTGCATGCGCATGCAAACAGCCAACAGAAAGATGACCAGCGGCCTGCGCCTCTGCAAAATAACCTCTGGAGCGCTGCATGCGCTCCTGGGAAACACTCAAGTCTACCAGTAATGCTGTGAGCACTGCTAGCCAAAAGGCATCGCGGCTGTGTGATGACGTATGCACTATAGCAGGGGCCGCCGCTGCGCTGGGAGCGCAGGGCAAAAATATCTAGAATAAAGCGCTCGCACTGCGTGCGACAAGGTCGCTCAGCGTGCGGCGCAGGAGGCACACCAGTATCAGCACCGTAACGTCCTACAACTGTATCGCAAGTCCCAGAGTGCCCTGCCGCTCTGCACTCTCCATGCGCAGCTCTGGCTGGCGGCCCAAGCAGAGGCAGCACGACCTCGCACAGGGAGCCTGCCTCAACTGTGATAGGCGCCTGCACTGAGCCGCCAGCAGGCTGTGGGCATCCAGGCAATGTCCGCATACAGCGCCGAAATCAAGATGCCACCATGGTGGCAGCGCGCGCGCTCGCCCGCCTGCGTATGCGGGCCCCGCCGCAGCTGCACGCTAGCCCTGCCATAGTTCCCCTAGCCAACCACCGAGCAGGGACGCCAGAGTGGGGCCTGCTCTGCTGCCAATGATGGGTGACTACCATCAATTGTGCCCTGCGCCAGCAGGCTCCTGCAGCGTGCTGGACCAACGCATAGCGCCCTCGATATATCTGACACGCCCACTTCTGTGCTCCGCGGGAACTGGCGAGCAAGCTCCATCGCCCCAAAACACAAACGTTCACCTACGGCCTGGAGCACTCCCTCATCGCAGACCAGCGCTGCTGTGGCCACCGTGCGTGTGTTCGACACGATCGGTGCCCGCCACGGCTGCCCGATGCTCCACAAGGGCGCCCGCACTCGGTTAATCGAGCTGTCGGCAGGAGCCAGGTGCAAGCGGGCACGCACTTGCCCTTGCCGATTGGCGTCCTATCAACGAAGTCGCCCGGCCTGAAGTTGAAGAAGCCTTCAGCATCCTTCAGAAACGTCCCAACACGGGCGCTCTCAGGAAAGCTCTTGTCCGGCCCCATCCACGCAGCCCCGCGCTGCTCGCCCCAAGCGCCCGCCCTCGCCGCCCCTCCTTGACCAACCGAACCTCTTCCCGCTCGCAGTGTCGGGCCCCAAGGCGCTCCAGGATGGCAGCTTGGCCACAGAAGTCTCCGACCCCACTGGCAACGCCTACGAAACTAAACAAAATGTTGTTGTGGTGCATTCAACGCGTGCGTCTCAGGCGTATAGCGGTGTGACAGCATCACAAACAGAGGGCAAACGCTGGTATCGTAACCCCTAATGCCCTGCTAGGGCAGCTTGCTGACATCCGAGGAACCTGAGGCAGCAGGTGAGGCATACTGACCTAAAGCGCGGTGTGCTCGTTTGTAAACCTTGTGCTCTGCGCCACAAGCGTTTGTAGAGACAGACGTGACATGAAGTAGAGTGTGACACTCTGTTCAAAAGGTGCTCAGGCATAGTCACTTGCAGCAACAAAACAGGTTGCCTGTTCGGCCAGGCCGGCCCTTGTCAGTACAGAAATTGCTTCGCTGTGGTTGACTGTAGGAAGCAACACCTCAACAAACAAACGTGTCTCCTGCTGTTCCACGCAAGACGGCAGTCAGTCGTCCACGAGCCTGATGCCCTGCGCCCAAGCAAACACGCCAGCGCTGCACTCAGGTATGCAAAGCCTTACAGCTACGCAAGCCCACGCAGCAGGCATACTTGACCAGCTTGCGACAGCAAGTTTGGTAGCAGTCAAGCGCTAGCGCACTTTTTCGAGCCCTTGGCACAGACAAAGCGAACGGCAGGACGGGCGCGCACCATGGCACGCTTCTTCTGCGTCGCCTGCGCGGCCTCAAACCTGCGCGCCGCGCCGCCACGCCTGACAAGGCAGCAAAGGCGCTGCACACGATCTGGGCCTTGGCGAGCGGTGGTGACGTCCGCACACGGGCACAGCCCCCCGGCCTGCAGCAGCAAGTGCAGGCCCTGGCGCTCCCTGGCACGCACGTGCGGCCGGCAAGCAAGCCCGAGCGCTGCGGGCCGGGCGCGCACTGCTGCCCCTCGCGCCGCTGCCGGTCCTCCTCCGCGCGCGCCTGCGCCTCCTCCACCTGCGCTGCGCCGCGCGGTCAGCGCCCGCGTCGGCCACGCCACAACACATGCGGAGCAACATGCAGCATGGCCGTATTGTCCCACACTGCTCGGCTGTACTAGACACCACTCTTCGCCGTACTCCCTGCAGGCCAGCATCAGCGCTCGGCCCAGCAGCGCCGCGCTGCTTCGCCGACTGCTGCGCGGCAGCCAGCTCCTCGCGCGCGTTGGCCAACTCCTCGCCGCTCTGCTTGGCCGACTACTGCGCGGCGGCCAGCGCCTCGCCGCGGTGCTGGGCCGACCGAAACGACAGCTTGCAGCCGGCGCCGGAGCGGGCCCGGGGGCCCCGCGCGCCTTGCGCCGGTTCTCGACCAGGATGCGGTCCAGCTCCTCCTGCTTGCGCCGGCGCTCGGCCTGCTCCTGGCGCTTGCGCTCCAGCAGCGCCGCCTTCTCCGCCTCCAGCTGCCGCGTCACCTGCGTGCTCGCGCCCCGGGCCGGGTCGGCGCGCGGCGCCGCGCGCACGGGGCGCAGCGCACCTAAGGTGCACCTACTTCCGCGTGCGAGTCGGTTTGCTTTTGACCGCGCCCCTCACCCTTGCACCCTTGCACATCCCAAGCTCCCGCACCACATGCACACCACTTATAGACCTTGTGGAACTTGAGGCAGCCACAGACAGCGCCGGCCCTTTTTAACAGGCACAGACATGCCCAGTCGGCAAGGGCCATGCGCGCCTTCTGCTCCAGCGCGGCGCGCTCCTCGCGCAGGCGCGCCTCGATGCGCGCCTGCACCTCCGGCGACGCGAGCGCGGCCGCCACGCGCGCGCGCACCGCGGCCTCGATGCGCAGCGCCATCGCCTCCTCCTCCGCCGCGGCCAGCGCCAGCGCCGCCCGCGCCGCCTCCTGCCTGCGCGCGCGGCGTCAGGAGCGTCGCGCGCGGCGGCGGGGCGAGCTTGCTCTGCTGTTTCTCTGCTGGGCCGGGTGCAGCCTGCACACATGGCCTCCGGTGGTCGAAACACAGCTGCGGCATGCTCGCTTGGAGCCTCGCAGAGCATGCGTTCATCCGATGGAGACAGGCTCCGCCGCTGGCAGGGTGATTTGCAACCATGTAACCTCCGACTCGCGTATGCGGCAGCAGAGCCCCTTGCCTGTCCCACTTGTGCAGCGCTAGGTACACGGCGGCGCGTCCATGCTGTCACACTGGGTGATGTTACATACAGGACGCCTGAGGGACACCGTCCACCGCAGGAGCCTCTGCCCCGCCTTTAATAAGAGCCTTTGCCAGATGGGGAGGAAGGTTGGGAAGACATGACGCAGGCAGGTTCGAGTGTACTCCCGCAGTCGATATTACCTGGACACATGCATAGAGGGTGTCATGCAGCAGGGCGGGGGCTGCGCGCCTCTGTGCCGGGTCAGGGGCCGGCTCCGCCTTCACAGTGGTCCGCCGATACCTCCTGCGGCATGCACCACCTCGTTTGCATGACATCCAGCATGGCACCCTTCTTGACCGCAACACGCGTCCCTGGCAGCCTGCATTCCCAACATGCATGCCGGGCGTGACACCAAATAAACAGTTCTAAGGGCCTTGCAAACCCACTCTGAGCACACGGCACCACTTGGCGCAGAACAGTGGGACCAGCGGAGGTCCATGCGGGCCACGGCTGTGGTCAGTGGGCTTCCTGGGTCACCGACGCACCTGCACATTGCAGAGCGCCCTGCGAAGCGTTGTCTCACAGCACGCCAGTGTGCTCGCAGCCTAACCCAGGCCAGCACTCGGGCAGCGCACCGGCTTCGCTGCGGGCGCTGCGGCGAGGCCGGCGCGCGCGAGCGCGAGCGGCGGCGCTTGCGGTGCTCGCCCGCCGAGCTGCTCGTGTCGCTGCTGCCGCCGCGCCGCCGCTCGCCGCTGCTGCCGCTGGCGGACGCGGACGCCCGTCGCTTCCTGCCGGCAGGCGACTGCGGTTGCGCCGCTTGCCCGGACTAGAGTAAGGCAAATGTGGCATGCAATGTGTAGCAGAGCTCTGGCAGTTCGCATTGTGCTTGCAGGCAGAGCATGCTGCACGGCACTGTCGGCTCCTGGCTGTTACATGTGCTGCTTTATGCACCACTGAGCATTTTATAGCCCTCAGTCAGTGCATTTGCAAGGGGCTTGACGTCCTGGGACCCCGGTGCTGCGTTCCACAGCACACGATAGGCTAGGACAAGCCCACACCGGCTGCGCGGCGGGGAGTCCCCGCTGTTCTGCGAGCGCGACTCATCCTGCGTTCCCATGCGCAGCTGCTTGCCTCAATCTCGCCTGTGCAAGCTGGTTCCTATTGCGTTGCCCTGGCAATGATTGAGTGAATGCTTATTTCGTGCAGTATAGCCAAGCGGCTGGCTTTCGCGGCTTTCGCGTCTGAGGAGCTCCGGGTCAACCTCGGGTCAATCTCCGGGTCAACCAGCAGCATTGTTCCTTTACAAATTTGTGCAGCACAACAGCTCGCCCATATTGTCGTACGTACTTTAGATAGAGAAGACAAGTTACCATCAAGATGTGAAGGAGCACGCCGCACAAGTGTTTGGCCATGAGCTCCTTCTGCGTGAGCCTGGCAAGTCCGGTGGCAGGCCAGGGCTTCGATGCTGTCAGTCTGGTATGCCTGAGCTGTCCACAGCCAGTGTCTTGCCCCACCATTTGCCTCCTGCTGCCCACCTGAGCTGATGCGCTCCCATCAACACCACTGCAGGCCCTGTGCCTGCCCACGCTGGGCTTTATGGCGTTCATGGCGCTGCGCTCCCGACGCACGCTGCGCAAGCTGCAGTTCGCGCCGCCGGAGGTCCTGTTTTACTATGCTGCGCTATGGCTGGTCTGCACGCTCTTTGTCGTGCGCTTCCTCGCGCAGGTATGCTTCTTTACACAGAGCCTCACCCGCTTCGCTTCCGCTGCGCTGTGGCTGGCCTGCGTGCTCTTGCTCTGTGCGTCCCGGGTGTGGTCTGTGAGGCAGCACTGCTTACTGTAGGCAGCCCACCCCCAACGCCTCCACCCATGCTCGGTGCAGCCCGAGCCTGCTTTACCAACGTGCCGCTGCCGCCGCAGGCCGGCAGAGTGCAGGGGCGGCAGGCCGTTCTCTGGAACGTGCTGTGCCTTGTCACACGCTGCGGTGAGCCCGTCTCCTGTACCTCTTTTAGAAGAGTCTGCATCCCGAACTCAACCCCAGACTGCTGTGGCATGCCCTGCACGTGCCGACAGACTTGTAAAGTGACTGCTATGCTGCGGCGGCGCAGTCACGACGGTGCTGGAGGTGTCCGTGGTGCTGGTCCTGCTGCAGGGCGCCCTCACGCCGGGCGAGCCCGAGGCGCGCCACGCCGCCACCCCACCCTCTTCCCTGCCTAGCACGCACAGGTACGCCGGGGACACAGCACGCAGCTGGGCCCCATGCCCGCCCTGAGCCGCGCGCTGCCGCGGCGCGCAGGCGCTGCTGCGCGCCGTGGGCGTCGCGGCGTGCGCGGCGCTGGCGGACTCAGTGGCCGCCGCGGCGGCCGTGTTCGGCGCGGGGACGCCGCTCTTCGTGCACGGGTGCGCTGTGTGCAGTGGCTGCACCGCTCTGCGCGCCCTGCCCTCAGTACAACTGCTTGAATGGATGTACCGCACGCTGTGGCTGTGTCGCTCTGCACGCCCCACCCTCTGTGCATGCACTTGAACGGAGCATCGACTTCTCGCGGCCGCGGCTGTGCTGCGTGCAGGGGCGAGGGGACGCCTGATCTGTTGTGGGCAAAGTGGGGCTTCTACTCGGTGCGCGCCCCAGCAGCGGCATGAAGGCCGTCCGACGCACTCTGCATGGCCCTGGCGGCAAGGGGGCCAGCCAAGCCGCGCGGCCTGTATCCCTGCAGCAGGACGCATCAGGAGAGTGCAACACGCCCTGAGCGCAGGCCTGCCGTGGCTGCGTGTGCCTCCGTTTACGCCGCAGCGGCACCGCACACGCTGCCTGAGCGCCCTGTATGGCACCGCCAGCGCACAGCATCGGCCCACATCCTCACACCCCTGCCCACATGGTGACACGCCCGCTGTGCGCGGCGTGCTGGCCCAGCGCCCTGGTGCGCTGAGCCCGATCCCGCTGCGCACTCGGCCGCAGGCGCATGCCGCGCTGGGCGCCGCATGCTATGCCGTGGCGCTGCTCGCGCTCGCGCGCCGGCGCGCGCGGCCGCCGGCCAGGCGCGGCGCGCATGCGTACTTCGGAGCGCTACTGCTGCTGGACGGGCTGTCGGCGCTGGGCGCGCCCCCCGCCCCGCCCCGCCCTTCCTGCCAAGCATCCACCCAGGCTCGCTGCGTGCGCATGCCTCCTGGGCGGCGGGCCGCTGGATGGGCCGGCTGCGTCTGCCCCCGCAAGTGCTAGCCTCCTTAGCCTCCCGGTCTCATGCGGCCGCCACTGTGATCTGACCCGGTGGCGCGCAGGAGCGCTGCTGCTGGCCTGCGGGGCGGTGTCCGGCTACTGCGTGTTCGGCCTGGCGCGTGCCACGTACGCCGCCTGCTTCCCGCCGGTGCGCCCGCGCGCCCGGCCGCGCCGCCGAACAGGCACGCTGCGCCCAGCCTGGCTGAGCGGCGCAGGGCGCGCGCGCAGCTGCTGTACTGGACGTTCCTGGCGGAGGCGCTGCCGGCCGGCGGCTCCGAGCCGGGCCTGGACGCGCTGTACTACTCCGAGATGCACGAGGCCGGCTACTTTGACGCCGGCGACGACTTGGGCTGACGGGCCCGCCGCCTGCGGGCGCGCCTGCATGCTGCTGCGACAGCGACCTCGCGGCGCAGCGCGCGCCGGGCTGTGCAGCAGTTGGGAGCTGTACGGCACCAGGCTCAGCCGGCCGCCCGCTTGCTGATGTGAGCAAGGCGCTTCCCGCTTTAGTGATGTGTGCCAGTGTGTCACTTTTGCTACAGTGCATGTCCTTCTGCAGCAACTTGGTTGCGGCCGTGCACAGTCCTCCTAGCTACCGTGGTGTATGCCCTCCCTGTGGTCCAGGGGCCCGTGACGCCTCTCGTGCGGTGCTGTGCTTGGCACCACACATGTGAGGCCGCTGGAGCCTGTGGCTGTGCCATCATCCTCTGCATGTGTATCATGGCTCTGCCTGTCCGTCACCTCTGAGGTGCAGTAGACTGCTGTCATGGGTGCTATATGCAGCGCGGGCGCTTCTCAGTACATGGGCAGACCCTGTGCTTGCCAGCTAGCTACCTACTTGTAACTTGAGTGTATGCTACTTGGTGACGTTCACTCTACATTCTGGTATGACGGATTGCACACATCCTTTGCCTGTGCTGCATATTGAAGCACAGCCGGTCTGCAGTGCTGCTTACATAAGAAAGCGTGGCATCGGAACAAGGTGCAACCTGCATGGGCGCACAAGCCGCTGAGGAGCGTCATGCTGCTGCAGCGCAGACCGCGCTCTAGCGTTGACATCCAAAGTATGCGCACGCCTGCTGTGATGCCCCCTCATGTTTCTGCGTACCCAGGCTGATCTTGACACTGTATGCGGGCAGGTGCCTAGGACAAGTGCACCCACCCGGGCGTCTGGACCCCCACCGGACCTTGGGAGCGGGACAATGACCAGGCCGCTAGTGAACAGAAAACAGCACCCGCCCCAACAGGCGCGCAGGCGCCACACGGACCCAGGGGCGCAGCACAGCACGACCCCCCGCCAGGGCTCTGACCGCACCGGTATTCAAACCTATGCCCGACTTTTGAGACCCATCGCCCGCGCGCACGACCCCGCACGCAAAGCACATGTGCTGCCCTGACGTCCCAGGGCGACCGCCGGCACTAACCCACCAAGCAGAAAGAGAGCGCACGCCCTGCGGGCTTCAAACTTTGTTGACTTCTCCGCGTGCGCACGTCCGCTCGTGGCGCAAGCGCCAGACCGGCAGCTGGGCAGATTTTGCGCATTTGGCTCAGCACGCCAGGGCCGTGGCGGCCCCCCCGCGCCCTGCCTCGAACCAGCCAACAACGGAGGGCAGTGCTGTCTAAGCGTGCTAGCTCGCGCCTACTGTCACAACCACCTGCCAGTGCTTGCACTGCACCTCGTTCCCCTTGAGGCCCTGGGCGCGTCCCGCGGCGTTGCTGCCACCGACGCCGCGGCCTGCCCGCCTCGGCGCCGCTGCCGCGCTGGCGACGGCACCCAGCGCGTCGCAGGCGCCCCGCGGCCACACCCATGACGTGTGGCCTCTGCGCACCGCACCGCGCCGCGCCTCCGCACCGCCGCGCTCCCCACCAACAGCACGAAAGAATCCCCGGCCGGGCGGCGCGCGCCCTGCCGCGGCCGCCGCCATCCTGCGCCGGCTCCGACCCCTGCAGCAGCCGCGGCTGCGGTGCTTTGCGCCCCTTGCAGGTCGAGGGCCGGGCTCTCGCATCCAGACCTATCTACGCTTGCGTGCGCCATCCCCATGTACCCGCCGCGGCCAGAGCAAAACTGGAGAGCATACTTCGGGGCCTGCGCGCGCGCCCGGGCGGCGCCGCGGCCGCCCCCGCCGCCGGGCTACGGCTGCGGGCCACCGGCGCGCCCCATACCTAAGCTACCCCCGCCGCGCGCGCGCGGCGCGACTCCGCGGCGGCGCCCGCAAACCCTACTCCGCGGCCGCGCCCGCGCCCTCCGCGCCCTTGGCCTCGGGCTGCCGCTGGTGCAGCGGGTCGTCCAGGCAGGAGCGGAAGATGGGCTCCAGGCGCGACTCGGAGGAGCAGATGCCCGCGCACTGGTGCTCGTAGTACGACATGCAGATGTTGCTCTCGCTTGTCTGCGCACGGCGCCGGGCACGCACCCCTCAGCATCAGCCCTAAGCATCCCCTACCCATAGCTTATTGCTCTGCAACTCGACTCGGCGCAGGGCCGCGGCCCCAGCGCGACACAGGCGCCGGGCATGGCGCCGGCGCCAGACATGGCCGCTCCGCCCGGCCCGCCTGCGGGGCGCGCTCCGTCCGCACAGGCAGGCGCCCCGCGTCGGACGCGCACGCGCCCTCCCGGCAGCCCAACCTCGCGTCCCGGGCGGCGCGCCTGCGCCTGGCAGCGCTCGGCGGAGTCGCAGCAGAGCCGGCGCTCATCGACGTGCGTGACCTCCAGGCCGACCAGCCACGCGCCGAGCGTGACGTCCTCGTTGGCGAAGCGGTGCAGGATGGGCCCGTTGCGCCCGATGTAGCGCGCGACCGGGCCCGACAGCCCGTACACCTGCGGGCGCGCGCGCGGCCGCCCGCGTCATGTTGGCGCAAGGTTGGGGGCGCGAAGCCGCGCTCGCTGCTCAACGCGATGCTCTGCGCCACACGCCGTGCGCTCGCACACACAGGCGGCAAGCATCTGGAGAGCCTGCGAGCGGAAGCCAGACGCGCCCAGCCTCTGCTTTTGTCATCCTGTCCTCGCTGCCCGCAGCCATACACGCTCGGCGTTATGCACCCGGCACTATACACCGCGGCTGTGTGTACAGCACTCCTGCAGCGAAATGACCAGACATGATACGATGATAAAGAGGGCATATGGGAGGTTAGGATGCATGCAGACAGGGAGTTGCAGCGCGGCACCTGGCCCGATGCGTGGCGCATGTAGTTGATCTGGCCCTCGGCGGACGCCGGGTCGCCAAAGCGCCAGTACTCCGGCTCGAACCACTTGTACCGCCGGTCGGTCAGCACCTGCCCCGACTTCATGCAGCCCTGCGCGGCCCCGGGGCGCGGCGCGCGGCTCAGCGCACCCCCTGATTGCAGAGAGCATGCTGCGGGCGCCTGGACCTCACAGCGCACTCAAGCCATCCCGCACCCTGACACAGGCTGAAAAGGACACGCCCTCCTTTGTGCCGCTGCTCGTCGGCGCCGCACCGCATGGATGCATCGCCCCAGCCATCACGCAGGAGCGCGCCTGCAGTTGCACGCCGTGCCTCGCCAGAAGCGGCAAATCATAGGGTACGCAGCAACCTCAAGCAGGCCGCTCGAGTGGCATCCAAAGCCCTCGCCGGCGCCCCCGGGGGGCGCGCCAGGTAGAGGTTGCCCTGGTTGCGGCGCTGCGTGAGGTACGCGGCCATGGCGTCCACGTTGACGGCCACGTCGTCGTCGATCTTGAAGTAGAAGTCGGCGTCGATCTTCTGCGGCAGCACCGTGAACATCTTGAGCGTCTTCATGCTCAGGTCGGCGTACGTGTCCACCATGTCCAGGCGCCAGATGTCGCCGTGCTGTTTGATCTCCTCCTGGATCCGCACCTCGTCCGGGTCGTCCTTTTGCTCGCTGCGCGCGCGCGACGCACCCCCCACGCTCGCGCCCGGCGTCTTGGGCCAGCTCTGCTCTCTTTGCATAGCGTCGCCTGACCCCGCAGCGCAGGGCGCCGAGCGCCCGGCCGCGGGCGCGGTTAGGCCGCACAGCGTGGCGCGGTTGGGCCACACAGCGTGCCGCGGTTAGGCCACACAGCATGCATGCAGTCACTCATAAATCCGCTTGCCAGCTCCCGCCATGAGCACAGAGAGCACTGCTTTTACCCGGCGCCTCTGCAAGCGGACCGCAACAGGTGCACCCGGCACGCGGGCAGGGCCGGCGGCCAGGGCGCGGAGGCGCGGGCCACGCCTGTAGCCAATGAGGAAGCGGATGACGACGCCCTTCTCGTCCTCCAGCGCCTGCAGCGCCTTGCCCGTGGGCACCCACGTGCGGCGCAGGTTATCCCGCCGCGCGCGCGCGCCCAGGCCCTGCGCAGCGCCGGCAGGCCCAGCGTCAGCGGAGCGCTGCACTTCGCGCAGGGCAAGGGCTGCATTGTGGCAGCGCAGACACACGCCAAGGCGCATGCACGCCGCGGCGCCCGCACGTGCGGGACAGCGCCGCACACCGCGAGTCGGCACGCACGGCGCCGGTGGCGCGCGGGGCGGCCGGCGCACGGCGGCGGCGGCTCGGACCGGCGCAGGCGTGCGCACCGTGTTGATGCCGATGACGAGCAGCCGGCGCGACGCGTTGACGGTCTCCAGGCGCGCCAGGTTGATGGGCGCGTCGCCGGCCAGCGCATTGGTCCACGGCTGCCGCGTGTGCAGCTCGTCCCAGAGCGCGCTGATCTGCGCATTGCGCACGCGGATGATCGCGTCCTTGCGCTTCAGCGCCTCCTCCAGCCCTGTGCGCCCGGCCGCGCCGTCACCGACCGGTCCATCGCGATCAGGCTGGGGCCCTTGCGCAGGCCCTGGCGAGCGACGAGCTCGCGAGGGAGAGCCTCTGCCTGCAGACCCACGCGGCGCGGGGGAACACTTGCAACCCAGGCTTATGAAGTGACGGTGTCTACGCATGCAGCACCTGTACGCGACACGTGCCACAACACATTCCGTGAGGACTTCTTCATACTGCCCTGTAGGGTAGCAGAGGATGACGAGCCCTGCACCAAACCCCGCAGTGGCGCCTGCACAGAATCCGCAATGGCGGTGACTTGCGTGCACGGGGCGTGCAGGGGCCGCGCGCCTGGCTGCGACGCGGACTCGATGAATGGCAGCGGCGACTGGTTGAGCTCCTGCTTGCCGGTGCCCTCCACGTTGCGCACAAAGGCGCGCACCTGCGCACACCCCCGCCCCGCCGCATCAGCGCGTGCGCGCGCGCCCGGACCGCTGGCGCACACCCCACCTCACGCACGCCTCGCGGCGGACCCCGCCAGGCGCGCGGCCCTTTGAACTCTGAGTTATGGTTAGGTGAAATTTTGGGTTGGCGGCGGCCGGGGCCGCGCCTCATGGCGGCCCTGCTGCAGGTCGGGCAGGCGCAGGCGGAAGCCGACGCCGACCTGCTGCGGCGGCTGCTCCAGCTCGCTGCGCGCCAGGTCCAGCTCGCAGAGCCGGTGGATGATGTGGTGCGGCGTGTCGCCGCTCGCCGGCGCGACGCCCACGCGCACACCGTCCACGTACACGGCCACCTGCGCGCCCAGGACAGGGTATTTTCCTCATGTCCCAAAAATAAAACCCCTGCTCGCGCGCTCCGCGCGAGCGCGCCGGCCGCGCGGACGGCCGCTCGCACACTCATATGTGGGCGCTCGAGCCGACCGCGTCAGGCGAGGTGCGACGCTCAGCCGTTCGTCGTGCAGTCTGCAGCTCATGCCTGCCGCCGAGGATCGCAGCGGGCCTTGCCGCTCCGACAAGGCCGGGCATGGTCTTTCTCGTTCTGGCAGCCCTGCGACCTGAGGACTGGCGCAGCAGCTCGACCAAATACACCACACACGTACGGACGCCGCAGAACCGCCAGGCGCGACCGCCTTGCAAACCCAGCCCCTGCTCCGCGGCGCTCCCACTCTCGCTCCGATCGGCTCCCCGCCGCCGCCGCCCAGGGCGCCGCGCGCCTGCAGCGGCGCGCCCATGTAGCCGCGCTTGCACGCCCAGCCGCTGATCTCGCCGCCCTCCACGCCGTCGATCTGGCCCAGCAGCGCGTCGTCCACCGCCTGCGTAGGCAGGTCCTCCTCCACGCGCGCGCCCGACAGCGGCGTCGCCGGGCCCGCGCTCGGCCGGATGTTGTAGAACAGCACGCCCTCCGCCGCCCTGCGCGCCGCGCCAGCCGCGCTCGCGCGCGGGGTCCCTCACGGCGCACGGCTTGCTGCCCACTGCTATTTGCCAGCCCAGGCCTGGTACTGCCGCGACCTGCACGGCCTCGCGGCATCCCCGCCGCCGGATACAACAGAGATCCAGTACACGCCGGCCTCATTGTTCACTGCTGCTTGTTACCCTACACGCGGCGCGGCCTCCACAGCGCGCAGCACTGCACTTTGCTGTCCCCCTGGACAGACAGCGCGGTGCCCCGCGTCCAGCCGTCTCGGGAGGAGGAGCAGGCGCAGCAGGCGCCACTCCCAGCCGTGCAGACACTGTAATCATACTAGCCAGTGAGTTGAAAGCAAACTGCCATAACCAGCGCCTGGCTGCACAAACAGCGCTCCAGTCTATTTGCAGCGCAGTGCAGCGGGCGCAGCGCTCCCGGCAGAGCGCGCGCACCCCGGGCTGGCGTTCGCGCCGTCGTCCATGTATGGGAAGCTGTCTGAGCCGCCCCTCCGGCTGAGGCTGGCGCGCCGCAGCTCCCGCTCCTGCGCGGCGCAGGGGTTATTGACGGCGCAGGATGCGGTCGCGCCGGCACAGCTGATCGCATGTATTCTGGCACGCAGTAAGGGGCAGGCGCAGCAGGAGCAGGCAGGCAGGGGCGGCCGCACCAGGTAGTGCAGTTCGCGCGTGGTGCTCCATAACCTGCGCGGCCATGCGCAGGCCGTCAGCGCGCCGCGTGGGGACAGCCGCCGGCACAACAGACGGCAAGGGTTGAAAGCCAAGCCGTCGGCGGCGCGGCTGCAAGCGCGCGCCGCGGGCTGCCAGCATCGCCTGCGTGCGCACGCCCCGAGCCCGGCCACCCCAGGCACCTCGGACAGCAAACCCCTGCAGGCGCGCCGGGCAGCAGGCCTCGGCCAATGCCACAGAAACCTATGGCCTGCCAGGGCCGTGCCGCGCGCGGGCACAGAGCGCGCGTTCATGCCACCATGCCCGAGGGCGCGCGCTCCTGCTCGCAGGAGGCCGCGCAGGTGCTGCACGCCAGCGAGGCAAGGGCGCGCGGCGCACACAGCGCAGTGCGGCAGGCCCCATCTGGGGCCTGCCATCAGGCTCCTGCAGCCTTGCACCGCTCGAGGCAGGGTTCCTCGCCTGCCGCCGGTATACAGGCAGGCGAAGCACGCCAGGAAGACCAGCAGCACGGTCGACAGCGCCGTCCGCTGCAGGTTCGCCATCGCTTCTCCTCTGCCGCTTCCCAGCGACAAAACTTCGCCGAGACCTGTCCGCTAGGAGCTGGTGCGGCACCAGGGGCGGCCGCCTGTCAGCCCCTGGGCCACATCACCCTTGCAATCCCGCCAAGCGGGCACCTGGCGCTGATCTGCTGTCTCCAGGCCAAAGTTAGCGCTGCCCTGCCTACTCACCCACAGGGCAGCCTGTACTCCACAGCCTTCCTTGAGGACACAGGCTGAGCCCAGTGCAGTCGCATTACACCGTTCAAGGCAACTGCAGAGTTTGCGCCCAAGACCCTAGACCTGGCTGGCTGCCAAGTGGAACAGCAATGGATGTTCCACTGCTTTGCAACAGGATTAACAAAAGCTCTGAGCCATATACATTCATGAGCTGCGCCATGTGCCGCGTAACTCCTAGATGCATTAGGTGCAATGATTCGGCCGCCCGCCGCGCTGCGGCACTGCGCCCCAGCATCGGCCAGCCGCCCCGGCAGCCAGTGCTGGCTGCCAGCAACCGCCGCGCCCCGGGGGCGCCCGCTCGGCTTTTCAATGTGCCGTGTGATACCCTACAGACCCTAGGCAGTGCCCCCTGCCGCGGCCCCTGGCAGCTCAGCCTGGCTCTTCCAGGGGCCTAGCCTCGCCCGGGCAGGCACGCGCATGCCTGCAGACTTCTGGGCGCCCGTCCGCGCCAGCGTCTGAGCGCCGGGGCTCTGGCCGAGAGCAGGGCGCCCAGCCGACACCCTCCCGATGCCCGCCCGCCCCAAGGGATTCTCGCACGCAGCCGTGCCCGGGTTGCAGCTCACGCGGGAAAGCCTGGGCGAAGCACACCGGGCGGGCTTCGCGCGGCGGGCCACGAGCGCCGCAGCCGAGGCAGGATGGATTCGGGGGCTCCGGTGCGGTGCAGCGCGGGCAGGCCGCGCGGGCGCCTGCTGACGAGAGACGCACGGATACACGCGGGCCGCCGCCAAACTCGTCGCGGCCTGACGGCGCGCCGTACTGCGCCGCATGCACCACAGCGCGCAGGTCCTGGCCGCCCCCAAGAGCAAGGGTGGTGAGCTCGCAAGCACTGTCGACTGCCTGCGACACATGCATCGTGACGTGCACGACTGCGTGAGGCATGCGGTCGCGCTGCTCTGGCGGCGCACCTGACGTGCGGCCGCCACGGCGCCCCGCAGCCCCGCCAGCGCGCTGGTCGCATGCGCCAGCTGGCTTGCGTCGCGCGCGCGCGCCTGGCGCGCGGTGGGCGGAGCGGCGCTCTCCGTGGCGCTCTCCGCCGGGCGGCATGGGGCGCGCGGGCGCGCCGCCATGGGCGCGCAGCCCGCCGGCGCCCGCGCCTGCCTGCGGGGCAGGGCGGCCCGCCGCGTGGGCGCGAGCGGCATGCATGGCCGCTACTGCAATGCATGCAACGCAGCCTGATGCCCGGCGCACTATGTGCTCTAAGACACGGCTGCAACATAGCACCTCGGTGGGTGCCAGGCAGCACCGGGGGCGCTGCCGGAGCATCATACGGGAGAGCTGGGGCCCCAGGGACTGCGCCTGCTGACCCGCGCACCTGCCGTGTGCCGTGCATGGCGGCGCCGTCAGCGGCTGCCCCGCCACGCCGCGGGGCGTCGGCCGCGGCAGCGCTGCGGCCTCATGGGGCAGCTCCTCCCCGCATCCCAGGGCCGCTCCGAGCGCCGCCGCCAGCCTGGCACCGCGCCGCACGTCCGCCAGTGTCGGCGCCCGCTGCGTCCCGGCCGCGTTCAGCGGCCCCTGCCCCTCTGCCTCACCCGGCGCGCGCTGCAGCCCTGTCAGGCCGCTCGCCTCACCCGGCGAGGTGGTCCCTCCCCGCCGCAGGGCTGTCAGGCATGCGGCGGACTCGTGGCCGGCACAACGTGTACTGTCCGCGCGCGGCGCATCCCGCCCTCGTTGGTCGGCCGTGCACGCATCAGCGCCGTCGGTCTCGCTGGGCGGCGCGAACGGGTCGCGCGGCGGCTGCGCGGCCGGGCCACTGTCCGAGGGCGGGCACGCCCTGCAGCTGGCGCGGCCGCCGCCGCCGGGACATGCGCAGGACGGGCGGGCGCGCATGGCCTCTGCGCGTGGCCGGCCGCGGGACGCGCGACGGCCCTCCTGGAGCTGCGCGGCGGAGCGCGAGCACAGCTTGGGCAGCAGCCGCAACACCACAGGCGCTCTGAGGCCTGGTGGTGCATCCAAGGCCTGCCGCGGCCGCTCGGATCGGGCAGGGCTCGGCGGGACCGGCAAGCGAAGCTGCGGTGCCGAGCACACATGAGCAACCGGCTGACGCTAGGTTCTGCATGCGCGTTTGCAACAAGCAGGCGCTCTTGCTATCAGTGTAGTATGGGGGCGCGGAGCTGCCTGCTTGCTGAGAAGCCGTCCGCGATCAGGCGGCAGGGCGCGCGCCTGCAGGCACGCATGCAGGATGTCTGCCTCCCGGCTGCAGGCCCGGCGTTCCAGGCGCTCCAGCGCGGCCTGCGCCGCCAGGCAAGGTCAGGGCGCCCCTGTGCAGCGTGCAGCGCTTGCAGCCTGGGCTGTACGTGTGGTGTGAGGCTGCGCGCCCCGCACGGTGCCTGTTGTGCGCGTGGGGGGGCTGTGCATGCCAGGCCGCTCGCGCCGGTGGCCGCCTGTGTCATGCCAAATCGCTGCACGTGGAGAGATCACACTTGCCCACTCACCCTTACCAGGCAGCCCATGCAGCGGGGCGGCTGCTCATCCGCTGCCAGGCCTGCGCGTGGCGCGTGCTGCGGGTGCAGGACAGCACACAGTGTGCTGCCGGCACCAGCGCATGCATGCGCACACTGGCCTTTCTGGCCATCATGCAGCACTGCACAGGGGTCCGTTTCCTGGAGAACGGCCAGCACCAGGACGCCTGATGGCTCAGCCGCCGCAAGCGCCGCGCCGCGCCGCACAAGGCTGATGCAGCGGCGGAACGCGCGCCGCTCGCGCGCCAGCGCCGCCGCCTGCTCCCGCAGCGCCTGCCATGCGCCCTGCGCCGCCCGCGCCCGGCGTGCGAGCCCGCCCTGCTGGCGCTGCATGCTGGGTGCGCAGCACTGCTGCTGCACGCGGTGGTGCAGGCCTCCAGGAGGACATCGCATGCGTCTCCTCATGTCAAGATGGGCATGTGAAGCTGCTGCATGGTCGTGATCACCGGCCAATGCTCGTGACAGCGGACTGCGGCATGAGGGCCCCTGCATGGTCTTGAAGACTGGCACATGCCAACCTGCCCTTGATTTCCTCATGCAGGGGTGCTGCGCGCAGGGCGGCGGCGGGCGCGCTGGACAGTGGGCCGCGCCTCATGCGGGGCGAGCGCGGCGGCGTCTGCGCGGCGCTCGAGCGCGGCCGCCAGCTCTGCCTGCCGGCGCGCCACGGCGGCCAGCCCCTGCTGCAGGCGCTCCGCCAGCTGCCGCACACAGGCACCACATCAGTGACACGCAGGTTGACGATCTCCTGTCGCGGCCTACCCGTCCAGAACTGGAGGACCATGCATGCATTGTGCTCCCCCCCAGGCGCTGCCGGCCAGGTCTACTTCAAATACTGCGGTCTGGCCCCAGGGTTGAGCGGGCAGGGGCAGGCGCGCCGGGCCGGCGTCCGTCCGGCTCTGCGCGGCCTCCACCTTGGCCAGCCGGGCAGCCAGGGCTGCGCCGGCCTGCTCGCCGCGCTCCTGCGCGCCGCTCGCCAGCCGCGCCACGTCGAGCACCTGCGCGCTCAGGCGCGCCCGCGCCGAGTGCTCGCACGGGGCCGACAACAATGCCGGCTGCTCGCTGCGCAGCGGCAGCGCAACATCTCCCGGCCAGCGTGCGCTCGCTGCGCGACCTCGGAGCGGACGTTGCGGAGCGCATGTGCATACGTCTTTTTACGCACACTTCGCGCACGCCGGCCGCACCTTTGCCTCCAGCGACTGCGCGCGCGCCTCGCCGCCCTCCAGACGCTCGCCGAGCGCGTGCACGGCGAGGCAGGCCGCGCTGACGCGCTGCAGCTCGGCCTCTAGGTGCTTAATATAGGCGGCGCGGTCCACCAGCAGGCGGGCGGACGGGCCCGCCGCCGCGTACCGCGCCGCCTGCCTGGTCAGGTGCGCCGCGCGGTAGGTCGCGTTGCCAATCATGCCTGATGTGTGGCCAGCGAAAGCGCCTGCCTGGCCTGGAGGACCTCTCAGACGCCTGTGCTCTCGCCGTGCGTCGGCAGCCGCAGAGCTTCAATGAGCTCTGCGATCAGCGAAAGTCAGCGTACGAAAAATACCCTAGCTTAAGCTGCAAACTGCAAGCTTCTGTTCTGACTGGAGTCCTCAGCGCTCCAATACGTCAGCGACCCATTGTGCACTGGTGACTTGTCGCGCTGCGCCCCGTCATGCCCGGGCCGGCGCAGCACCTGAGCAGGGGCTTGCTGCGCGGTGTGTCTACCTGGCACAGCGCCGCGGCGGTCTCTGGAGCGAGCGCGGTGGCGCTGGGCGCCTACGGCGCGCACGCCTTCAAGCCCGCCAACCCAGCCTTTGCTGACGTGCGCGCCTGCGCTCGTTTACACACCTTGTACGACACAACTCGAGGTCCCTGCCCATTCAGTCCTCACGGGCCACAGGTGTTCCGCCGCGGCAACGACTACCATCTCCTACACAGCCTGCTGCTGGCAGCGGCGCCGCTGGCGCGCAGGCCGCACCTGGTCGGCATGCTCGCAGGCTCCGGCATCCTGCTCTTCTCAGGGAGCTGTTACGCGGCGGCGCTCGCGGAGGACCGCGGCCTGGCCCGCGCGGCGCCCTTTGGCGGCTTTGCCCTCATCTTTGCGTGGCTCAGCCTAGCCCTGCCCTGACGTCGTTGGTTCTGACCTTGCCTCCTGACATCCTGCTGGTCACTGTAGCTTTGCTTCATACAGTGCCTGGCGCCACGATGCTTGCCCCGCGGCACTAGCGCGCAGCACACACAACAGACGCCACCAGGTCACTCCACTTACAGTGGACGGCGGTCAAGAGCTGTCTGCAGGGAGTGCTGGGCCTGTCAGCTGTCCCCGCCCCCTAGCGCAGCCTCGTCCGCCTGCTGCCTCGGCTCGACCACACCGTCCTGTGGTGCTGCCCCGGGCGCTGCTTCTGCACGCACCGCAGCGCCCACGCCAGCCGGCTCTGCCGTCGCCGCCCCGTCCGCCACGGCGGCACTGCCGACTGCCTCCCCCCCGACTGCGACGGCCTCGCCGCCCGCTGGCCGCGCACCATCCGGTGCAGGCGCTACCGCAGCCGCCACATGGACCGCGGCGGCAGGCGCCGCTGCAGGTGCCGCGGGCGCCGGGGCCGCAGGGACGGCCGCGGCCGTCGCCGGCTGCGCGGCGGCACCTGCAGCGGCCGCAGCGGTCGCCGGCGGCCGCTCCGCGTGCAGGCCGCGCAGGCCGGCCGGCTGCGCCGCGCGCAGCGAGCGCCGCCGCCAGAGCACCAGCCACAGGCCGGCGCACAGCGCCAGCAGCAGCAGGCTCTCGCCCGTGTTGCCCAGCCAGGCGCGGCCGCCCGCGGGCCGCTCGCCGGGCGGGCCCCCGGACCCGCGCTCGCCGCCCAGCGCGCGCTCGCCGGCGCCGGCGCCGCCGCCGCTGCCGCCGCGCGCGCCCAGCAGCCCCGTGTCCAGCAGCCGCTCGAGCAGGCCGAGCCCGAGGCCGATGTTGTCGCGCGCGCCGGCCAGCTCGCCCTGGGTCACCGCCTGCAGGGTCGCGCCGGGGTCCGGGATCGCGTACACGCGCGCCCAGAGCCAGTCCAGGCGGCCGGGCAGGTACGGGCGCGCGCGGTCCCACCAGCCGTGCAGCGCCAGCGACGCGAGCGCGAGCTGCACGGGCACGCGCGCGTCCGGCCGCGCCTCCAGCGCGCGGTCGTAGTGCCGCTTGGCGAGGTGCAGGTCGCGCGGCAGCCCCGCGCCAAACTCGTGCATGAGGCCCAGGTTGAACAGCGCCTGCGCGTCCTGGAACTTGGCGGCCGCGGCGTACAGCTGCGCCGCGCGGCCCCAGTCGCGGCGCACGCCGCGGCCGTACCAGTGGCTGTCGCCCAGCTGCAGGAGCGCCTCCACGTTGCCCTGCCCGGCCGCGCGCTGGTGCAGGCGCAGCGCGAGCGCCTGCGCGGCCGGCCCCGGCCCGGCGCCCAGGCCGCGGCCCAGCAGCCAGGCGGCGTTGGCCTGCGCGAGCTCCAGGCCGGCCTCCGCGCCGCGCAGGTACGCGAGCAGCGCGCCGGCCGCGTCGCCGGCCGCCCACGCGGCGGCCGCGTCCTGCAGCACCGCCGCCCAGGGCCCGCGCTCGGCCACGCGCTTGAGCAGCTCGAGCGCGGCGGTGCAGCCGGCCCTGCGCGCCGGCGCGGGCCCGGGTCGCGCGCGGCGCGGCGCGGCCGGGCCTGCCCAGAGCAGTCTCACCCACAGTGCAGGCCTTATGACCCTCCCCCTACCCTGTCCCGGGTCAGCCACTGGTAGACCGCCCTCTGCATGCCTGGGGCGCTGGACGGCAATCACGCACGCGGGGGGCCTCGGGCGTCCCAGGCATTGAAGTCCTGGCCTTAACTGTGTCGCATGCCAGCCTTCAAGGAGCAGGGGCCGCAGCCGCGGGCGGGCGGGCGGGCGCGCGGGCGGGCGCGGGGGGCGGGGCGCGCGCTTCTCGGCGGCCGCGCCGGACAGGTGCATCATGGCCAGGTTGTACTGCGCGAGCAGGTGGCCCATCTTGGCGGCCAGGCTGAAGAAGTAGAGCGCCTGCGTCGCGCTCGCCGGCGCGCCCCAGCCGCGCAGGTGCAGCACGCCCAGGTGGAACCAGGCCTCCACATGCCCCTGGTCGGCCGCCTGCGCGCACAGGGCACGCCTGTTCACGCTTTCATGGAAGCCCTAAAAAAGTAGATCACATTTCTAGTGAAATGGAAGCACCGGCTTTCTCCTACAAGGCCCTTTTGAGGAGGAGGCGAATGGGTGCCACCTTGGTGAAGAGCGCGAGCGCGGCGGCCGCGTCCTTGGGCAGCCCGTAGCCGGCCAGGTGCAGGTAGCCCAGGCCGTACTGGCCGCTGGGGTGCCCGCGCTCGGCGGCCGCGCGGAACCAGCGCAGCGCGCTCGCGTTGCTGGCCGGCACGCCCGCGCCGTTGGCGAACATATGGCCCAGGTGCGCCATCGCGTCCGCGTCGCCGGCCTCCGCGGCCTGCCTGCTCACGCGCGCGGGCCGCTCGTGCGCTGGGTCCGTGTCCGCGCACGCTAGTGCCGCGGCAAGGGGCACCGTGCCGCCGCAGCGCGGCGGCGAACGCCCTGTGCCCTCCCGGCGCCGATGCACCCGCTGCACAGGCCAGTTACCGCGCCGGAAGCAGTGCAGCGCCTGGGTAGGGTTGAGCTAGGGCCATAGGGTTGGAACAGGGCCCCGCGGCCGCACCGGAAGTAGCGCAGCGCCTGCGCGGGGTCGCGCGCCGCGCCCTGGCTCAGCAGCTGCCCGAGCGCGCGCTGCGCCTCCGGGCTGCCCAGGTCGGCAAACCACTGGAAGTGCAGCCGCTGCTGCTCGCGCGAGGGCGCCATGCGCGACGCGCCGCCCGCGGCCAGACGCATGCGCTCGATCTGCGCGCGCCCCCCGCGCGCCGGCGCCGTCACGCAAGGACGCAACCGGAGCGCAGCGCGCTGCGAGCCCGGCCCAGCCGCCCGCCTCCGCTGGTTGCCTATCTGCATGACTGCACGAGCAGCGCCGCAGCGGACATGCGCTGGGGCCGGGGGGCTGCACCGGCGGCGCGCTTGGGGGTTTTGTAGCGGCCGGGCCGCACCGCACACGCCTGAAGTGGGCGGGTGTGGGGGGGAGGGGGCCCGCGCACGTGCGGCAGCGCGCTGGGCCGGCGCGCGAGCTCCACGACCTGCTCCGCGACCGGCTGGTAGTACAGCACCGCGGCCGCGCACGAGCGCGGCACGCCCAGGCCCATCATGTGCCGGTAGCCCAGCGCCAGCTGCGCGCGCCCCCCGCGCGCTGTCCGTGGCTGGATCACTCTTGCAGACTGGTGCTACCCAATGATAGCTGATGAATGCACGGAGACACGCCCGGCGCAGCCTGAGCGCCCCGGTCACATTGGGGCCTTGCACCAAGGGAGTCAGCGCACTCAGCCGTGCGCATGCGAACATCCTACCTGTCACAACTTCCGAGGGTGAGTGTCTGCACGAGGTGCACTGGGACCCCCTCCACAAAGAGTCGGCCTGCCACACAGCAAGCAGAGCGCGCCGCATCAGCAAGCGCCAGCCCCACCACCAAAAAGGGCGCTTCCAGGCACCGCCAGACTCGCTCCGCGGCGGCCGCGCCTGCGCCAGCGTGTCGTTGCCGGCCGCGCCAAAGTACAGGTAGACCGCGGCCTCGCGCCAGCGCGGCGGCCGCAGCGCCAGCTGGGACCCGCCGCTGCCGCCGCGCGGGGCGGGCAGCGCGCCGGTGGCCAGGCGCAGGCCGATCTCAGTCTGCGCGGGCGCGTGCCCGCGCGCGGCCGCCTCGCGCAGCAGCCGCCATGCCAGCAGCGCGTTGGCCGGCGCGCCCTCGCCTGCGCGCGGCGCGCCCTGTCAGGCGGCGCCCGCGTCGCGGGGGCGCGCCCCTGTGCGCGCGTCAGCGGGCGAGCGCCGGATCGCCTGCGGGCACATGCCCGCCGGCCTGCATCCACATGCGGCCGCGCGCTGCCGCAAGGACAGGCCAGGCCGGCGCGCTTCGGCCTGCGACCGATAGGTGGGATGGGTTGGGTCAAGACATGTTTTATCGGCTCTGAGGCCAACATGGCCGCATGCGCCTCTCCATGGTCAGCTCAACGGACAAACTCCATCAGAGCGGCCCAAAGCACGCCCGGCTGAACCCGCCCCAGCATGGCAAAGTATTAAGCCTTGCATGCGGATCACAGTGACCTGGAGCTGCCCAGCACGCTTGCGCAGGTCCTCAGCACGACACCGCCGGCGGCGTTTGCTGGCGCCAGCGCCGACCAGGAACCCACCCGAGACGCGCTGCAGCGCCAGGCACTTTCGAAGCGAGCGCGAACCATGCACCGCGCGCACCCAGCACGCTACAGGCACATGCACCCCGGCGCACCGCGCTCAAACGCGCTCGCCAGCTCCATCAGGGCGCCCAGGTGCCCATCTGCGGCGACCTCCACGCCCGGATACTCCCAGTCCAGCGGGTCATCCGGCGGCCCGCCCGCCCGGCCGCCCGCGCCGCCGCCGTCCCCGCCCGCGCCGCCGCCGCCGCCGTCGCGCGCCGCCGCCGCGCCGCTCGCGTTTGCGGCCGCGTGGGGCCGCGCGATGGGCGCGCCGGCGCCGTGCCGCGCCTCCGCCGCGACCTGCACGCTGGCCGCATCGCGCAGCAGTAGCTCCGCCTCCTGCCAGTCCGCATGGCTGGCGTCCGGCTTGCGCCTGCCGCCAGCAGGCTGCCTATAAGACCAAGCCACCGTGACGCGTGCGACGCACGCGTGCGCCACCGCTCCGGTCGGCGCGCCGAGCGTGGCAGTGGTGACAAGAGGACGCCTGTGCGGGCCCGCCGCACCACGAGCCAGCGAGCTCCCCTGGCCAAGCTGCGGCTGGCGTTCGCGGCGCAGGACCCGCCAGCGCACTCTCCATAGAACAGTGTATCGCAGACGCGAGGTGCAGCGACTGCCGCCTCTGAGGGACAGTGCCTATATGCCACATACAGGGTACCTTGATTGCCAGGCAACCCTGTTCGCTGGTCGCTCACTGCCCCAGGCTCACCTCAGGCTGAGCGCCTTGCGATACCAGAGCTCCCGCAGGTCTGTCTCGGGCGCTTCGTCTTCCGGCGCCTCTGCCGCGCGGGCATCATGCGGCGCGGCGACGAGCAGGAGCGCGAGGATGCCCTGCGAGTATGGAACAGCGGTGAGTACGAGCACGCCCGGCACGCTTGCAAACGACACGCGGACTAACAGCGCCTGGTGATCAAGCAATGGAGCCGGGCACGAGCCGCGCCACGCACCCCGAGCACTTGAAGCTTTGGCCTTGCAAGCATGAGGAAGCAGGCGCTTGCTGCACTTGAGCTAGGCGTGCATTGGCGATGCTTGTCTCCTGCTATAGCGCGCAGTCTGTTACTCTATCTGTTCGCGGGGGCGTGCACACAGTGCAAGGTCCGGGACAGCAGCTTGAGTGCTGTTCCGGAGCTCCTAAAGTACCATTGCCAGGCCGTCCTCAAGAGGTCTTCTGCAACCCTGCCAGGTTTCACGCCTTGAAGGAGTGCCCAACGTATGTGAAAGTACTTCGGGAGGTGCCTCGCCTGTGCTGCAGTATGGGGACCTTGCTCAGGACGCTGGCGCTGGTGAAGCCCGACGCGGTGCGGCTCGGCAGAGCGCTTGACATAAGGCAGCGCGCGGAGCTGGAGGGCTTCACCGTGCTGGCGCAGGAGCGCATCCAGGCGCGCGCGCAACGCCGGCAAGGCTGTCAGAGCACTTTTTTGTGACGTATGCTGACAGTTGTCGGAAGCTTTGTGCAGCTGACGCGCAACCGCGCGGTGGCTTTCTACGCAGACCACGTGGTGAGCTGACCCAAGCGGCCCTCGTTTCCTGCTGTTCCCTGCAAAGCGCAGGAGCATGGTCGCGCCAAAGGCTGGTTTTGACTTTTGCGCGGGCCCTTGTGCTCTGCAGGGCAAGAGCTTCTTCCCCGAGCTGGTCGAATATATGACCTCTGGGCCCGTGTACGCGTATGTGCTGGCACGTGTGGACGCAATACGCGCTTGGCGCCAGCTCATGTGCGTTGCCCCCCTTGCATAAGCCTCGCGGCGCGGGGTTGATCTGCGCTCGCGCTTGTAGCTTGAGGCGCTCGGAGCCCGCTCTGTGCTGCTTGTGGTACGGGCAAGGCCCGTGAACGGTGCGCGGGCCGCGCGTTAGGGGTCCGACGAATCCTGTCAAGGCGCGCGCCGAGGAACCGCACAGGTGCGCGCTGGGCATGCGTTCCTGCTATGACTGAGCCCCCAGTTACAGCCTCGAGCTCTGCAGGCGGCCTGATGCGCGCCGCCCCAGCGCAGCCTGCGCGCGCTGTTCGGCCTGGACGGCACGCGCAACGCGGTGCACGGCTCCGACAGCGCCGCCGCCGCCGCGCGCGAGCTGCGCTTCTTCTTCCCGGCGCTGGCGCCGCCGCCGCCGGACGCGGCCGCGCTCGCCGCCGCGCTGGCGGCCGGCGCGGCGCCCGCGGCCGCGGCGCTGCGCCGCGCCGCGGTGGAGGCCTATATGGGCGAGCGCCTGGAGCCTGTTCTGGCGGAGGCGCTGGCGGAGCTTGCACGCGGCAAGCCGGCCGCGGGCAGCGGCGATGCGACGGCCTGGCTCGCGCGCTGGCTGCTGGACCATGGGCCCGCGCAGGCGCGCCGCGCTTGCGCGTCGGTGCTGTGGCACGTGTATGGTGTGAGGGGTCAGCAGCACCCTGCTCGCCGGATCACGCCGCGCGTGCTGTAATAGAGCAGCCACAGGAGGCGCTGCACTTTGCACATGTGGCTTGCATTATGCATTCCAGAGGTCCCGAGGTCATCCTGACTCGCTCGTTGACGCGCCGCTGCGCCAGGCGCACATGCTCTCGCACAGCGAGCGCCCTGCCGAGGCCCTGTTGAACAGCGCCGCGCCACCTGCGCGGCCCAGCATCGGCGCGCGCGCGTTTCCCGGGCCGTGCGGTGCCGCTGCAAGCGGCAGCATGGCGGTGCGCTGGCCACGAGCGATCGTGCTCGTGCTGCCGTGCAGGGCCTGACTGCAGGCTCTCAGTGAAGGCGCCGCAGAGCGGGCGCCCTTAGAGCACACCCGCGCCGTAGCCCATGCCCGCTGTTGAGTAGTGCTTTCGCACATGGCAGTGCCGTGCGTGCGCATCGCGGGCTCGGGCAGCCGTCGCCGGGTTGTGAGCGGGGGAAGCGCGGCGCGCGCAGGTCGGCGCAGCCGTGGGCGCCGACACGGGGCCGCAGGGCTGGGCGCACCGGTGCACAGCCGCGCCGCAGCTGATGTCCGCCGCGAAGCAGTGGCCGGCGCACTCGGCGGCGCTGTGAGCGCGCCGCGCCGCCTTCGCGGGACGGTCACGGCGCTGCCGATCTGGTTCGGGACTCTATGCATGTCTGGCGGCTCTTGCCTCTGCGCACGCCGCGCGAGCTGCTGCGCTCTCATACCCATCCTGCAGGGACACTAGGTCCGCGTGCAGTGCAGCAGAGCCGCTTCCTGTGCGTGCGGCAGAGCGGTATTCTGAGCGCGTGCGGCAGAGCGGTGTTCTGAGCGCACGCTGCAAACCTGATGCAGAGCGCCTAGCCGGCGGTCTACGCAGCGCGTACGGGCACTGGCAGCCTGGTGCCGCCGCGGCGGTGATGTGGCTGTGGTTAGGTGCACATTCATGGTAAGCTAGATACCTATCTCAGGAAGGAGGCTATGTGGCAAAACCACAAGCCACCTGCGTGCCCCGATAGGCCTGCGTCCGGCTCGTCAGTGACCCAGCCGCGCCGCCAGATTGGTTTGTGCGGTGTGCCCCCGCTGGACGGATTTTTGCATTTGTACCAACGGGTGCCTCAACGCATGTCGATGACTGTAGCAGTACTGCAATAGCTGGCCTGCACCCTTGAACATTTTAGGCTCAGGCGGGGTAGTATGGCTTCACGAGTGCACTTGTTGAAATGCTAGACTTAGATGCATCAGACCACACTGGAAATATAACTGGAAATGCAAGGCGAAGGTGGTGGATGTGGAACTAGGCTCAAGGGCCTGATTATGGCTGTGAAGGCGTATCTGGGCATAGGACAACATATGTATTACGCATGTGTGTGTGGGGCTTTGCAAGCATGTTATGGTATGTGGGCCAAGGTCAGGTACGCACGAGCTTGCCTTGCACGCTGTGGTAAAAGAATATTTCCAGCACCATTGCTTCGCGCATGTGCATATGCGCACTATGGGCAGATCGTGTCTTAGCGTCGGACCCCCAGGTGAAGTCAAGCATAAACCACAATCTGAACGGCCCGCTTCGCGTCTCGTTGCCCAGACACACTGCACACCTGCAGCAAAGCCTACTTGCACTAATGCTCCGCACACACAGACCCACACAAAGCAGCGGCTATTCTGGGTCACGACGTTAGCGCCACTGCCCTGCGCCCGTCGCAGGGCGCCTCCCCTGTCCTCTGTCCCCTCTCCCCTTTGCTCTGATGAAAGAAGACCAAGCTGGGCCACCATACCCAACACGGTAACATGCTGACCCGCAAGACGCAGGGCGCCAGTCCCAAGGCTTCACCCACAAGCCGTGAGCCCTGGGTCCTGTTCAAACAAGACCATCCAAAACTCAAGCGCGTGCCGCCCTGGTCTCTGCAGGGCCTTTCAGCCTGCAAAGACCTAGGGTACGGCGCGCTGCCGCGTCAACCACAGGCCCTGGCGTCCCGCCCAGGTGCCAGCAGCCGCCACAGTCACTCACCCTCGGCAGGCTTGCCAGACATCCCAGGGGCCGCTGCGCAACCGAGCTCTGCAGCCTGTCCCTGCATCCGACGCCGGCAGGGGCCCCGACAGCTCCCCCCCGGTAGCAGGTCATGCCAGACACACGCTGCTCCACCCGCGCCCTTTGCTGTGGACCCAGGGCACTCGGCGTCGTCGGCTCATGGCGACCCCGCTTCCGCCTACGGACAGCGCCGTCGGGTTTTTTTCAGGTTCCCCGCGCTGCCGCGCTTCAAACGTCGGCCTCCCCTCTTCCTGGTGCCAAGACAGTTGGCTCCTTGCGCTGCCTCCCGCCGCGCGCTCGCCCGCCCGAGCGCGCGCTCAGATGACGGTGCCGTCAGGGATGATGGTGTCCTTGATGACGACGACGATGCCGTCCTTGATGACGAAGCCGTCCTCCTCCCGGTTGGCCTCCACCACGCCGGCCTCGTTCACGATGCGCACGTTGCTGCCGATGCGCGCGTTCTTGTCGATGATGCACTTGCGCACGTGCGTGCCCGCGCCTGCGCGCGGCGCCGCCCAGCATCGCACCGCTGCCAGCGTGGCAGAGCTGGGGACCGTTATACATGGCAGGATACGCTTGAACAAGCAGCGCATGCGCTGTCCTCTGTATGCTGCAGCGTTTGCTCTGGTGTTCCCCCCAGTCCAAGCAGAGGCAGCTGCAGACGCAGGCTGCCATGTTGACTTGTCGTCGAACGTACTGCCTGGGCTTTGGGATGCCCCGGGGCCCCGAGGCAGCCGCCCCAGACGGGCAGGCTCCCAACGGTGTCCTTGATAAACTCACGCTGGTCAGCTCACGCGGGCGCGCCGGGGCGCGCCCAGGCCCATGGGCAGGCTGCCCATGTCGTCCTTGCTTCACTCACGCTGGTCAAGTCGGGCAGGCGCGCGGGGGCGCACCCAGGCCCATGGGCAGGCAGCCCGGGATGAGCGCGCACTCCTCCAGCGTCTCGTAGTAGTCCGCGCCCATCATCAGCGCGTCCTCCACCTGCCGCGCGCGCGGTGCCGCCCCCGCTCGGCCGGCTCTGAGGATGCGCGGTCGCTGAAACCCCCCACCCGGCGCGCCCGCACTGCTGCTGGTGACGACGGTGCGCCAGACTACCGACCTTACATGCTGCTTGTTTACAAAACATTTAATACTGATCTCGCTCCCAATTACACTTGCGCAGACAAGTCGGGCGTTGCATGGCTCGACGCCACCGGCGCGGGGCGGCGTGCGGCAGAGCGCTTCAGTGCAGCGCTGCCGCGCCCCGGCGCCACGGCGCGGCCGCGCAGGCCGCGGCGCGCGGCGCGGGGCCGCGCCTTGCACCGCTCGCCGATGAGCGAGCGCAGGCCGATAACCGAGTGCGTGATGCTGGTGCCGGCGCGGATGACGCAGCCGTCGCCCAGCACGCTGTTGGTCACCTCCGCATCCTGCACCTTGCTCGGCGGCAGGAAGCGCGACATGGTGTAGATCGGCGCGTCCTTGTCGTAGAAGCTGCGCGCGCCGCGCCGGTCGGCATCACCCGCAAGCACCCCAGCGCCGAACGGCCTCCCCCGCAAGCACCTCAGCCTGCACTCCAGCTGCCCTTCGTGCTCGCGCCGCAGGTGGAGGGGTTCGGATAGGGGTTAGGTTCAGGGTTGGAGGGAGGGGCTGTGTGTGCGCGTGCGTGGGAGTGCTTGTTGGGGGACTTCGTCGTGTGACCATGCTACAGGCAGGGAACGAGCAGGCGCGCACTGGCTGAGCAGACATATGTTCACCGCGCAGGCGCGCTCCCGCGCACCTCGCTGCCGAGCCAGGCCGTTGCGTCCAGGTGGCAGCGCTCTGGGCAAGCAAACAGCACCGACTTGTGTAAGGCCCCGAGCCACACGAGCAGCAGAGAACCAATACGTGTGACGTGTGTGGCCCAGGCATGGCGCCGCTGACAGTCGTGGCCGCCCGTGCGGTGCTGGGGCTGGCGGCGCGCCTGAACTTGGGCGCGGGGTTGTCCGTGAGCGCGAGGTTGGACTCGTAGAATGCCTCCACCGTGCCGATGTCCTCCCAGTAGCCCTGGTACAGGTACGCCTGGATGTGCATGCCCATGTCCTTGGCGCCCGGGATGACCTCGCTGCCAAAGTCGTTCGCCTGCGCGCGCATGCGCTCGCCCGTTGCACGATCCATAAAGCATCGTTTGCTGGAGCGCTGCATGGGCTCTGCGCGCTTGATTAGCTGTACAGGGCGCCACAGCGGCCACAGCCGCAGGGAGCGCATCGCGGGACGCCCCCCGGCGCCGCCAGGCGCGCAGCGCGGCGCGCCTGCGGGTAGTGCTTCATGAGCAGCTCGCGGATGGCAGAAGCCTTCGCGACGTAGATGCCCATGCTCGCAATGTATGGCTCCTGCTTTGCCCTGCCAGCCCGCCCGCAGCACGGCTGTCAGGCACTTTCACATTGGGGGATATGCGTTGGGGGGTATGTGTGACTGCCCATATGTCAATAGACAGTCCCTGTACGCTGCGTGCCCGACTCCACGCACATCCGCCGGCCACGTCCGCCCTCGCGCTGCCGGCGCCGTGCTGCTCACGCCCCAGCGCGCGCTGTCGCAAAACCCCGCTGCGCAGCGCGCCGCGGGGCGACCCTACCCTATCGGCCCGCGACGCACCGCTCGGCGTCCAGGCCCAGGATGGTCGTGTCCACGCGCATGCTGCGCAGCAGCTCGCCGCTGGGCTTCTCGGCAAAGTCGACGATGCGGCCCGCGCCGTCGATCTTCATCAGCCCGAACGCGGTCGCCTTCTTCTCGTCCGTCGGCAGCGCGGCCACGGTGATGTCCGCGCCCGTCCGCCGGTGCTGCAGCACAAAGTCCTGGTAGTTCATGCGGTACAGGTGGTCGCCTGCGCGCGCGCGCGCCGCCCCGGCTCGGCCGCCCGCCTCCTGCCCTGCCCTGTCACTACGCGAACAGCCGCGGCATCACGCGCGAGCGCGTGGAATGGCGCGCCGCCGCTCGCAGTGCCTAACCAGGTGTAATGCGCAGTCAGGCCATGCTCCCCAGCCCGGTTGCTTGGCCATGTGACTCGCCCTGGGAACCTGCACCATTTGGGCCGCCGCAGGGCTACGCTCAGGCTGGGCCGATCCCCAAGCTCCCGCGCGCCGCCCACGCGTGTGCACCCTGGCGAGCTCCCCCGCGCGCGCTCTCCCGGCCGGGCGGGCGCGCGCCGGCCAGGATCAGAAAGTCCTCAATGCCGTCGCGCACGGTCTCGTCGAACAGCCACATGTACTGCCGCACCGCGTCGGCCGTGCCCTGGAACCACGCCTTGCTGACCGGGCTCTGGCTGGCCGCCAGCACCTGCGCCGGCGCCGGCGCCTGGTCAGGCGCGCGGGGCGCCGCGGGCGCGCCGCGCTTTGCTCACCAGCGTCCTATTGCGTCGCCCCGCCAGGTACGGCTGCGCCCACTCGTTGACGGGCGCCGGCCTGCTGCGGCACCTGGCGCTACTGGCGCCTGCGCAGACACATGTCGCCGGACGCATGCGCCTGGCTGCCTGCTGGCCCTGTGGCTTGAGCGGACGCAGCAGCGTGCATTGCACAGCACGCGTGCAAAGGGGAGCCTGTGGAGGGGGCCCATGCCGGCCGAGGCCCCCGCGGCCTGCTGGACACGCGCATGCAGCGTCCCACGCGGCGTGCCATGTGCGCGCCCCGCACCTCTACGAAGCCGCGGCTCGAGTAGCCGCCCACATTCGCGTTGTAGGCCTGCGACAGGTGCCGGTTGAGCGACGCTGAGTTGAACTGCGCGCGCGGCGCCCCGTCAGCGGCGCGCGCACGGCAGCGTCAGCCCGCCTGCGGGGCTGTGGGCGCCCTCTGGCTGGCGCGCTCGGCGCCCGCCGCGCCGAGCGCAGAGCGAGCCTGTGCTCCTCCTGACTTTGCAGCGGACTGCCGGCTACATACGCAGCATCCGCGGGGCATCGGCCTGCTTGCCTGCAACCTGCCGCGCTCGCCTGGACACAGTGCGCTGACTGCATAGGGGGGAGGCGCAGCGTCTGTGCCATCGCCATCTGCGACCCTTCAGAGGTCCTCATATGAGCGTCCTTCTGTGACGGCACAGGCGAGCTTTACCCCGCTCGGCGCCGTCTATCAACAGCGACGGTCAAGGGAGCACACCAGTGCACAGCAGCGCATCTGTGCATGAGCAAAGCCTGCACAGGGCCTGCAGGCACGGGGGCCGGCTGCGCGGCGGGGCGCGCCTGCGTGAGGCAGTAGATCTTGTTGACGTTGGAGTTGATGCAGTTGGAGACGGGGATATCGATCAGCCGGTAGTTGGCGCCCAGCGGCACGGCCGGCTTGGCGCGCTTCTTCGTCAGCGGGTACAGCCGCGATTCCGCGCCGCCGCCCAGGATGATGCCCAGCACCGTCTGCGCCCGCGGCGCGCCGCTCGCTGGAGAAATCCAGGCACATAGCACTGGTATGCAACAGCCATGGGCCCAAGCTGCTGGGCGGCACCCCCGCTCGTCCCCCCTGCGCAATCCGCTCGCGCAGTTGTGCACTCGACCCCCTTCGCAAGCGGCTGCGAGCCGGGTGCAGCCTCAGCCCCCGCCGCTGACCATCTTACCTGCTGCTGCAGCAGACAGGCGAGCAGTACGCCAGTGACTGAAGAGGCGTGCAGTCTGCGAACACTAAACTCTAACACAACAGGCTGGTTTGGTCCTGCATGCTTCAGCGCCAGAGCATTGCTTCAGAGAAGCGCATCAGGCAAGATGACCGCAGAGCCGGTGCCTGTCAGACTGCGGCAGCGCCAGCACAGCCCAGCGGGATAAGCCTGCAGTGCTGAGGTGCCCGGGCAGGCCGCACCTTGGACATGTCCTGCACCTGCAGGTCGAAGTCCTGAGGCCCCACTTCTTTGCTCCGCTGTGCCTCCTGCTCCTGCAGGAACAGCGGCACATCCCGCTCCAGGGAGATCGTAGCTCGTACTGCGACGCCCTCCTGCTGCACAGGCAGCCTGTCAGTTCGCCCCGACGGGAAGGCGAGGCGGTAGCAGTCGTAACCATGCAGCCACCCACCTGCCGAGCAGCCCGCCTAGTGGTCCGGGAACGGAGGCATCTAGCGCTGCCAAGGTGCGACGCAGACCCGGTGAGCCCTGGCAGGGGCACGCGCACAGGTCAGTGCGCGTCGGACGGATGTTACGCGCTCCCTGCTCAGCATGCCTCAGCCATCACGCCTGGTGCCAGTCCATGCAAGCAACACGCTCTGCACAGCAAGTCCTACGTTGTGGGGCAAGCTGCAATGCTGGCATATGCCCATGCATAGGAATTTCTAGCACGCGATACGCGTGAGCAAGGTAAGGGGTACTTGTAAACACTCTCACGCCATATGTATCTCAGACACTCTCACGCCATATATATCTCAGCCGATTAGCATGCATCTAGCTAGTGGCCAGGACAGTGCACCGCATCGCGCGCTTTTGCAGCGCCCGCTGACGCCAGGCAGGTGCCCCTGCATTCTGCTGCGCGCTGCCCGCGCCGTCCCTGTGGGCGCTTTTGCTGGCAGCGATGGGACGGGCATGCGCAAGCACACTCAATCTATGATGCCCTACCCCGCCAAAGTTACATTTGTAACCTTAGGACCGGTAACGCCTCGCTGCATGGACGACATGCTCTGGTTGGGGCATGTGCTTCACGGATAATAGCTGTTGTGATATGCATGGGCGCTATGCAAGCATGTCAGCTGCAGACGAGACCATGCGCGACTGGAAAGTCAGCAGGATAATCGTCAGGACTCGCTATAGAATTACACAACCAGACTTGTCTGCTGTCTTTCCATCCCGAAGCATGCGGCAAGTCCTCTGCACTGCCTACGACGTCAGCTTATCTAATACGTAGAAAATAGTCCGATCCGCCCTATTCAGTGCTGCGTTCAGAGCACTTGTCAATATGCCCCGTCACCAACTGCGCCTTCCCAGTGCTGCGCCTCTAGAGGCCGCTCATATAGCATGCCGATGGTCGACTTACTGAGCAACAATTGTGCACTAGCCAGCAGGTCCAGACACCAGGTGAAGATCCAGCATCTGATCGTCTCAGGGAGTGCAAACACAGCAATACAACTGACCCGAATACAGCGCTATCATGCACCAGCCGCCATTCCACAGCTCTGGCAGCACAGCAAGCGCAGGTGCGCCGCAGCCCTCGCAAGGCCGGCCTAGAGCGTGCAAACTCATAAGCGTTAAAGCTCAAGCTTGGAACCGGGCGGGACTTGGGGAGTGCTGTCATGGCAGGGCAGCATCCCTCCTTTGCGCCGCATGTATTGGCGTCGCAGCAGGCACTCGGCAAGTACAGCAGCAGAGCAGTGCAAGAGAGGCCGTCATGGCTGACTTCGCAAAACAGTTCAAAGATGGTGCAGCATTGTCCAGTGCACTGCCTGCACAGGGAGGCAGGTGGCTCCCGCTGCCTGCACGGCAGAAGGGGCTACACACTCACAGGGAGGTGCAATGCACACATATCTAACCGGAGGTGGCTGCCAGTTGCCGCTTGGCGCTGCCATAGGGTGGCGGCCTGTGCAACGCGCCGTCTCGACACTTCATGAGCATGAGCATGAGTATGAGGACGAATCTGGTTGCGTGCTCTGGGCCGCGCCGCCTGCGACCATGTTACAAATCCCTTCACATCCTGCTTTTAGCATCAGCAGGAAGGAGCGCAGAGTGGGAGGAAGCAGCGAGAGCACCGGGTGACAAGTGACCGCATTCGCACGGGAAATGCACTCAGCGGTGCAGGGCGCACCACTGTCCGCAGACTGGTATGTCGAGCTGTAAGTCGTGCTATCGGGCTGCACCCAGAACTGCGAAGACGTGTCGGAGTAGGGCTGCCCGCACCCGCCGTCGCCCGAGTCGGGCGGCCCTGCGGCCGCGCCCGCGCAAAAGCCAGCCTGCTGTGCCTGCGCGTGGTGGGGCCCAGACACTTTGGACTGCGGCCTCTGCACAATTCATGCCTGCATCTCGACCTCCTGCATTAGCGCCGCGCGGCGCCACCTTCACAGCTGTGTCGGGGGCGTCCTCTGGTGCGCTGCACATCAGGGCCGCACACGCGTGACTGGCATGATCAGTGCTCGCATTCATAGCAACACGGCGCCTGACAGCTCACCCTGGCCGTCAGCGTATTGCCCAGTGCTTGGGCTGTGTGCTGTCAGCGCAAGAGACCCTGCCAGGCGCGCGCGCTCTCGCATGCACTGCTTCAGCAGGCTCGTCCACGCATGTGGGCCTGGGACGGAGGCGTGCAGGCAGGCCCTGGCATCGGGCCAGACGGCGCGCGCCTTACTGGCGTGCTGCCGGTTGACACATGTCGCACAGGAGACCAAGGCTGTCACGACCAAAACGAAGGCGACCGCTATGGCAATGAACGGGAGCTGCGCGCAACACATCCGGGCGCTGATGAGCGTCCCATCACAGGTTCACAGAGGCAAGCAGACGAGGAACATTGAGCAAGGACAAGCAGGTCGCAAACGTGCTGCAAGCAATTGCACACTCTTGTCACGCCATGCCACGGGAAGGCAAGCAGCTGCGACAGAGTGCTTGCCATGATCATCAGCGCCGTTGCAGATGCGCGCGCATGACCCCCACAGGTATCACATGCCGGTACACATCACGCAAGAGCAGGGCGGGCGGCGGGCCCGCACGAATGGCGTGTGGCCGCTGCCGCTGGGGGGGTTGTGCGGGGGGGACGGCGGTGTCACCCAGTAATCGTTGGGTATGTCATATGGTCGTCCTGTCCTGTTGCGGTGTCCTATGGTGGAGCCGTTGCCGGGTGCAATGGGGTAGGAGCCGTTGCGGAGTGCATCAATTAACAGCGGACAGTTGCCGCTCGCATATTCGTCGGTGTAGTAAAAGTGCGCGCTCAGGGGCCTCAGCGTGGCTGCGGTGAATGCGCTGCAGCTCGACTGGACAAAGAAGAAGCCGCGTATGCTGCGGTAGGCAGCCGGTGTCAGCACAGACATTGCCCATGTCTCGTGGTATGGCTAGTGGTATGGCAGCGGGCAGCATGGGCAGCAGGGGGGCTACCTCTTGGCGTTGCACACCGCGCCGCGGTCAAACGGCTGTCCAAGCGTGATGTTGACTCCAGCAACGAATGCCTCACGCGGCCCTGCGCGATTGCAGCGCACACACGCGCTCTGATCTGCATGCGGAGGCAAAGTCAGGGCGTCGTTGCACAGGGGCGCACGCTGGCAGTGCCAGCTGCATCCGGACAGCACAGTCGCAGCCGTGCTCCAAACTGCAGCATACTTGTCACAGCTGTCGCGCGGGGAACCTGCAGGTCTGGAACAGTGCAAGGGAGGAGCAGCCTGCGCACCAGAGGCGAAGACCCTTCTGCATGTCGCCTCGCCAGGAAAGACGGCGGAGTTGTTAGCGTGGCTGGTGGTGTTGGTGCCGCAGAAAGGGTACGAGGAGGAGAAGTTGTTATTCCTTCGGTCGATGCACGCGTTGTACTCGTACAGGCGCGACACGCTGCGCCGCGTGACCCACACCGCTAAAGCCTGGAAGGCTCAGGACAGCAAAGACCCAGAAAACGAGGTCGCTGCCGGACCACTGTTGCTGCAGCAACAAGCAGCTGCTTACAAGCTGCTCACACTGCTAGCAGCCAAGCAGCTGCACAGATACATGGAAAGCACCCCGGTTCATTTCAGGACACTGCGCTCAGCAGGCGCGCGGCAGTTGAAGAGAGAGCAACTGCAGCACCTCTGGGACGGGTGTTGGGTTAGCTCCTGGGCCCACATCAGAGGCGCACTTTATGCTGGCCGGATCGCAGCCCGCGAAAGAGAGGAGCGTGGCCTTGTAGTTGAAAGCTGCGTGCACAGTATCGACATTGATCGAAAAGCACCGTGTGGCAGACGCCTGCGCCCTGCACGTGAGCGCGGCGCCTGCCAGCGCCAGCAGCAGCAGCAGCACAGGACTCAGCATGTCTGCTTTGATTGTGATACACTATGATACGCAGTGTCAGAAGCAAACCCGGGCGCGCTGCTGGCCAGCACACAGATCAGCACGCACAGATCAAGCTAGTACGTGCACCAGGCAGCAATGGCAGCATCAGTTGCATGCGCGCTGAGATGTTGCGAGCTGAAATGTTTGAGCTATGCGCGCAAATAGATGCAAAGCGTCAGTCCGTAGGGCCCTAGGCAGCTTCCGGCCTCTCGGCTCGACTCGACAGCTGGCGACAGACTCCAACTCTGTGCTGGGCGTACATGCCCAATACCGTACGGTCCCAGCCGGCAAGCCACACTCTGTGCTCGCGCCGCGCTGCGCCGCACCGCGCTGCGCTGCTAAGTGCGCTATTCATCGAGCCTGAGGTGCTGGGTGCGGTTGCTCAAGCTCAAGAGTGGGCGCGCTCCTGGCATCAGCAGGCTGCCCTTCAAGCTGCTGAGGTATGCTGAGGGTGAGCGCACTGACCCGCAGCAGCGGCCGCAGAACGCGCAGGTGCTTGCGCTGACGGCCGTGCTGAACAGCGCACTCCTGACCAGGGCTGTTACACGCAGGGCCACAAGCCCTGGCTCGGTTGCACCACTGCTTTACACACCAGACCTGCATGGGAAAACCTGCCAAGCATCAAAAGTGGCCAAACAGCCTGCAGAAGATGAAGTGCTGCATGATGGGAAACTTGGACAGGACCTCCACCTGGTACATCTTGATCATGCCCTTGTTCACCTGCGCGCGCCGCGCTCGCTCGCAGCCTGTGCGCCATGCCTCAGCCCCCCCACAGCAGCCTCTGGCGGGAGGTGCTTTCTAGTAAGAGCAGGAGCACGTGGCGACTTGCTGCTGGACGCGTCTTACAGCGACACGCAGGCAGGTGCATGCCCTGAAAGGCCCCACCATAAGAGACCGCATGGAGGCCGCACACCTTCTCCCAGGAGGGCACGCCGCTGATGTCGTTGAGCATGGGCGACGTCTCCGCCAGCGGGCCCTTCTTCACCTGCCCAAGGCGCGCCGCCCTGTCACGCGACCTGGCTCCGCAGGCGTACTCTGCTGAGGGCGCGCGGCACTCCCGTACGGGCATGAAGTCACTCTGAAAGAGCCCCGCCCGGCGCTCATCTGACATGCAAGCCTAGCATGGCGCGAGAGGCGCGCATGCGTGCAGGCTGCAGGAGCTGGCGGGCAGCGCGAGTGATGCGAGCCTGTGGCGAGTGCCCATGCAGCGCCCGGCGCGGGCGCGCGCCTGGCGCACAAAGCGCACGGCGGCGAGGTAGAGGAAGTCGGCGGAGCACGCCGCCAGCACCTCGTGCGAGTGGATGGAGCGCGGGCGGATGTGCGGGTGCCCCACCAGCTGCGCCGCGCCCCACACGAAGGGCAGGAACTGGTAATCGTCCAGGCCCCACACGCCGTGCGAGCCGGCGGGCTCCAGCCTGCCGGCGCGCCGGCGTCAGGCCGGCGTGCTCTGCCGCCGGGGCCCGCTTGCATCCGCGTGCCTTGACGAAGCGGCGGCGTGCACGTCTGGATGACCCGCACATACATTCACGCGGGCCTCCAGGTTCGTCCCGGCCCTGCACGCTGCGCGAGCGGGCCAGCTCCAGAGCGACCGCGCCGCCTGGGCCAGCACTTCTGGGCCAGCACTTTCCGGAGCATGCGGCAGCAGGGCACAGCAGTGTGGTCGCCGAAACTCGGTGCGCACCAGTACGTGGTCTGCACCTTGCGCATGAGCGCCAGGTACGCCGCAAACACGCGCGTCACCAGCGCCTGCCGGTCCGCCTCGCCCACCTGCCCGCAACCGCCGCCCGGCGCCTGATCAGGCGCGCCTCCACAACACAGCAGGTACCCGGCAGCAACCCGCAGACACCAGGACGCCCCGGGCAGCGCTCGCCGGCATGCACCCGCGGATGCGCTAGGCAGCGAGCTCCGCCGGCCGCGCGTCGTGAGCGGCGGCGGCGCACCGCGCCCGCGCGCGCCAGGCAGAACAGCAGCGCGGCGAACGCGGTCTCGTGGCCGGTGCCGTAGTCGATGCGCTGCGCGTTACCGAGCGCGCCGGGCAGGTAGGGCGCCAGCTCGGGCGCGAGCGGCGCCAGGCCGGGCCCCAGCACGCGCTCCATGAAGCCCTCGGCGGCCGCGGCCGCGCGCGCGGCCCAGACCCTGTACGCGGGGTTGCCGTACCGCAGCGACTGCGTGCTGGGCGGCACCTCGTCCACCCAGCGCGAGAGGGTCGCGAGCACCTGCGCCCGCCGCGGCTGCTCAAGACCGCCAACACGCGCGGCCTGCATGCTGGCGCGCTGCCGGGACAGCGCACCTGGCGGTTGTGCCAGGCGAGCTGCTGCTGGCTTCAAATCGCACCTCAGACATTGAGTCGCTGAGGCTTCAGTCCGGAACGTGTTTGATCGCAGCTAGGTGACTGAGTTTAGGCGCCTGTGCCGGTCAGGCTGCCGCTTCCTTAACCGCGTCTCTGGCTTGGGTTTCGTCAGGCTCCAGACCGCACGCTTTTGCTCCAAATAGCGCAAGTGCAAGTGGGCAACGGGGCGGAGGATGGGCGAAGGGGACAGCCTCCCACGATCTCCAACATGACAGCAAGCATGCAGTGGTGGGGCATGATCAGCTCGGCGGCGGGCGTGACGCCGCGCGTCGCGCGTCCAAGGCGCGCACCTCCAGCAGCGCGTCCACGGCAGGCGACGCGGGGCACGGGTCGGAGAGCGCCTTGCCGCGCACGGCGTCGTTCAGCGCCAGCAGGAAGCCCACAAAGTCGCGCGCCGCCTGCGACGTGAGGAACCTGCGCGCCGGCGCGCTCTGGCAAGCAGGTCGCACTGCGCCGCGGTGCAGACCGACCGAGCGAGGGAGCGCGAGCGGCGCCTGGTCGCAGCACATTGAAAGTTCCTGACATGGGTGGGCTGCGCCCGCTTCCAAGCCCCTGGACCTGGCCTGACAGTCGAGATGGTGCAGCTCTCTTCCTCAACAGGCACAGGCAACAGGCGCTGTGCAAGCAGCTTAGGGGCTTGGAAGCGGGAGGAGCCCACAGCGGCACTGTATAAATGCCGACGCCGGGCGGCCCACGCCAGAGGGCGGACAATAGGTAGACTCACCACACGGGCACAGTATGGAGCGCTTGTTAAGACACGGCAGCGCACCGCTGGAGGGTCTGCGCATCGGTGATGCACTGCGGCGACGCGCGCGGCGGCGGCAGCGGCCGCGCCGCGGCCGGCATGCGCGGCTCCGCCACCACTACTGGCTCCACCGGCTGCCCCACCAGCGCGTGTGCGCCCGCTGGCCTGGCCCAAGGGGCAGCCGTGCCCGCCACTGGCGCAGGCGCCGGCCCGGCCCCGTTTGGCTGTGCTTCCTCCAAAGGCCTGTTGTGCTGGCCCGCTGGCGGCTCAGCAATCCTGTGGCTGTTCCGCAAGGCAGCTGCGCTTGTGGTAGGCAGCGCCGCTGCACAGCTGGGCTCACCCCCGTCTGCTGGCCCGCTCTGCGGGGCCGCCTCGCCTGCCTGGGCCACGCCTGCTGCGTCCGGCCCAGGCCGGGGCTGCCTAAACGCCAGCGACGCTGCCCATGGCGCTCCCGTGTCAGCCTGGGACACGTCTACTGCTCCAGGCTGCGCTGTAATTCCTCGACTAGGAGCGGCAGGCATGGCTTCAGTGGAGGCCGTGCCTGCCAAAGGCTGTGGTGTGGCGGCACCTGGCTCAGTAGGCGCGGCACGCCCTGCTGCTGAAATGGTGTGGGGTAGCTGTGCTGCTTGTCCAATTGTTGTTGCACCGCCGACAGCCGCTGCCGCGGCCTGCAAAGGCTGTGCCGCGGCTTGGGAGCTTGACAGAGGCTCGCCTGCAGCCCACGGCGCCCTTGTGTCTTGCCAGGGCCTCGTGCAGTCTGCCTGAGGACCTGAGTCGTGCTCGCCTGTGACTTGCCCCATGGAAAACAATCCCCAATGCCAGATAGCTAGTGCAACAGATGCATTGAAGACGATCCTGCACTCTGCGAGTGAAGGGAAGCCTAGAGCCACAACAGGCTCCCCATCCCAGGGTTGTTTAGCAGCGCAGCGTTGAACGCTGTCCAAGACCTGTCAGAGCTAAGCCAAGCACACACACTCACAAGTCGCCTGCCAACTAGTCTTTCATAAGCCAACAGCAAAGATGAGCAGCCACCCGCGCGGCGTTGGGAACGGCGACGAGGAGAAGTGGGGCCCTGTGTCCGCCAATGTTGGCCGGGTAAGCACCTTGTCGCCTGTGGGTGTGAAGCGCTGGTGTGGCCTGCTGCCTCTGCGCCAGCATTCCCCTTGTTCCTTGAATTGTAGGATCTAGGCATTGCTCCGGGGCGCGAGCTTGCACGCTTCTGGTGTGCTGCTGCGCTGTCTTGTTTAGTGGAAAGAGGTTTGACAGCTGCCCTGCAGAAGGCATCAAGGACAGGACAGCAGGCTTGTGTCGCGCATGCGTGCGCCTGCGCATTGTTAAACCCAGGACCACTTGTGCTGCGAAGGTGCTCCTGGGCGTCGTCGCCGGCGTCGTCGCCACGCTGCTCGTGCAGAAGGTGTGCCACTGCTGCGGATCGTTGCGCATGCCCTCCTGCTTGTGATGCTGACCGTATGAGCATAAACTTGAGTGCAAAGAACAGGCCAGTAGTGTGTGAAGGCAGGTCTCAACAGAGCTGTACGGCAGGGTCCTGTAGCCACTTGTTGCTTGGCTTGTTGGTGCTGACTTGCAGTCTGCTGTGGGGTTTGTATTGTAGCACATGGAGTAAGCGTGGCCACAAGCAGGACTTGTGTGCGATCTTTTCAAAAGAAGACGTGTGTGAACTTGCATAAAGAGGATTTCTTCAATCTTATGCATGATAGGGGGGACCTCTAATGATTGGCATCAAGCCCCCGGGAAGAGGCATGAGGCACAGAGGTTTGCTGACGATGTGCGTAAAATAGCGTGTGTCTGCATGCAATGCTACTTGTCAATTTTGAAAAAGTGTTTTGACTTTTGTCTGGCGCGGCAGTGGAACGACAGCAACATGGGCGACGAGGCCAAGGCCAACGCGCGCGACCTGAAGCACTCGGCTGAGCAGAAGGGCCGCGAGATCCGGGACTCGTGGCGCTAGGCTAAACTTGGCGTGCTTGCTGGCTGGCGCCAAGTCTCGTCATAGCAACATTTTGTCAATGCAGTACCCAGGGCCTGCGCATGGCTAGTCATGGTGGTGGACAGTGTGCATTTGGGGGCATCATATAGCTGCATGCATGCCCATGTGGCAGTGTAATCAATGGAAAGAAATGGGGCCAATACACTGAGCGAATGGCAACCACACTGAGTGGAGCATACGAGCCATGCTGGACCTCACATGAGCTTCACATTGCTATGATGCCTTTCAGCACATCTAGAGTGGAGGTGTGTGTTCATGTCGCGCGGGTCGCGCGGATCTGCTATGTGGCTAGGGATCTCTCCAGCTCTCGTGCTTCCGCTTCCCTGCAGGCAAGCAAGCCGCAGTCACAGCAAGGCGCATAACGTCTGGCGAGCAAGCCTGCGATCACAGTGACCTGCATGATGCCCAGTAAGCACATCACCACCAACTCGTACGAGCTTGGACCTGGTGAGCAAGTCACCAGCAACTCATACAAGCTTGAGCAGTTATGCGCGGCTCAGAAGGGCTCACATGCGCAGTTTAGAGGGGCAGGGAGGCACACATAACAGTGCACGTCGGCCAAGCCCACATGGGTCTCGGGACAGCAGCCAGCAGGGGAGGACAGGAGTGGCCGCAGGCAGAGAACACACATGCGCACACTGATTTGCAACTACAGGCGCGACCAGCGCATCTCACAACTCGGCACCATGTCTAGAGGTGCACACCCGTAGGCACCAACAGTGACGTGCCGCATGGAGTGTGCGCACCAGCCAGGCACCTTGGCCAGCTTCTCCCGCTCTGGCGCGGTCAGCGCCTCGCCCGCCGCTGCCCGCGCCCGCAGCGCGTCGCACTGCCGCAGCGTGCAGCGCACATGTCAGGTTCCAGGAAGAGGCGCATTACAGCTTACCAGTGCCTAGACCGACTCGGGTCATCGCACAGGGTCATCAGATGTTACCTGGCAGCGGCAGCTGCAGAGGCCATGCAAGAGGTGCAATCATCACATACAGTGGCACCCTGTCCCAAGCTCTGTCATGAGTGACTCCTGCTGTACGCCCAGCACAGCATGAAGCCATGCGCAGCTGTCGGGCGGACCTGTCGCAACTTCTTATCCAGCGCCCGCAGCATCTTGACTGCGGCAGGCGTCTCGCCGCCGCCGCCGCCGCCGCCGCTTTCGTTGTCGCCGCCGCCGCGGCCGCCGCCGCCGCCGCTGTCTGCACCGTTGCTCGTCACAGGGTTTGCAGGGCCGGCAGGGCGCTCCGCCGCATAGCCTGGCGGCTCTAGCTGCGGCGCCGCTTGGCTAGCGCCTCCAGCCGCCCGAGGTGCAGCCTCGCCCAAACTGCGGGGCGTTGGCAACAGGAGTTTGGCACCGGCAGAGGCTGCACTACACCGGACTATGGGAGGAGCTCTGCAAGCGCAAAGCATTGGCGCGCCCCCCGCGAGGGTAAGTAATGCGCGAGGCCCTCCTGCTACGCGCATCGTAGCAAAAGTGTCTGACCGTCAACAGAAAGCGGCAGGGCAAGACCTTACTGATGCCAGACCAGCAGTCATGTCCGCCACAGCATCCTTTTTGGCTTTCCGCTTGTCATTTTTCTTGGCTGCCTTGCTCCGCGCCGCTGCTTTTGCCATTTCCAGCTCTGCACACAGCGGGGCTTTGCGCTCAGCAGGTACCATCGTGACACTGGTAAGGTGCTGCAGCTTGTACGCCAGGTTTGGCAACTTTGGCGGTGGGGCGCACCCTGGTTGTCAATGCCTGGCACTTTAGGGGCGTTCTTCAGTGCCTGGAGAGCAGGCGGACGCAGGCTTGCATATCCACTTCACCAAGCTGCCGCACTGCAGAGGCAGGCTCAGGCAAGGCACCAGGCAATGTGTCAGCGCTCAGCAGGGCGCCGCACAACAGCGCCCCGCGGCTGGTACACTGGCTGCTCGTCCTGCGGCACGTAGCCCGCTCGCACGCGGCGTTCCTTACGCAGTGTGCCGTCTGGCCGCTTGGACGCCGCGATCACACGCTCGCCGTCCGCATTCATGGTATACCCTTGCGAATCCATCCTAGATAATAAAAACAGCTCAGAGGCGGATAGCATGCGCCTCTGCCGCATGGCGCAGCACACTGTCGCATCTCCGGGTTTGGCGGTCCTGTTCTGGCTCCCATTTGAACTTGTCAGGAAGCTGCAGCGCGCGCCAATGGAGACGCCAGCAAAGGAGGAACCGTCAGGCAATCGCGCACGTTGTAGGTGAGCGTGCACCCTGACTGCACGACGTGAATACCTGTAAGTTGCTATTTAAGTTTGTGGAAGGAGGAGACCCTCCATGTGCCAAGCTGCTTTCTGTGCACCAGGCCTTAGAGCACCAGCTTGAGAATGCTTAGCTGTCGGTACCCCTCGCTCTTTGGCTGCCAGCGCCCTATGTGAAACTTTGCAGAAATTGCATATATCAAGATTGCTGTGCGCTGCAGGCTTCGGGCTACCCTCCACGCCAGGCTACCTCGCCGCCGCATGGCACAACGTGCCTGGCTAGCACTGCCGCTCCTGGCCTCAGTGCTGCTCGCTGCTGCGCCGCTGTGCCATGGCGCTGCGGCCGGCTCGCTCGCGCACGCCAGGCAGGCCAGCGAAGCCGGCGCGGGATGGCTGGCCTCAGTGCAGCAGCAGCTGGAGCACATGTGGCCTGCGCTGCGTGGACACCTGCAGCCGCGAGCGCTGCCGGCGGGGCCGGTCTGTTTAGACGGCGCCGGGCGGCCAGTGGACTGGTGGCTGGACCTCAAGCAGGCCGGCAGCGGCAGCTGGGCGCACGTGGACAGCGCTTCTCAGGCGTTTGATGAGGCCCTGGGCCACGACCACACGTTTGAGGGCCGTTTCAGGTGCGGCCTGCTCCACGCCTGCGCCAGAGTTGGAGAGCGCACGCCTCGCCGGTCCAGCCCAAGGTCCCCGCACAGCCACACAAAGGTCGATGAAGCAGCCCCGAGCTGCGCGTTGACAGAAGCTGATGCAGGATCGACAGCAAGTGACACGGCCAAAACCGCTCGTGCTGGGCTGCCGTGCTGCCTTGCCCCTTGCTGCCCAGGGTGCCATGCTGAACTGCCTACGTTCATCATTCCATGACAGTAGTGCAGCACGCATAGCACAAATTGCGCCGCGTGCCGCGCCAGGTACTTCTCTGGCGAGGGCGGAGGCAACACGTCGCTCGCGCGCACGCTCGCGCAGCTGCCCGCCGGCAGCTCTGGCGCTGATGGTGCGGCCGGGCACATCATGTTCAACAGCCACGCGGAGGGCGCTGCGGGCGGGCTCGCAGCGCCGCCGGGCCCCGCCAAGGGCGTCATGGTGCGCCCGGCCCCCGCGTGGACGCCTCCTCGGAGCGTGGTGGGTGCTGCGAGTGAGCCGCTGTCTGTGCAGGCTGTGCACGCACACCGGCCGCATGTCGCATGCGCCCAGCTCCTGTCGGCAGCGACTCTTACTGCCGCGCGCTGGGATACCAGGAGGCGTGCCTGCGGGTGATTGCATGGACATGGCGCGAGAGCAGACCTCGCCTGTGTTCCACAGCGCACCACTCCGCTGTGCAGGATCCAGGCCTCAAGCTCGGCTCCTGCGCAGGGCTATGGGTCAGAGCGGGGCTTCCTGCTGCTGCACAGCGTGCCCGGCTTCCCGCTCGCGCCCCTGGAGCGGGCCGCGGTCGGTGCGCGCATGGCCCGCGCGCTCGTACTGCACAGCCTGGCTTCGGTGTCCGGGAGCCCGATCACAGTCAGATCTGTGCGCCTGCTCGCATCTCCAGCGACCGCGGCACCTGCACCTGAGCTGACAGATGAGGCCAGAGGCCCGCGTGCTGTCATGCACTGCATCGCCAGCCTGGCAGGCTTAGCTTCAGGCACAGAGCAACCTGAGCAGCAGCCATGCGCATGCGGCGCCGCAGAGCTGCCCGTGATGGAGGCCGCGGCCGGCCACCGCTTCCTGTGCGTCTCCATGCAGCTGCCGGCGCTCGTGGCCGCCGCGCACACGCTCGGCGCCGCGCGGCCGCACGTGTACTCCGCGGCGCCGCCGGGCGGCGGCCGGGTCGGCACGGCAGGCCTGTCCGCGCTTGCGGCGGCCCTACGCGCGCCCTTCAGGCTGCACTCGGGCCGCGCGCTGGCGCGCCCGACCCGGGAGGCCCCGGGGGAGGGGCCGGACGGGGAGCGGCACGGCCCGCCGGGCGAGGCGGGGGGGCAGAGCCGGGCGGGGCCGCTGCGCGGCGCCGCCCCAGACCTGGCTGCCGAGCTGGCAACCGCGGCGGCGGCCGCCGGCGCCGCACGCGGCACCGCCTGGGGTGCGGAGGTGGTCAGCCTCGCAGGTGCGCGCTCCTGGCCGCGGCCCGGCCCGGCCGCTGCCTCGCTCTGCGACAGGCTGTCCTGGCGCAGCGGGCGCTGTCTCCCTTGGCGCACATGGCTTGGCTGGACAGGGGAATGCTCGTGTCGATGGCCGTCCCCTGTGGCGCTGCCGCGCAGTGCGTGCCTTGCAGGCTCACGGAGGCTCGTTCGGCGCTTGCTTGCGCCGTGCTGTGCCTGCGGGGCGCTGGTGCGGGACGCTGGGCCGCCTGCACATGGGGCGTGCTCGCGCGTGGCAGGCGCGCGCTTCAGCGTGCTGGCGACCGGCGAGACGCGCGACCTGTGGGCCGAGGTCGTCGCGCCGCACCTGGCGCTGCGCCCTGCTGACCTCCTGACGCCCGCGCGCCGCGCCGCGCCCTGCGCAGACATGTGCGCACCGCCCGGAGTCAGTGGTCGCCCGCCTCGGTCTGCTTGATCTGTAGTGACGCGGTTGTACCAGAACGCTCTCACGAGCCCTGGGCCCTGCTTCCCATGCAAGCTGCATCCGGCCATACCCTGGCCCTCATGCCAGGAAGTTCACCGCACTCTGCGACGCTGAAGTGCGGTCTGCCCGCTGCGCATGCCATGCGTGCCCGGCCCCTCATTGCCCCAGCTTTCAGGCCGACCCGCGGGTGCATGTGGCTGTGACTGGGAGGGGCCTTCCAAAATTTATTGCGCGCGGCGCGCAGGCCTGGCCTGCCGTCGGCCTTCAGGGCGCCCCACGGGCGGCCCGACTGGGCCATCGCCGCTCCGGGCGTGCCACGCCCCGCCGCGCACAGCGGCGGTGTGCAGCGTCGGCCGGCGGACGCGGCGCGCGGCGGCGCCACAGGCGCAGCGTCAGCGTCGGGGCTTGACGCTGAGGCGCTGGCCGTGCTGCGTGAGACGCAGCCGGACGCGGCGTCTGAGGCCGAGCTACCAGGGGCGGCGCTGGACGCCGACGCGCTGGCCGTGCTCCGCGAGACGCAGCCGGACGCGGCGGCGGAGCTCGACGCGCGCAGCAGCATCCGGGCGGCCGGTTCTCCTGCCGCCAGCCTGCCCGTCCTCGCCCTGGTCCACGGCCGGCTGGGCATCACTCTCGGCAGCGGTGAGGCACCCGCGGCGAGCGCTTGGCGGCTGCTGGTCGCGGCGCCGGCCGCCGAGCGCCCTGCTGCAGGAGCGGAGCGCCCCACGGCCGGCCTTGCGATCTTTGAGGCGGCGAGGACGCGCCTGGCGACCCTGTGGCGATCGGCAATGCCCGGCCATGCCGCGGCCGCGCCGCGCGCGTCCGCATACGCTGCAGAGGAGCAGGCCCCGCAGCGCGGCTGGGAGTGGGGCCCGTCCGTCGCGGCGGGCGCCGGCGCCGGATCGCCCGCAGAGGCTGAGGAGCGGCGGTTCCGCGCGGCGGCCGCGGCGGCGGGCGCGCCGCTACCGCCCGGCTTCAGCGCCGACTTTGCGGAGGTGGCGGCCGACTTTGCCGAGGGCGCGGGCGGCGACGCGGCCGCTGGCGCGCGCATCGCGGCGGCCTCCTTCGACGACATCCTGTTTGGCGGCGCGCTCCTGGGGCAGCCGCGCGACGCGCGCAGCCCGGTCCCCGAGGCCGAGCTGGCTCCCCTGGGCGCGGCCGCGCCGGCGACGGCGGCGGCCGGCGGGCGAGGCGGGCGCGCGGGCGGGCCAGCGCGCGCGCCCGGCGACGGGGGCGCCCTGGCGGCGGAAGTGCGGGCGGCGCTCGCGCGCGTGGAGGCCGCAGCCGCTGCGGCGGGCGCGTCGCTGCCCGCGGGGATTGTGGCCGAGCTGGGCGCGGCCGCGCGCGACTATGCGGAGGGCGCCGGCGGCGACGCGCGCGCCGGGGCGCGCATCGCCGCTGCGGCGGCCGTGGAGGCCCTGCGGCAACGCGCGCCGGCGGCGGGGCGGCCCGCGGCGCGCGGCGCGGCCGCCCGGGAGGCGCCGCCGGGCGGGGCTGGCGGGGCGGGCCTGCGCCAGGCTGCGGCGGCGCAGGGGCGCTGGGAGGTGTGCTTCGGTGACGGTCCTGCGGCGGGCGCGCGCGCGGGCGCCGGCAGCGCGCTGTGCTTCGCCGACAACCGCTTTGTGTGGGAGGTGACCCCGCGCACGCGCCTCAGTACTGGATACCTGCACTTGCAGGTCGCCCTACTGCTGTGTTCAGGTCCAGATATGTTTGCAAGTTGCTAAGCTTGCGTGTTGGTGTGGCTGTGATGCACGTACACCCGCATGTTTGTGTGCCTGTTCCTGAGTTGACATGAGGTGTGGTGCGCAGGCAGTCCGCTCCACGCTGCGAGCGGAAGCCTCTGATGCATAAGGCTGCATGCATGTCTGGCATGGGCGCCAGTGGCGAAGGGCCTCTTCTATGCTCTAGGCGATGCACACCATTTTCTAACGCATGCATCATCAGAGGCTGTGCGCATGCTGTGTTTGATTACCTGCTGATTATTGTGGCATCGTGCAACTTGCATGACTATGTACAAGTGCGTGGAGCATCGGGGCATTCCCGGCTTTGCGCGCAGCACAGTGGTTTGTCAAGAGGTACTGAAACTTACCAACAGCCCCTGCATTCAGAGCGAGCAGCCTAAGAAGCCTTTAGGTCCGTTCAGTCATGGTGCTCTTTGTCACTGTATCAATTTGCCTGCTCCCATCTCCCTTCCTCGCAGCCTGTGGGCCATGTCATGCTGCAAACGCTCGCTTGAGCTTGAAGACAAAATACAGGCAGGTACAGACCAAGCATCCACGGAGTTTGCACGCCAGCTCCAGGTGTCTCAAGCTGGGCTGTACCCCATGCATTAGATCTGAGTCAAATTCAGGCCCCAAGGTGGGGTGGGGGCTGGTCGCTCCAACAGCCCTGCTGCAGCGCTGCAGTGTGATGTTACACATACGAAGGTTGCTTCATACCGCCGTCGGCCGTACAGCTCCTCATCACAGCGCTGACAGACAACCACACAGCATAACAGGCAGTGCTTGTCGTATCAAGAGCTCCTGCTGCCTGACAGCCTTTCCAGCATCAAAGCGCGCGGCTGCTGCGGCAACCTGCACGCGGAGCGAGCTGGTCTGCAAGCTATGCGCTGGCTACACACGCGCGTGTAGAAGGCTTGGGTGCGCGTTGCGCAACCTCGGACCCGCGGATCTACCCCCGCCTGCCTGCTCTGACACTGCAAACGTGCAGGACAGTGCGTGAGCAGCTCTTGTATTGGTGAGCCTCACAGTTGGGGCTCTTCCAGCATTGCACCTGATAGCAATTTCCGACGACCTGCGGTGCGCGCGCGCCCAGGTGTACCGGCGTGGCAGGCGATACCGCGATGTCCACTGCGCCTTGGTGCCCCACCAGATGAAGCCCGAGCTGCTCCCAGGAGAGGGGCCGGCCTGCGAGGTCCCTGCAGTGGGCAAGCTTGCGCGCTGCGGCGCCGCCATCTCGCTCTGCGCGGAGGCGCTGTCCAGCACCGCGCTATTGCCCACAGCTGACGCCGTCACCTGCTACAGTGTCAGTGTCAGCGGCGCTCCAGTGGCTGCGGTGGCTGCCGCAGCTGCCGCCAGTCCCCTCGACAGCCTGCATGGCCCAGGCAGCTCGCCAGCGCCCGCCGCCGACGGCCTGGGTGCGGGCAGCAGCGGCGCCGCAAGCGCCCTCTCTGTCGCCGCGCTGGCAGGCTGCGGGGGCTCGCTGGCGTGCCAGCAAAGCGTGCGGGACAAGGCCGCAGCCGGCGGTGCAACTGGGTGCCAGGGGGTGGCGCAGGGCCTTGTAGGACAGGGCCCGGCGCGTGCCGGCACCTGCGGCGCGGGCGCTGGCCCTGCGCCTGTGTTGCCGCGGAGCGCCGGCCTGTCGCCGACGTCTCCGCGCGGCCCTGGCGCGTCGCCAACGTCGCCGCGGGGCTCTGGCGTGGAGGACGCCGCCGGGCGCGTGCTGCGCAAGCGCAAGCACAGGCGCGGCGGGCGCCCGCAGCGCCTGCCCGACGCCTCGCATGTGCCTGCCCGTCCTGTGGGTCGGCCGACGGGCGCCAGGGTGCCTCGTGCATGTGGGCGTGCGCTTCTGGCGCCGCGTGCGCAGCGCGGCCTTGGACTCCGCATTGTGGGCTGCCTGCAGAGCACAGGGCCGCGCTCCTGCACGGATGCCACCGGACGCGCGTCGATTACTGCGTATGGGTTCTGGTATTCAGGCGGCGGCTGTGACGTGCGCATGTGGGGGCAGGGTACGCTTTGCAGCGGGGCCGCTGCGCGAAGTGTACCACACGCGTGACGGCCACCCCGATCATGAGGGGCAGGCGCGCACCTCCTCTGTGTGTCTGCGTGGTTGCGCGCTCCTCCGATGTTGTGCCGCGCTGCGGGGCTGGCAGACACCTTTGGAGTTGTCGAGGGTAGATTGCTTTTCTTTGAGGCGGGGCGCACGGTGGCTGCTTGACTGAGTGTTGGGCACAGAGCAGGAGTCTGCAGGGACCCGCCCGCTTGTCTGTCTGGCTGCATTGACTGGCGCTGGGACGGGCATCGCGCACCATGCATGTCGCAGCCTCGCCACCTGCGCGTGCCCAGCCGTGGCCGAGCGCTCCGTCAGGCTCGCTGAGCGTCCACGAGCGGCGCGCGGGTGCACTGCGACGCTTGGCGCCCCCTGCCGCTTGGCGCTGTGCTTCGGGCAGGACAAGCGCCGCGCCGCGCCGCGCGCAGGTGGCGCGGCAGCGGCGCGAGCTGGGCGCGACGTGGCCGGTGGACCTGACCCCGGGCGGCGTGCGCATGCTGGAGGTGGAGCTGGGCGTCGGCTACACTTGGTCGCTCGACCGCCTCAAGCGCCGGTGCGCCCGGGGCGCCGAGGGGCCGCCGCCGCGGCCGGCGGGCGGCGCGGCGGCCGCGAGGAGTGCGTGCGCAGGGCATGTGCGCGAGCATGTGACCAAGGGGCGGGATGCTGGGTACCAGGACGGCAGGGGAAGCAGTGCGCGTTCGGGGTGCTGAGTATACGCTCTGAAGAAGGCACAGTTGGCTGAGGGCGCGCTCGTCCTCGCAGGGTGGGCCTGCTCCCGCCTGTCAAGCGGCCGCGCACGTACGCCACCGCGCCGCGCAAGGCGCTGCGCGCCACCCCCGCCCGCCGCCGCCCGCCGCACGGCGGGGAGCCGGGGCCGTCGCCGGCCGCCGCCGCGCCCGTCGAAGACTCCGAGTCGTCCGAGTCGTCCACTTCATCCGACGACGAGTACGACTACCCTGCAGGGTTGGGGGCGGGCCGCGGCAGAGGCGCCGCCGCACGCGGCGGCGCCGGCGGCACGCCGTGCCGGCCACTGTCGCCGGTGCGCTGGTCGGCGGCCGGCGCCGGCGTGCGCCACGGCGCGCTGCCCAGCCGCTCGGCCGGGCGCACGCTGCTGCCGACCTCGCCGCGGCGCGTGCCCGGCCAGGCGCAGCGCGGCGCCTGCGCTGGCGCCGCGGCCGGGCCGGCCACGCCTGCCTCGCCGCGCGGCGGCGCGCGCAGCGCGGCCGCCGCGTT
>JAABUV010000499.1_pt1 | contig 59239 bp, 57 predicted proteins | sample 5559971 | NCBI WGS metagenome assembly JAABUV01 (sample SAMN10711881, study PRJNA513362) | rock metagenome | isolation source: Antarctica rocks | place: Antarctica: Victoria Land, Knobhead nord | collected 2015-12-19 | reverse complement strand
CGGCACCCACCCAAAACTACCGTTCCGACACGCCTAATTCGCTGGCTACACTCTGCAGCCTCGTAGACACCGTTTGTGCAGGTCAACGCCAAGATCAACCCTCAGAGGGCTCGTAACTTCGGACTAGGCGGCTCAGGGCACCCCGCGGACCGGGGCGTGGAGATCGGAGCAGACGCCGTCATCGCATAACCCCCTAGCCGTCCGGCGCTGCCGTGCCAACGTGCTCAACCCCTGAGCACCCTGTCTCCGATAGCACCCTCACCACCGCCCAGCAGGAGTCCTTCCGCGATCTGCTGCACACGCTCGACCCACAACGTGAGGGAAGCCACGACGGCGATTCCTAATATCGCCGAGACGGCGGCGTAGCCCGGGGTCTACCGAGTCATCGGCCAAGGCCGGGTCGAGGTCCTCCACGTCGGCCACGGCGTGCTCAGCGATAGCGGCACGAGTCGACGAGGTCATAACCCCGATCCCAGCCGATTGAGTTGTGGAATTCTACCCGCAGTGGCAAGTGCATGCGTCGTATCAGCAGTGTGCTCGCGACCAGCACGAGCGTGATGGGACTAGTGCCGCGGCGAGGTCGTCAGTGTAAGTGGGCGCGGACGGTCGTGGTGATCGCCGATCCGGCTTCGGTGCTGGCGATGCCTGCGAGGACGACGCCGGGCAGCGGGGCCAGAGAACGAAGCCCAGACCGACGAGCTGGGGCGAGGTGCCACCGGGACAGGCCCGCGGCGGCGGCCGCGACGGTAACCAGGGACGCGGCGCCACCCCCGCCGTACACGCGGTCGAACGCGACATCGCTCGACACGGTGGGCGATGTCGGTCACCCGTGCGCTCGTCCAGGGACAACGCTGGAGAAGCTCCACACCAAGCTGACCACTCGCGCTCCGGGACGACGGTGATGATGTCGCCCGTCAGCAACTCGCCGCGTTCGGATGGAGATGATCAAGCGGAAGTCGAAGGACAGTCGTGCCGGGTTGCGGTGAGGAAGGAGCCGGCTGTGGTATCTGGGACAGCTCGTTCGTGGGCGGCGGCGAGAAGTGCGCGGTCATGGATGGTCACCGACCAGCCATGCCGGATCAACCAGTCCGCGACTTCGTGCCCAGGGCCGCCTTTCCAGAGGCCGATGTAAGGCATCATTGCCGGCATCGCGTGCGCGTTGGCCATCAGCGTGGGGTCGAGAGTGCAGCCGTGCTCGCAGGCGATCTGGCTGCCCGGAGCGGAGAGGTCGCTGACAACGGTGAGCAGCTGGGCGGCCTCGTCGGCCGACAGGTAGATCAGCAGGCCTTCGCAAAGCCATGCTGTCGGCTCCGACGGATCCAAACCGGCGGCGCGCAGGGCCGGGGACCAATCTTCGCGCAGGTCGACGGACAGGGTGATGCGCTCACACCCGGCAGTGGCGGCGGCCTGGTGCAGGACGCGTTCCTTGAAATCCAGCACGGCGGGCAGGTCAAGCTCGAACAGGCGAGTGCCCGGCGCCCAAACCAGCCGGTAGGCGCGGGTGTCCAGGCCGGCGGCCAGCAGCACCACCTGACCGCATCCCGCGGCGCTGGCCTGGCGGAGGTAGTCGTCGAAGAAGCGGGTGCGCAGCACGGCGCTGACGGCGAACGCAGCCCCCACCTTGGCCTGCGGGTCGGCAGCCGACGCGGTCTGCCCAGGGACGACACCGGGGAAGGCTGTCGGTGCTGCGGCGACGAACGCGGCGGCGTACGGATCGTCGAATAGCCGGTCCGGGCGGCGGCTCTCGTGCGCCCGGACCACGGCGACACCCAGGGCGGTCTTGCCGACCCCGACCAGCTCCGCCTCGCCCACCTCGACACCATCACCCTTCGCTGATACATCGCTACCGATCCACCTAACTGTATCACTAGCGATGTAACCTGTGAAGGTGGATGCCGGTGAACTGCACCGCCTCGGCAGGCGCCTGCTCGCACTCTCTCGCGCCGCCAGCGGCCGGGCCGGCGACCTGGCCCTGGTGCCTGGCCAGGAAGCGGTGCTCGAGGACCTGCTGCGCCACCCGAACAGCACGGTCAGCGAGATCCGCGACCGCACCGGCTTCACCCAGAGCCACGTCTCCGCGTCCGTGGCCCGACTACGGGACCACGGCTTGATCCAGGCCGCGGCCGACCCCAGCGACGGCAGGCGCACCCGCCTCCGCACAACAAGGGCCACCACGCACGCGATCAGCAAACGCGGCCGCCGGACCATCGACGACACCATCGCCACCGCCGTGGCCGAACCGGACCAGGCCGACCGTGCGCTCGAACTACTCGACGAGCTCGCCCGAATCCTGCAGCCACGACGGGACGACTCCAACACCGACTGAGTGAGGTGTCCGGGGCGCCGGCAAGGGGATGGACCAGCGGAATCCTGGGCCGGCCAAGCAAGGCGGTGATCGTCTCTTCTCGGCCTGGTGTGATCAGTGCCGAACCACGCCTGCTGTCGGGTCAGGAGAACCTGAGTCCGCTCAGCCGAGCAGGGACGCCGCGGAAACCATCGCCGCGCGGGCCTCGTCATGCACGAGCGCAACCAGCTCGGCGGCGGGCAGCGCCCGGGCGAGGTGGTGGGTCTGGCCCGCCCACAGGGCCACGGCGGCGGCGTCACCAGCCGCAGCGGCCGCGGCCCGCACCGGCTGGGACGCCCGGTTTACCTGCGGGTACGCCGCCGGTGCCGCCGCCGTCAGCTCGTCCAGCAGCGCGTTGCGCACCCCGCGGGCCGGTCGGCCGGAGAAGGCCCGGGTGATGGCCGTGGGGTGGTCGGCGGCCACCGCCGCCCGGTGCGGGGCGGACGTCCCGGTCTCGGGACACAGCAGGAACGCAGTCCCGAGTTGAGCGGCCCGGGCACCGGCGGCCAGCACCGCCGCGACGTCCGCGCCACACACCAGTCCCCCGGCGGCCACCAGCGGCAGGTCGGTCACCGACCGCACAAGCCGCACCAGCGCCAGCAGTCCGGGCTCGTCCTCCTGGTGGTCGGCGTCCGGCCCGTTGGTGAAGGTGCCGCGGTGCCCACCTGCCTCCCGGCCCTGCACGATCAGCGCGTCTGCGCCTGCGGCCGCAGCGACGCGCGCCTCCGCGCGTGACGTCACCGTCGTCCACACCTCGGTGCCCACCTCGTGCAGTGCGCCCACCACATCCGGCGGTGGGCAGCCGAAGTGGAAGCTGACCAGCGGCACGGGGTGCGCCAGCAGCCAGTCGACCTTCGCGCGCCAGTCGTCGTCGTCCCAGCGCGCCTCACCCCGGGTCACGCCGTAGCGCGCCGCCCAGCGGTCCCACGCGATCAGGTGCGCCGCGAACGCCGCAGCGAAACCCGCATCCGAAGGATCCGGCTCGGCCGTCGGGAGGAAGACGTTGACGCCGAACAGCGCGCCCTCGAAGGACCGGAGCCCGGCGCGTACTTGCTCGACCCGCTCGGCGAGCACCTCGAGCGCGAGGTTCGCCCCCGCCAGCATCCCCAATCCGCCCGCGCCCGAGACGGCCACCGCCAGTTCCGGGGTGCTGGGCCCACCGGCCATGGGCGCGGCGACGACGGGCGTGCGCAGCCCCGCCAGCACGGCGCTCACCTCTTCGGCTTCTCGCCGGCCGAATCCGAGGACAACGCGGCGACGAACGCCTCCTGCGGCACCTCCACCCGCCCGATGGTCTTCATCCGCTTCTTGCCCTCCTTCTGCTTCTCCAGCAGCTTGCGCTTGCGGCTGATGTCGCCGCCGTAGCACTTGGCGAGCACGTCCTTGCGGATGGCGCGGATGTTCTCCCGCGAGATGATCTTGGCGCCGATCGCGGCCTGAATGGGCACCTCGAACTGCTGGCGCGGGATGAGCTCGCGCAACTTGCCCGTCATCCGCCCGCCGTAGGAGCCGGCGTTGTCGCGGTGCACGATCGAGGAGAACGCGTCCACCGCCTCGCCCTGCAGCAGAATGTCCACCTTCACCAGGTCAGCCACCTGTTCGCCGGCCTCCTCGTAGTCCAGGCTGGCGTAGCCCTTGGTGCGCGACTTCAGCGCGTCGAAGAAGTCGAACATGATCTCACCCATGGGCAACGTGTAGCGCAGCTCCACCCGGGTCTCGGATAGGTAGTCCATGCCCAGCAGCTCCCCGCGCCGGTGCTGACACAGCTCCATGATCGCGCCGATGTACTCACTCGGGGCGATCACCGTGGTCTTGACCACCGGCTCGTGCACCGCCCGCACCTTTCCCTCCGGCCAGTACGACGGGTTGGTGACGTGCGCCTCGGCCCCGTCCTCCAGCTCCACCCGGTACACCACGTTGGGCGCGGTGGAGATGAGCTCCAGGCCGAACTCGCGCTGGAGCCGGTCGCGGGTGATCTCCATATGCAGCAGACCCAGGAACCCGCAGCGGAACCCGAAGCCCAGCGCCACCGACGTCTCCGGCTCATAGGCCAGCGCAGCGTCGTTGAGTCGTAGCTTGTCCAGCGCGTCGCGCAGCACCGGGTAGTCGGAACCGTCCATCGGGTACAGCCCGGAGTAGACCATCGGCTTGGGGTCGCGGTAGCCGACCAGCGGCTCGGTGGCACCCTTGCGCGCCGAGGTCACCGTGTCCCCCACCCGCGACTGGCGCACATCCTTCACCCCGGTGATCAGGTAGCCCACCTCACCCACACCGAGCCCCGCGCTGGCCTGCGGCTCCGGGGAGATGATGCCGACCTCGAGCAGCTCGTGGGTGGTGCCGGTGGACATCATGGTGATCTTCTCCCGCGGCGTGATCCGACCGTCGACCACCCGCACGTAGGTGATCACTCCGCGGTAGGCGTCGTACACGGAGTCGAAGATCATCGCCCGGGCGGGGCCGTCGGCGGCACCCACCGGAGCGGGCACCAGGCGCACCACCTCGTCGAGCAACTCGCGCACTCCGACGCCGGTCTTGCCCGACACGCGAAGTACGTCGTCGGGCTCACCGCCGAGGATGTGCGCGATCTCCTTGGCGTAGCGCTCCGGGTCGGCGGCGGGCAGGTCGATCTTGTTGAGCACCGGGATGATGGTGAGGTTCTTCTCCATCGCCAGGTACAGGTTCGCCAGGGTCTGCGCCTCGATGCCTTGGGCAGCGTCGACCAGCAGCACCGCACCCTCGCACGCCTCCAGTGCACGGCTCACCTCGTAGGTGAAGTCGACGTGGCCGGGGGTGTCGATGAGGTGCAGCACGATCTCGGTGCTGACCCCGTCGACGTTGGTCATCCACGGCAACCGCACGTTCTGGGCCTTGATGGTGATGCCGCGTTCGCGCTCGATATCCATCCGGTCCAGGTACTGCGCCCGCATCTGCCGGGGGTCGACCACACCGGTCAGCTGCAGCATCCGGTCGGCCAGCGTGGACTTGCCGTGGTCGATGTGCGCGATGATGCAGAAGTTGCGGATTCGCTCCGGCGGCGTGAACGTCTGGTCGGCGAAGCTGGGCACTCGGCTCCCTGATCATGGTCGTGCGGTGGACGGCGCTCCCCGCGCTCGGGCCCATCGTCCCACGCCGCCGTAGGCTGCCGACGTGGCGCGCACCTGGAGCCGGATCGGACGCACCCTGGGCCGTTTGGTGGTGCGCCAGGGTCCGCGGCTGCTGCGCCAGGCCCCCGGCGTACTCCGTCAGCTGCAGAGCCACACCCTCGCTTCCGGCACCGGTCGCCCGGTGACCTCCCGCAGCCGACCGAGCTCGGAGCGCGCGCGGGCCGTGTCCTACTCCCCCGACCTCGACGGCCGGGCCGATCCCGGTGAGATCGTCTGGACGTGGGTGACCTACGAGGAGGACGCCAGCCGGGGCAAGGACCGCCCCGTGCTGGTGGTCGGGCGCGACGGCAGCACGGTGCTCGGGCTGATGCTCTCCAGCCAGAGTTCGCGGGACGGCCAGCGGGACTGGATGGCGCTGGGTCCGGGTGCGTGGGACGCGGAGCACCGGCCGAGTTGGGTGCGCCTGGACCGGGTGCTCGACGTGCCGGAGGACGGCATCCGCCGGGAGGGCGCGGTGCTCGGCCGCACCCGGTTCGCCGCCGTCGCCGCCCGGCTGCGCGCCGAGCACGGCTGGAGCTGAGCAGGGCTGGCGCTGCGCAGGGCTGGAGCTGAGGGCTGGAGCTGAACACGGGCCGTCAGGCGGACGTGACGAGCTGCACCGCGAGGGAACCCACCAGCACCGCCACGACCACCAGAAACACCCGGCGAACGAACCCCGAGCCACGGCGCACCGCCGCCCGCGCGCCGAGGGTGGCTCCGGCGAGGTTGGCGACCGCCATGCTCACCGCGAGTCCCCACACGACATGGCCGGTGGGCACGAAGTACGCCAGGGCCCCCAGGTTGGTGGCCACGTTGACCAGCTTGGCCGTCGCGGAGGCATGCAGGAAGGCGTAACCCGCGACGCCGACGAGCAGGAACACCAGGAACGAGCCGGTCCCTGGCCCGGCGAGGCCGTCGTAGCCGCCGATCAGCGCACCCCCGGCCACCATCACCGTCAGCCGGGTTCTGCTGCCGAAGCGCAACCCCTCCGACACCCCGAGGCTGGGCGTACGCCACGTGTACACCCCCACCCCGAGCAGGGCCACCAGGACCACGAAGCGGAGCGCGTTCGCCGGCAGCGCGCCGGCGAACGCCGCGCCGCCGAGCGCACCAGCGAACGCCGCCGCCGCCATCAACCCCGCCGCACGCCAGTCGACCCTGGTTCCGCGGGCATAGGTGACCGTGGCAGCGCCCGTGCCCACCACGGCAGCGACCTTGTTGGTGGCCAGGGCCATGACCGGTGCCCCGGGCAGCAGGAGCAGCAACGCGGGCAGCTGCACCAGGCCACCGCCGCCCACCACCGCGTCGACGGCCCCGGCGAGGAAAGCCGCGAGCAGCAGCGCCAGCAACACCGCGAAGGAGATCCCGGCGAAGCCCGGCCAACTCAGCGGTGCGAGCACGGGCCGCGACGCTACGGTGTGCCCGGGTCGTGAGCTCGCACCGACGGGCGGTTTGAGTGATGCGCGTCCGCACTGCTAATCTTCGAGGTCGGCGCAGGTGCGCCCTCGACTTACCCGATACTTCCCCGACCTACACGATCAGAGGGTGCGCGCGTGGCCAATATCAAGTCCCAGGTAAAGCGGATTCGCACCAACGAGCGTCAGCGACTGCGCAACCAGTCGGTGAAGTCCTCGGTACGCACGGCTATCCGCCGCTTCCGGGAGGCCGTGGCCGCCGGCGACAAGGACACGGCGTCCGCAGCGCTACTCGCGGCCAGCCGCAAGCTCGACAAGGCGGCAGGCAAGGGTGTCATCCACCACAACCAGGCCGCCAACAAGAAGTCGGCGATGGCGCTGGCGGTCAATAAGCTCTGACCTGCTCAGCCGCCATGTAGATCGGCCACCGCGAGCACCGCCCGTTCGATGGCGTAACCCGGCTCCGCGGCCGCACCCTTGACGTCGGCGTTGAGCCCGGCGACCACCTGCAGCGCCGCCCCCACCGACCGCGGCGACCAGGTGCGGGCCTGGGCCTGCGCCTTCTTCACCTTCCACGGCGGCATGCCCAGCTCACCGGCCATCCGGAACGGGTCGCCGCGGCCGGCGGCGCCCACCCGCGCGATGGTGCGCACCGCGTCGGCCAACGCGTCGGCGAGCAACACGTGGGCGACCCCTCGGTGCGCGGCCCAGCGCAGCGCCTCCAAGGCCGCAGCGCGGTCACCGGCAACCGCGGCGTCGGCCACGTCGAAGCCGCTCACCTCGGCTCGGCCCAGGTGATAGCGACGGACAGCGGCTACGTCCACCCGCCCTCCCGTGTCGGCCACGAGCTGCGCGCAGGCCGCAGCCAACTCACGCAGGTCGGAGCCCACCGCGTCGATCAACGCCGTCACCGCGTCGGCGTCGGCCCCGGCCCCAGCCGCCTTCAGCTCGGCGCGCGCGAAGCCGGGTAGGTCAGCTGACTTGAGCTTGACCGCGGGATGCACCGTCGCACCGACGGCGAGCAGCGCGTCAGCGAGCATCCTGCCCCGCGCACCGTCGGCGTGCACCACCACGAGGGTCACGCCGTCGGGTGGGTCTGCGGCGGTGGACGTGATGAGCGCACCCGCGTCCTTGCCCGCCTCGTGCGCAGCCTCGAGCACCAACACCCTGGCCTCCGCGAACAGCGACGGGCTCAACAGCTCGGCCAGCTCAGGCCCCGACACGTCACCCGCCCGGCGACGTTGGACGTCCGCGCCTGGATCCTGCGTGTGCACCTGCGCGACCACGGCCGACACCGCGCGCTCCACGAGCAGTTCCTCGTCGCCGGACACCAGGTGCAGTGCGGGGTTCGGCGGGGCAGGCGTCATGGCCAGGATCGTGCCACGGCGCACCGACGCAGCACACCGGCGTCAGGGCGGCGGGCGGGGGTCACCGCGTTCGACCACCACCGGCCCGCCCGCGCCCGGCAGGAGCGCGACGTCGCCGGCCTGGTCGGTGCGCTCCACTACCACCCCGGCCCCGAGCAGGTGGTCGAGCACGGCGGGATTGGGGTGGCCGTAGGAGTTGCCTGCCCCGACGCTGATCACGGCCACGCGGGCCGCCACGGCGTCGAAGAACTCCGACCTGCTGAACCGCGAGCCGTGGTGCGGCACGGTGAGCACGTCCGCCCGCAGCTCGAGCCCGCCGGCGAGCAGGGCGGCCTGCGATCCCAGCCCTGCCTCACCGGAGAGCAACACCCGCCCCAGCGCGGTCTGCGCGGCCATGACCAGGGAGAACTCGTTGACCTGGGACTCGGTGCCCGCGGTGAGCTGCCGGGGTGGCGGCCGGGTCGGGCCCAGCACGTCCAGAGTCAGCTCCGGCCACTGCAGCTGCTGGCCGGCCACGAGGTCCACCAGGGGCACACCGCGAGCGGCCGTCAGGTCGCGCACGCGCCGCAGGGCATCGTCGGGCTCACGTAACGGCCCGAGCGCCACCGCGCCGACGCGGCGCCCGGCCAGTACCCCGTCCAGGCCGTCCACGTGGTCGGCGTGCAGGTGGGTGAGGACCACCAGCGGCACCTCGGTCACCCCGAGCCGGTCGAGGCAGCCGTCCACCGCGGCCGGGTCGGGCCCGGTGTCCACCACGACAGCCCGACCCGCACCAGCCGCCAGCGCCATCGCCTCGCCCTGGCCCACGTCGCAGGTCACCATCGCCCAACCGGTGGCCGGCCAGCCCGGGGTGATGACGCGCGTCGGCACCCACACGAGCCCAACCCCGACGACCATCGCCAACGCCGCCCCGCGGACCGCGGCGTTGCGGGTCGCCACCAGCACCGCAACGGTGACGGCGGCCATCCCCAGCGCCCCCGCCACCCCACCGGGCACGGTGACCGCCGCACCCGGTACGGCCGCCGCTCGACGTCCCACCTGCACCAGCCACCACACCGGCGGCTCGGCCAGGCGCAGCACCACCTCGCCGAGCGGGGTCGACACCGGCAGCACGACGGTGGCCAGCACCCCCAGGACGGTGGCAACGCCGACCGCCGGTGCCGCGAGCAGGTTGGCCAGGACGGCTACCAGGCTCAGCTGCGCGGACAGCCCGGCCACCACCGGTGCGGTCGCCACGTGCGCGGCGGCGGGCACGGCCAGTAGCTCGGCGACTCCGGCTGGCACTCCGCGCACCCGCAGGGCGTGCACCCACCGCGGCGCGAGCAACACCAGTGCTCCGGTGGCCAGCACCGACAGCGCGAACCCGGCGTCCACGGCCAGGGCGGGCTGCGCGGCCAGCAGCACGAGCACGGCCGCGCCCAGCGCGGGCAGTGCCTGCTTGCGCCGCCCGGTCACCAGCGCCAGCAGGGCAACCGTGCCCATCACGGCGGCACGCAGGACGCTGGGCGACGGGCGCGCCAGTACCACGAAGCCCACGAGCGCCAGCCCGGCAAGCACCGCCGCCGGGCGGGGACCCACTCCGACCAGCCGGACCAGCAGGAGCACCGCACCGAGGACGATAGTGATATTCGTTCCAGAGACCGCCGTCAAGTGCGTCAGGCCGGCAACCTTGAAGTCCTCCACCAGGTCGTCGGACAGCGCTGAGGTGTCGCCAACCACGAGTCCCGGCAGCAGGCCAGCCGGATCCTGGCCGAGGGTGCGCGCGGCCCCCGCACGCAACCCGGTGCGCAACGAGCCCGCCGCGAGCTGGGGCGGGCTCGGCGCACCGAGCAGCTGTGGTGGGTCGTCCACCGCAACGGCAGCGACGGTGAGGTCATTGCGCTGCGGTGGTTGCACCCGTCCCCGCACCCGAAGGTGTTGCCCGGGCAGCAGTCCCGCCCAGCCCTCGGCGGGCGCCAGCAGGACCACCGCTCCGCCGAGCTGCGGGTACTGCCCGGAGGACACCAGATCCGCCCGCACCAGCACCCGCGCCGGCATCCCTGGCACGGCCGCGCCCCGCAGCGCCTTGGGGTCGTCGGTGAGCACGACCTCCAGGAGCTCGCGGGCACCGTCGGCGCCGGCCAGCGGGTGGGTGGCCACGGCATGCGCCCGCAGGGCGGTGGCCACGGAGAAGCAGCCCAGCACGGCCAGCACCGCCAGCATCCCCGCCGCCCAACCGCGGTCGCGATGGCGGACGAGCACGAGCGCCACCGCGGCCACCGACCCCGCGGCGAGCACGGCCGCCACCTGCCATCCGGCGAGCACCCCCACCCCCGTCGCCCCCCACGCGGCCACCGCCGAGGGCACCAGCCGGACGTCGAGGCGCGGCTCGGCCCGAGCTGAGACAGGGCCACTCACACCCGCACCAGGTCCTTGAGCTGCGCGAAACGCGCGTCCCCGACACCCGAGACGTCGTTGAGCTGTTCGACGCTACGGAACCCGCCGTTCTGGGTGCGCCAGTCCACGATCGCCTTGGCCATCACCGGGCCGACCCCGGGCAGCTCGTCCAGCTCGGCTGCGGTGGCGGTGTTCAGGTCGAGCAGCCCAGCTCCGGGTGTGCCCGCCGCGGCCGGATTGCCCGACGACACCGACCCAGCGGTGGGCCCCCCGACGGCGATCGGTCCCGCGGCCCCCACCACCACCTGCTGACCGTCGCTGAGCGGCTGCGCGAGGTTGAGCGTGAGCAGGTCGGTTCCGGGCAGGGCACCTCCGGCGGCGGCCAGCGCGTCAGCGACTCGTGATCCCGGCTTGAGGGTCACCAGGCCGGGTGTGACGACGGCCCCGGCCACGCTCACCACCAGCTGCTCAGGTTTCTGGGCCACCACGGGGGTGGTGGGTGCTGGGGCGGCCGCGACGAGGGGCAACGCCGGTACCAGCTGCGGCACCGGTCGGTCCCGCCACACTCCGAGCGCGGTGAGCACGGCGGCGACAGCGCCACCGCGGCGAGGGCCAGCGCGCCCCGCCGACCCGGGTCGACCCGCGCCCCACGCCAGGACGCGGGCAGCCACCGCTCCCGCCAGCCACGGGGATGCGGAAGAGACCGGTCGATCGGCGGCTCGGACCCAGACGGCTCACGCTCGGGTAGGGACGGTTCACGCTCGGGTAGGGACGGCTCACGCTCGGGTAGGGGAGCCACGTCGCCCGCGGTGACCGTGCTCAACCGGTGCCTGGCCCTGGCCGCCCGCGCGCTGCTCTGCACGGAGGTCGACGCTAGGGTCGGCGGGGCCTAGCTCGGGGGTGTTCCGACCGCCCTGGGGACAGCTCAGGCGGGTGTGGACAACCCGTCCATGCCGGGGTCTCCCGCCCCCCCTGGGCACACCACTACCCCTACCATGCCGGGTCCCAGGTGGGCACCCACCACGGCACCCACCTCGGAGACGTGGAGCTCGGTTATTCGCGGTAACCGGGCCCGCAGCACCGCCACCAGTTCCTCGGCCCGCACCACGGCCGCCAGGTGGTGCACGGCCAGCGCGGTGGGGGTCTCACCCGCGGCCTGCACCGCCAGGTCGGCCAGCCGGGCCAGCGCCTTGGCCGACGTGCGCACCTTCTCCAGTGGGCCGATGCGCCCGTCCTCCACGTGCAGCAGCGGCTTCATCGCCAGCGCCGTGCCCAGCAGTGCCGCGGCCGCCCCGATCCGCCCACCCCGGCGCAGGTGCTCCAGGGTGTCGACGTACAGCAGCGTGCGGCAGCGCTGCGCCACCTCGACAGCGGCGCGGTACGCCCCGTCGAGGTCCGCGCCCGCTGCCGCGGCGCGCGCCGCCGCCAGGACCGGCAACCCCAGCCCCATCGCCGTCGAGCGGGAGTCGACCACGCGCACCGTTGTCCCCGACGCGGCCACCTCGCGTGCGGCGAGCCGGGCGGCGTCCCAGGTGCCGCTGAGCCGGCGCGAGAGGTGCACGGCCAGCACGTCACCCCCGGCGGTTGCATAACCGGCGGCGAGCTCGGCGGGCGAGCAGCGTGACGTGGTGACGCGGGCGGACCTGCGGGGATACGCCAGGCCACCACGGGCCGGGGTGAGCGCAGCCGAGAGCTCCGCGGGGCCGATGTCCACGCCGTCGAGATGCGCGACGCCGTCCAGGACCACGTGCAACGGCACCACGGAGATTCCGTGCCGCGCAGCCAGCCCGGGGGCGAGGTACGCGGTGGAGTCGGTGACGACGCTCACGGTCACCGGGTGAGACTATGGCCTCGGGGGGCGGTCTGCGCTCGCCCGCACCTGCGCCACGACGGCGTCGGCTACGGCACGGTGACCCTCCCAGCCCCAGTGCAGCCCGTCGGGGTTACCCCGTCCGCTGAGCACATGTTCACCGACGGCAGCCTTCAGGTCGATCAGGGGCACACCGGTGCGGGCCGACCACGCGCGCAGCGCCCGCTCGGCGGCCGGCCGCCCGGCGTGCACCCGGCCGTAGGCGGCGCTGCGGTGCACCGACGGCAAGGTGCCGATGACAGCCAGCTCGGGCCGCAGCCCGTGCAACGCCACCCGGCAGCGCTCCAGGTGCTCCACGCTCAGCCGCGGCGGTAAAGCGACGGGACGTCCCAGCGGCGCGAGGCGGGGCTGGGCCAGGCCGTAGGCGGCGCGCACCACCCGACGCAGGCCGGGCGGGCGCAGATAGCGCAGCTGCTCGCGTAGCGCGGTGGGCAGCGGGGAGGGCAGGGTGTCCATTCCGCCGACGGCCAGCACCACGGCACCGGCCTGGGCCACCGCGGCCCACACGCGCGGGTCCTGGGTCAGCGCCCACCAGGCGTCCCGCGAGGTCCACCCGATGCGGGCCACCAACTCGCTGCGCCAGCCCAACTCGGCTGCGGCCAGCACCGGCCAGATCCGCGGGTCATCGGCCGGGTGCGCCCGCTCCGGACCGTGGTGGGCGAGGCTGTCGGCGAGCACCAACAGAACGGGCGCACCGGCCCCGGCCTCAGTCACCCAGCCCGGCGTTCCACGCCTGCAGCCGCCAGCCGGGGCGCCCGCCCACCGGGCGGGGCTGCAGCTGGGCCCACGCCGCGTTGTCCGGGGCGCCGAGCATCGACCAGCGCTCGACGGGCAGCTCCAGTAGCCGGCCGGTGAGCGCGGTGATGAGCCCCCCGTGCGTCACCAACAGCACCGTCCCCGGTCCGTCGGGCAGCTCGTCCACCACGGCGGCGGCCCGGGCCGCGACCTCCACCTTGGCCTCACCGCCGGGGGGGGCGTACCGCGCGTCGCACCGCCAGGCGGCCATCCCCCCGGGGGTGTGCGCCTGCACCTGGGCGTGGGTGAGGCCCTGCCACTGGCCCAGGTGCGCCTCCCGCAGCCGCCGGTCGAGGTGGACGTCGACCCCGATGAGCTCGGCGGCCGCGCGGGCGGTGTCCGCGGCCCGGCTGAGATCGGAGGACACCAGCAGCTCCGGCTCCTGCTTGGCGAGCACCCGCGCGACGGCGACGGCCTGCGCTCGCCCAAACGCGTTGAGCTCGACGTCGAGTTGGCCCTGCATGCGCAGTCCAGCGTTGTGGTCGGTCTCCCCGTGGCGCAGCAGAACCAGGCGACGGCGGGGTGTCATCCCGCGCAGCTCACTGACCCTTCAGCAGCTCGTTGAGCCGCTGGGTCTCGGTGAGATCCCTGCTCTCGGCGTCCGAGCTCTCCTCGGCGCCCACGGGTGCGTGCGCCTGGGCGTCGAAGGGGATGACCGGGCAGTCCTTCCACAACCGCTCCAATCCGTAGAAGCTGCGTTCCTCGTCGTGCTGTACGTGCACTACCACGTCGATGAAGTCCAGCAGCACCCAACGCCCCTCCTTGGCGCCCTCGCGGCGCACCGGCTTCGTCCCGTGGTGGCGCATCTGCTCCTCGATTTCGTCCACGATGGCTCCGACCTGCCGCTCGTTGGATGCCGAGGCGATGACGAAGCAGTCGGTGATGACGAGCTGGTCGGAGACATCGAGGATCGTGATGTTGCCGGCCAGCTTGTCGGCGGCCGCGGCAGCGGCGACGAGTGCAGCCGCGCGGGCGGAGTCGGTAGCGGTCACGGTGAGTGCTCCTGCTGGTGGGGTATCGGGTCGGACGTGCGCAGGGATCCGTCGGGGCGGGGCGCGCCGGAGGGTCGGTACAGGTTGCGCTTGGAGATGTACTGCACCACACCGTCGGGCACCAGGTACCAAACCGGACGGCCCTGGGCTGCCCTGGTGCGGCAGTCGGTGGACGAGATGGCCAGCGCGGGGATTTCCATCAGGTCCAGCGTCCCGTCGGGCAGATGCGCCAGGTGCGCGGAATCGAGCTCGAAGCCCGGCCGCGTCACTCCGACGAAATGGGCCAGCTCAAAGAGGTCCTCCACCCGGTGCCAGGACAGGATCGCGGCCAGGGCGTCGGCCCCGGTGATGAAGTACAGCTCGGCGTCGGGGTGCTGTGCCCGCAGGTCCCGCAGCGTGTCCACGGTGTAGGTGACACCCACCCGGTCGATGTCGACCCTGCTGACCGAGAACTGCGGGTTGGGCGCGGTCGCGATCACCGTCATGAGGTAGCGGTCCTCCGCGGCGCTCACCAGGCGACCCTGCTTCTGCCACGGCTGCCCGGTGGGGACGAAGACCACCTCGTCCAGACCGAACCGCTGGGCCACCTCGCTGGCGGCGACGAGGTGCCCGTGGTGGACGGGGTCGAAGGTACCGCCCATCACCCCCAGCCGTCTGCTCACCTGCTCAGGGTAGTGGCTGCGCGGTGCCGCTCAGACGGGCAGCAACCGGGCGACGACCTCGGCGAGCTGCTCGGCGGTGCGGCATTCGTGCATGGGCACCAGCGCGGCGTAGCGGTCGGCGGCGGAGTCACCCGTTCCCCACTGGGACCTGGGCTCGGGGTTGAGCCAGTGGGTGTGCCGGGCCGTGGTCGACAGCCGGCGCAACACCGCGAGGTTGGGGTCGCGGTAGTTGGTCCGCGCGTCACCGAGCACCAGCAATGAGCTCTTCGAGGTCAGTGCGGCAGGGAACGTCTCGGCGAACTCGCCGAACGCGTTGCCGTAGTCGGAGTGCCCGTCGTAGGCCACCAGCCGGGCCTGTCGCGTCATCGCACCCATGGCCGAGGCCAGGTCGGCACCCGGGGAGAAGTAGTCGGTGACCTCGTCGGTGGTGTCGACGAAAGCGAACACCCGCACCCGGGAGAACTGCTCCCGCAGGGCACTGACCAGCAGCAACGTGAAGTGGCTGAAGCCGGCCACCGAACCGGACACGTCGCAGAGGATCACCAGCTCTCCTCGCCCAGGGCGCGGCCGCCTGAGTTCCAGGTACACCGGTACCCCACCGGTGGACATCGAGCGGCGCAGGGTGCGGCGCAGGTCGATGGCGCCGCGGCGGCTGCGGCGCCGGCGGGCCGCCAGCCGGCTGGCCAGGCGCCGGGCCAGCGGGGCGACCGTGCGCCGCAGCTCCGCCAGTTCGTCACTGCGGGCCAGCAGGAAGTCGACCTGCTCGGCGATGCGCGGCACCGTGGATGCGGCCACCTTCTCCTTGCCCACCCGCCCGGCCGTGCGGCGGCGCACCTCCTCCTCGACGTCGCGGCGGAACTCCGCGATGCGCTCCTGTGCGGTGCGACGGGCGATCTCGTAGGCGAAGCCGCCGGTGTCACCGGCGTCCTCCGATGCCTGCTCGGTGTCCCCGCCGCCCAGCAGCGACACGCGGATCCGGGCGAGCAGCGTGTCCGGGGAGACGTCGCGCAGCGCCTGGTAGGTGGAGTACGAGGGGCCCGAGCGGGTGTCGTAGCGACCGAGTCGTTCGACGATCTGCCGGGCCAGCATCCGGCTGCGCTCGCGCGCCTGGGGTGATGCGTCGGCCAGCAGCAGCGCCAGCAGGTCCCGGACGGCGTCGATGTCGACGTCCCCGTCGCCGTCGCGCGGCAGCCCGGTCTCCACGCCGGCGGCGTGGCGCTCGCCGACGACGGCCGGGAAGCTCACCGGCGGCGCGGAGCTGGTCGCTCTGGTGCTTGAGGACCACGCCGAGCGTGGCCCGCACCGCGCTGTCGTCGAGGGTGTCGATGCCCAGGGCCAGCAGGGTGCGCCCCCAGTCGATGGTCTCCGCCACCGAAGGCAGCTTCTTCAGCTGCATGCCGCGCAGCACCCGCATCGTGCGCACCAACTGCTCGGCCAGCGCCTCGGGCAGGTCCGGCACCCGGCTGGCCAGGATCGCCAGCTCCAGTGCGGCGTCGGGGAAGTCCAGGTGCAGGAACAGGCAGCGCCGTTTGAGGGCCTCGCTCAGTTCACGGGTGGCGTTGGAGGTGAGCAGGACGAACGGTGTGCGGGTGGCCACGATCGTGCCGAGCTCGGGCACGGTGACGGCGAAGTCGCTGAGCACCTCCAGCAGGAGCCCCTCGATCTCCACGTCGGCCTTGTCGGTCTCGTCGATGAGCAGCACCGTGGGCTCGGCGCGCCGGATCGCGGTGAGCAAGGGGCGGGTGAGCAGGAACTCCTCGCTGAACACATCCTCGCGGGTGGAGTCCCAGTCCCCGCTCCCGGCCTGGATACGCAGCAGCTGCTTGGCGTGGTTCCACTCGTAGAGCGCCCGCGCCTCGTCCACCCCCTCGTAACACTGCAAGCGCACCAGGCCAGACCCCGTGGCCGCGGCGACAGCGCGGGCCAGCTCGGTCTTGCCGACGCCGGCCGGGCCCTCGACCAGCAGCGGCTTGGCCAGCCGGTCGGCCAGGAACACCGATGTGGCGGTGGCCTTGTCGGCCAGGTACCCGGTGGTGGCGAGCTTGTCGACGACGTCGTCGACGCTCGAGAACAGCGGCGGGGTGGAGGTCAGGGCGCGGTCCACGGGGCATCTCCTCGGTGCTGGCGTCGGCCTCATCCTGCCCTGTCAGTCGCGTACGTGACCGTCGCCCCAGGCCACCCACTTCGTCGACGTCAGCTCGGTGAGGCCCATGGGCCCGCGCGCATGCAGCTTCTGGGTGGAGATGCCGATCTCGGCCCCGAAACCGAACTGCTGGCCGTCGGTGAACGCCGTCGAGGCGTTGACCATCACGGCCGCGGCGTCGACTCGCATCGTGAACTCCTGCGCCGCAGCAAGATCTTCGGTCACGATGGCCTCGGTGTGCCCACTGCCCCACCGCTCGATGTGCGCCACCGCGGCGTCGAGATCGGCCACTACGGCCAGCGCGATGTCCATCGACAGATACTCACTGCCCCAATCGGTCTCGGTGGCAGGGACCAGGCCGGGCTCGTCGCCGTGCACCGTCACCCCCGCGGCCCGCAACGCCGAGACCAGCTGCGGCACAGCAGTAGCGGCGACTGCGCGGTCCACGAGCACCGTCTCCAGGGCGTTGCAGACGCTCACTCGGCGGGTCTTGCCGTTGAGCACCAGCCGTTCTGCGACGGCGAGGTCGGCGCCGGAGTGCACGTAGAGGTGGCAGTTGCCGACACCGGTCTCGATGGTGGGCACGGTGGCGTCCCGCACCACCACCTGGATGAGACCGGCACCGCCGCGGGGGATCACCACGTCGACCAGGCCGCGCGCCTGGATGAGGTGGGTGACGGTCGCCCGATCGGAGGCGTCGAGCAGTTGCACGCCATCCGGCGGCAGGCCCCGCTCGGCGAGCGCCTGCCGCAGGGCGGTCACCAGCGCGGAGTTGGACTGCGCGGCCGACGACGAACCCCGCAGCAGCACCGCGTTGCCGGACTTCAGCGCCAGCCCGGCGGCGTCCACGGTGACGTTGGGCCGCGCCTCGTACACCATCCCGACCACGCCGATGGGCACCCGCAGCTGCCGCAGCCGGATCCCGTTGGCCAGGGTCGAGCCGCGCACCACCTCGCCGACGGGATCAGCCAGCCCGGCCACCTGACGCAACCCCGACGCGATACCGTCGAGACGCTCACCGCTCAGCCGCAGCCGGTCCAACAACCCGTCGTCCAGCCCAGCCAGCCGCCCAGCCTCGACGTCAACATCGTTGGCGGACAGTATATCCGGGGCCGCGCCGAGCACCGCGTCGGCGCACGCGTGCAGTGCGGCGTCCTTCTCGGCCCGGCTCAGCAGGGCCAGCGCCCGGCAGGCGACCCGGGCGCGGCGGGCGGCGGCGTGGACGGCGTCACGGAGCTCGTCGGTGCTGGTCGTCACGGCCTCAGCGGTCATACCGACGAGCGTAGGTGCTCACCCACCGAGCAACCGCACAGCAGCGCGAACGCCGCAGGCGCGAGTGAGCCGGGCGTCGCAGGTGACCAGCGGGGCGTCGAGCGACTCGGCCAGCGCCACGTTGAGGGCGTCGTAGGCGGTGACGTTCACGCAGCACCTCGGAAATGTGTCGGTGCCGGCGTGCACGATGAACGCCATGTCCATGTCCACGAGCACCGGCCTCCGCGCGGACGCCGAGCGGTTGTTGCGTGACCTGGCCGGGCCCGCCGCGGTGCTCCGCGAGGACCAGTGGACGGCCATCGAGGCGCTGGTGGTGCGCCGCAGGCGCGCGCTGGTGGTGCAGCGCACGGGCTGGGGCAAGTCGGCGGTCTACTTCATCGCCGCGAAGTTGCTGCGCGCATCGGGGTCCGGGCCCACGGTCATCGTGTCCCCGCTGCTGGCGCTGATGCGCAACCAGGTTGCTGCGGCTGAGCGGGCCGGGGTGCGCGCGGCCACCATCAACTCCGGCAACGTCACCGAGTGGGACGACATACGCGCCCAGGTGGCCGCGGGTGAGCTGGACGTGCTGCTGGTGAGCCCGGAGCGGCTGAACAACCCGGACTTCCGTGAGCAGGTGCTGCCCAGCCTCGCCGCCGACGCGGGGCTGGTGGTGGTGGACGAGGCGCACTGCGTCTCCGACTGGGGCCACGACTTCCGGCCGGACTACCGCCGGATCCGCACCCTGCTCGCTGACCTGCCCGCGGGGGTGCCGGTCCTGGCCACCACCGCCACGGCCAACGACCGGGTGGTGACCGACGTCGCCGCCCAGCTCGGTGTCGGCAGCGGGGAGGGTGACACCCTGGTGCTGCGCGGCGGGCTGGACCGGGAGTCGCTGCACCTCTCGGTGGTCACCGGGCCCGGCCCGCAGCGCCCGGCGTGGCTGGCTCAGCACCTCGCGGAGCTACCGGGCTCGGGCATCGTCTACACGTTGACGGTGGCCCAGGCCGAGGAGCTGGCTGGGTTGTTGCGCGAGCAGGGTCACGCCGTCTCCGCGTACACCGGGCGCACCGACGCCGCCGAGCGCGAGGCGGCTGAGGGCGACCTGCTGGCCAACCGGGTAAAGGCGCTGATCGCGACCTCCGCGCTCGGCATGGGCTTCGACAAGCCGGATCTGGGGTTCGTGGTGCACCTGGGCGCACCGGCGAGCCCGATCAGCTACTACCAGCAGGTCGGTCGGGCCGGGCGCGCCACCGAGCGCGCGGAGGTGGTGCTGCTGGCGGCCGGTGAGGATCAGGCGATCTGGGCCTACTTCGGCTCACTGGCCTTTCCTCCCGAGGTGGTGGTGCGGGCGGTGCTCGCGGCGCTCGGTGAGGCGGGGCGCGCGGTGTCCACCGCTGCGCTGGAGCCACTGGTCGACCTCGCCCGCACCCGGTTGGAGATGGTACTCAAGGTGCTCGACGTCGACGGCGCAGTCCAGCGGGTCCGCGGCGGGTGGGTGGCCACCGGCGCCCCGTGGGCCTACGACGCCGACCGTTACGCCCGCCTTGCCGCCGCCCGCGACGCCGAGCAGCGGGCCGTGCTCGACTACCAGGCCACCACCGGTTGCCGCATGGCGTTTCTGCGGGCGCAGCTGGACGACCCCGAGCTGGTCCCCGGCTGGACGTGCCGGCGGTGCGACCGCTGCACCGGGCAGCGCTGGACCTCCGAGGTGGATGCGGTGGTGCTGGAGACGGCTCGCGAGCGGCTGGATCGGCCGGGTGTGGACCTGCCCGAGCGCAAGCAGTGGCCGAGTGGGATGTCCCGGCTCGGGGTGGCGCTCTCCGGCAAGCTCACCGAGGGCGCCGAGCCAGGGCGCGCCGTCGGCCGGCTCACCGACCTCGGCTGGGGTCAGCGGCTGCGAGCGCTGCTGGACGGCCCGGACGGCGAGGCGGACGAGGCGCTGGTGCGGGCCTGTGTGGCGGTGCTCGCGTCGTGGCGGTGGGCACGACGACCGACGAGCGTGCTCGGGTTGGCGTCGGATACCCACCCGGTACTGGTGACCAGCGTGCTCGAGCGGCTGGCGGGGCTCGGCTGCCTGGACGACCTCGGGACCGTGCCGCGACGGCCGGCGCACCCCCCGGTGCGGGCGGCCAATTCCGCGCACCGAGTGGCCGGGCTGCTCGGCGCGTGGCAGCTGCCCGACCTCTCCGGCGTGCACGGCCCGGTGCTGCTGGTCACCGAGCGCGCCGACACCGGGTGGACGTTGGCTGTGGCGGCGTGGGAGCTGCGCCGCGCCGGCGCCGACGCGGTGCTGCCGTTCGCCCTGGCCGCCACGGCGTGAGCCGGGATTACTGGCCCCGGCCGGTCTCTTCCTGCAGCTTGTCGATCTGCTCCGACGCCTGCGCCTTGGTCAGCCCGTCCGGTACCTGCTCGCCCGCCTCCTGCGCCAGGGTCTGCAGGTAGCTCCGCTGCGGTCCGGTCATCGGCTCGTCGCCGGTGGCCCAGTCGCCCGGGTCCTTCTCGGGATTCTGCTGGACGGGGTTCTGGTGAACCGGGTTCTGCTGGACGTCACCGCTCGGCTGCTCGCTCGTGTGTTCGACAATAGTCAACGCGGCCGACGTGCGCAGAACCAAGGGAGCGGCACCGCCGGCTCCACCACGCACCCACGCGGGCTCCGCACCGCCGGGCTCCACCACTGCCGGGCTCCACCACGCACACCCAGCGGCTACTGCGCACACGTCCCGCCCTGTGCGCAGTAGCCGGCCAGTATGCGAGGAGCCGTAGCGCACCCGCAGGGGTGCACCCGCAGAGGTGCACCAGTTATGCGGACACGACTTCCACGTCGTAGCGGCCCAGTTTGGGATCGGCGGTCACGAGCGGGACGCCGAGCAGTCGGGCCTGCGCAACCAACAGCCGGTCAAACGGGTCAGCGTGGTAGCGCGGCAGCGCACCCGCCTCGAGCACGTCCGCGCTTGAGATGCTGAGGAGGTCGACGGCCGTCGTTCGTACCCGGTCAGGGACGAACTCGACCGGCTCCTGCGGCAACGGGAGCCGCCCTACCGCATGCTTGATCGCGATTTCCCAGACGCTGGCTGCGGAGAGGAGCCGGGTCCCTGCGCCACTGCCCACGAACTCCCGCGTGGCGAACGACAGCCGGGCGGGCGAGGTCACCATCCACAGCCAGACGTGCGTGTCGAGCAGGACCGTGCTCACGCGGAGAACATTGCCGTGATGGCGGGATCCTCATCGTCGAAGTCGTCCGGTACCGACCAACGACCTGCATCCGATCCGAGGACAGGGACCCTGGCCACGACCGCGGGCACCAGCCGAGCCACCGGTGCACCCGAGCGCCGGACGATCTCGAACTCCGCCCCCAGCTCAACCTCACGCAGCAGGCGCGAGAGCTGCGTCTTGGCCTCGTGCACACCAACCGTGCGCCCCATGCGGGCCTCGGTTTCTGACTTGGTCATGGACTTAGTCTACCCATCACGGCAATTTGACGGGGGGAGCCCGCGTTGCCGCACACCCGGTCACTACTGCGCACACGGCGGGGGATGTGCGAGGACACCAGCAGATGTGCGAGGACACCAGCGGGTGTGCGGCGACACCAGCCGATGTGCGAGGACACCAGCAGATGGGCAACGGCGACCCCGCTGGAGCGACCCCAACCAACCCGGCAACCGGGCTCAGCCCGCGACGAGGTCGTCGGCGTGCACCACCGGCCTGCGCAGCTCCACCGGCAACTCGGCCGACGACCGCCCGACCATGCCGGCGAGCTCGGCGGCATCGAACGCGACCACGCCGCGGGCGGCCAGCTCACCCCCGGGGCCGAGCAGCTCCACGACGTCACCCGAGTGGAACTCCCCCGCCAAGCCGGTGACACCGGCCGACAGCAGCGAGCGCCGCCCCCCGACCACGGCGCGGACGGCCCCGGCGTCCAGGTGCAGCGCCCCCGCGACATCGGCCGCATGCAACACCCAGAATCGGCGCGCCGACAGCCGGACGCCCCGCGCAGCGAACGCCGTACCCACCTGCGCCGAGCCCAGGGCCGCAGCCGCATCCGCCGCGGCCGCCAGCAACACCGGCACCCCGGCGTCGGCCGCCAGCCGCGCCGCGGAGAGCTTCGACACCATTCCTCCGGTGCCCAGACCGCCCCCGGTACCGACGCTCACCCCCCCGAGGTCGCCGCCGCCATCCACTTCCCGTACCAGGGTGGCGCCCGGCCGCCGCGGGTCACCGTCGTATAACCCCTTCACGTCCGACAGCAGCACCAGGGCGTCAGCGCCGACGAGGTACGCCACCAGCGCGGCAAGCCGGTCGTTGTCGCCGAAACGGATCTCGGTCGTGGCCACCGTGTCGTTCTCGTTGACCACGGGTATCACGCCGAGCGCCCGGAGCCGGTCGATGGTTCGCTGGGCGTTGCGGTGGTTGCTGCGGCGGCTGATGTCCTCCGCGGTGAGCAGCACTTGGCCCACGGTGCGGTCGTGCCTGGCGAACGAGGCGCTCCACGCCTGCGCGAGCACCAGCTGGCCCACGCTGGCCGCGGCTTGTTGGGTGGCCAGGTCTCGGGGGCGACGGCTCAGGCCCAGCGGCGCGAGGCCCGCGGCAATCGCCCCCGACGACACCACCACCACCTCGGAGCCGGCGGCAGCCCGGGCGGCCACGGCGTCGACCAGCGGGTCCAGCCGCGCGGTGTCCAGCCCACCGGCCAGGCTGGTCAACGCCGACGATCCGACCTTGACCACGACCCGGCGCGCGGCGGCGACCGCGGTGCGCGTGTTCATGCTCAGCCCGTGCCGCCGACGTCCATGCCCCCGACGTCCAGCCCGCGGCGCACCCGGTGGGCCACCTTGCGTTCGGCGGCACCGACGCGGTCGACTTCATCGATGCGGGGGTCGGTGCCGCGCCCGGTCCTGGTCAGCGCGATGCCCGCGGGCGTGGACGGTTCCCAGTCGAAGGTCATCTCGCCGATGGTCACCGGTGAGCCGGGCACCGCCCCCATCCTCGCCAACTGGTCCTCCACCCCCAGGCGCGCCAGCCGATCCCCGAGGTAGCCCACGGCCTCGTCGTTGTCGAACTGCGTCTGCTTGATCCAGCGTTCGGGCCGCGTGCCGCGAACCACGAAGCCGCCCTCCACCGCAGGGTCGTGCGCCACGGTGAAGCCGGTGTCGTCCACGGCCACCGGATGCAGCACCACCCTGGTGGGGGGTGGGGGCGGGTTGGCCGTGCGGTAGGCGCGGACCGCAGCGGCCAGCGCGAACGTCAACGAGCGCAGCCCCGCGCGGCTCACCGCCGACACGGTGAACACCGGCCAGTTGCGCGCCTGGAGCTCCGGGGTCACCAGCTCGGCGAGTTCGGCGGCCTCGGGCACGTCGGCCTTGTTCAGCACCACCACCCGGGGACGCTTCGCCAGCCCGCCCAGCGCCGGGTCGCCGCCCAGCGCCGGCCGGTAGGCAGCCAGCTCACGTTCCAGGGCGTCGATGTCCGAGAGCGGGTCGCGCCCCGGCTCCAGGGTGGCGCAGTCCACGACGTGCACCAGCACGGCGCAGCGCTCCAGGTGCCGCAGGAACTCCAAGCCCAGGCCGCGCCCGTCGCTGGCACCGGGGATGAGCCCGGGCACGTCCGCGACGGTGAACGTGGTGTCGCCCGCGGTGACCACCCCGAGGTTGGGCACCAGCGTGGTGAACGGGTAGTCGGCGATCTTCGGTCTGGCGGCTGACAGCACGGACACCAGCGAGGACTTGCCGGCCGACGGGAAGCCCACCAGGCCAACGTCGGCCACCGACTTCAGCTCGAGCACGAGGTCCCTGGTGACCCCCTGCTCACCGAGCAGCGCGAAACCGGGTGCGCGCCGAGCCCGGGAGGCCAGCGCAGCGTTGCCCAATCCGCCCCGGCCACCGCGTGCGGCCTCGAATCGGGTGCCGGTGCCCACGAGGTCGGCGAGGATCCGGCCATCAGCACCGAGCACCACGGTGCCGTCGGGCACCCGCAGCACCAGGTCGGGGCCCTGGGCGCCGTCGCGGTTGCCCCCCATCCCCTGCTTGCCACGCTCGGCGCGGGCATGCGGGTGGTGGTGGAAGTCGAGCAGCGTGTGCACGCTGTCGTCGACGACGAGGACGACCGAACCACCGCGACCACCGTTGCCGCCGTCGGGCCCGCCCAGCGGCTTGAACTTTTCCCGGTGCACCGACGAGCAGCCGTTGCCCCCACCACCGGCGGAGACGTGGACGACTACGCGGTCGACGAAGCGGGACACGGCGGATCCTCCTGGTGGACCGGGGTGTAACGGTGGAGCTGGGGAACACGTGGAGACGGCGACAGGGGCGGGCGGGGTTGAAGGACCCTGCCCGCCCCTGTCGGGACGTCCGAGCGGAGCGGTCAGACTCCGGCAGGTTCGGCCGCCGGAACGATGTTGATCATCTTGCGGCCGCGCCTGCGGCCGAACTCCACGGCGCCGGCGGCCAGCGCGAAGAGGGTGTCGTCCCCACCGCGTCCCACGTTGACTCCCGGGTGGAAGTGGGTGCCGCGCTGGCGGACGATGATTTCACCGGACTTGACGACCTCGCCACCGAAGCGCTTGACACCCAGGCGTTGGGAGTTCGAGTCGCGACCGTTGCGGGAGCTGGAAGCACCCTTCTTGTGAGCCATGGAGCGTCCCTCCTGGGATGACTTACTTGCTGATGCCGGTGACCTTCAGGATCGTCAGCTTCTGCCGGTGGCCCTGACGCTTGTGGTAGCCGGTCTTGTTCTTGAACTTGTGAATCCGGATCTTCGGGCCCTTGGTGTGCTCGACGATCTCGCTGGTCACGGCGACCTTGGCCAGGGCGTCGACGTCGGTGGTGAGGTCGGCGCCGTCGACGAGCAGCACCGCAGGCAGGGCGATCTGGGCCCCCGGAGCACCGTCGACCTTCTCGACCTCGACGAGGTCACCTTCGGTGACCTTGTACTGCTTGCCGCCGGTCTTGACGATCGCGTACATCGGAGGGTGTCTCCTGCTCTCTGGCACTCTGGCCGTGCCCTGTGGGGGCTGACGGGTGGGTGGTTCGTCCGGTGGTCCGGGACAGCGCTCATCGCGGCCGCAGAGGGGCGTCGGCGTCGAGATTACGGGCGGCGGGCGGCCGGGTCAAACCGCGGGGTGCCGTACGCCTCACGCCGACTGCTCCACCGGCGGACCCGCTGGACGCCCCGCTGCCCGACGGCGACGCGGCCTGCCCGCTGCGGCCGGTACCTCGATCGCCGGCTCTTCGACGACCGGCACCTCGGCGGCTTCCACCTCAGCGGCTTGCCCGTCGGTGGCTTGCCCGTCGGTGGATTGCACCTCGGCTACCGGCACCTCGGCAACCGGGGCGGGTGCCGGATCGCCGAGGTGTACGTCGGCGGCGGTCTCCTCCACGACCGTGGTCACTGGAGCGGGGGTGGCCACCGGCCGCACCTTCGGCCCGGGCACCGGCGGTGTGCTGTGCACCAGGGGGCCAGGGTCGAGCACCACGGGCATCGATGTCACCGGCCGGTCGACCCGTCCACGGTGACCACGACGTGACCCGCCGGACTCCGACCGCGACCCGGCGTCGGCCCGGGCTCCACCGCCGGACACGGACACGACCGGCTCGGACTGCACCAGCACCCCGCGACCCTGGCAGTGTTCGCACGGCGTGGAGAACTCCTCGATGAGGCCGGCGCCCATGCGCTTGCGCGTCATCTGCACCAGGCCGAGGGAGGTGACCTCGGACACCTGATGGCGGGTGCGGTCGCGGCCCAGGCATTCGGTGAGCCGGCGGAGCACGAGGTCGCGGTTGCTCTCCAGCACCATGTCGATGAAGTCGACGACGATCATCCCGCCGATGTCGCGCAGCCTCATCTGCCGCACGATCTCCTCGGCGGCCTCCAGGTTGTTCCGGGTCACGGTCTCCTCGAGGTTGCCACCGGCCCCGGTGAACTTCCCGGTGTTCACGTCCACCACCGTCATCGCCTCGGTGCGGTCGATCACCAGCGTGCCCCCCGAGGGCAACCACACCTTGCGGTCCATGGCCTTGGCCAGCTGCTCGTCGATCCGGTGCGCGGTGAACACGTCGGTGTCGCCGGTGTAACGCTGCACCCGGGCTGTCAGCTCGGGCGCGACGTGGGTGACGTAGTTCTCCACGGTGTCCCCGGCGTCGTCACCGGCCACGACGAGCGCGCTGAAGTCCTCGTTGAACAGGTCGCGGACGACCTTGACGAGCAGGTCCGGCTCCTCGTACAGCGCGGCCGGGCTGGACGAGGACGCGGCCGTTGCCCCCTCGGCTTTGGTGGAGATGACCTCCCATTGCGCCTGCAACCGGCGCACATCGCGGGCGAGCTCCTCCTCGCTGACTCCTTCCGAGGCGGTACGGATGATCACACCGGCCTCGGCGGGCACGATGCGCTTGAGGATCTCTTTGAGGCGCTTGCGCTCGGTGTCGGGAAGTTTGCGGCTGATCCCGGTGGAACCACCGCCCGGCACGTACACCAGGAAGCGGCCGGGCAGGCTGATCTGCGTGGTGAGCCGGGCACCTTTTTGGCCCACTGGGTCCTTGCTCACCTGGACGAGCACCAGGTCGCCGGAGTGCAGCGCCTGCTCGATCTTGCGGGCCTTGCCACCGAGCCCGGCGGCATCCCAGTCGACCTCGCCGGCGTAGAGCACCCCGTTGCGGCCCCGGCCGATGTCGATGAACGCCGCCTCCATGCTGGGTAGCACGTTCTGCACCCGCCCGAGGTAGATGTTGCCCAGCATCGCGCTGGAGCTCGAACTGGTGACGAAGTGCTCGACCAGCACGTCATCCTCGAGGACGGCGACCTGGGTCTGCTGGCCGTTCTGCCGGACGACCATCGTCCGGTCGACCGCCTCGCGGCGGGCCAGGAACTCCGACTCGGAGAGGATCGGGGGACGGCGACGGCCCACGTCACGGCCGTCCCTGCGGCGCTGGCGCTTGGCCTCCAGGCGGGTGGAGCCGGTGATGCCCTGCACGTCGTCGGTGCCCTCGCGGGCCGTGCTCCGGCTGCGGCGGCTGCGCGGATCCCGCTCGTGCACCACGGTGTTCGGTGGGTCGTCGTCGGTCTGGGACTCGCCGGACCCGGCGTCACCCTCCCCGGCGGCCTTGCGACGACGCCGACGGCGACGACGCCGGCTGCTGCCTGCGGCCTCGTCGGCATCCTCGGAGGCCGCACCGCCTTCCGGGTCGGCCGCGTCGTCCTCGCCCGGAGCACTCGCGGACGCCTCGGCCTGGTCGGAGTCCGCGGTTCCCTCCTGACCGGCGTCCGGTGACTCGCCGCTCTCGTCGTCGGCGGATGGTCCGCGACCACGACCACGACCACGTCGACCCCGGCGGCGACGCTTCGGCTCGCCGTCCTCGCCGAGCGGACTGTCATCGACGGCGGCGGTATCGCCGAGCTGACTGTCGGCGGTGTCGGCGGTGGTGGCGGCGCTCGACTCCTGCTCCACCGGCGTGGAGGTGCGGCGGCGGCGGGTCCGCCCCGCTGCCGGCTCCGGCACGGTCGAATCGTGCTGCGCGCTGTCGCCTGGCGCTGCGCTCACCGGCGGTGATACGGCTTCGGTCTCGGCCGGGGCGGCCGGGCGGCTGGCGCGGCGACGGCGGGGTGGCGCGGCCACCGGCTCGGGTGCGATGAACAGCGGTGCCGGCGCTGCGGTCTGCGGCGGTGGGGTAAGCGCCGCCTGCACCCGCTCGGCAACCGCACGGTCTATGCTGGACTGGACACTGACGGCCGGGCTGCCCAGGCCCTGCAGTTCGGCGAGGACGGCCTTGCTGGTCACCCCCAGCAGCTTGGCCAGGGCGTGCACGCGAAGGCGGGCAGGCAGTTCGATGGTGTTCTCGGGCGGCGTTGTCTGGGCCACGTGTCTCCTCGGGCTCCCGGGCGCGTCCACCACACGGTGGGACGCGGCCACGCGGGGGCCGGCTCGGTCGGGTCACGTCATCCGTGTGGACGACGGGTAGATCTGGTCTCGCTCCGCGCCGACCTCGGTCAGGTCAGGCGGTGCCGGTCTCGACGACGTTCGGCCCTCGCTGCGCCGGGGCGGCGAGCCCGGCTGGGCCAGCCTCCCGGTCTGCAGCGAGCGGATCGCCGAGCGCCCCGTCGTCGTCGAGCGGGCCCTGGGCCAACCGGGTGGCCCTGACGGGCACCGGGAGCTCCAGACCAGCGACGACGAGCAACGCGCTCATGACGTCATCCGGTCGCACCGCAGGACTGGCCTGCCGCACGACTGCCGTCAGTATCCCACACGGCCACGCTTCGCCGTTCCCGTCCGCGTCCGCCGCGCGGACCGACATGCTCACCACGGGCATCCTCGCGTCGAGCTGACGCCGTCCGTCCTTGGTCAGCCGCTCCACGGGTGCGCGGTCGACGGCGAGGAATGCACACGCAGCGGCGTCGAGGGTCTCCGGCTGCACACCGTCCACTGTGATCTCCCAGCGGCTGGCGTGCATGCGCTCGGACAGCGAACCACCGACGGCGGTGACCGCGTCCACCACGTCCAGGCCCGGTGGCAGCGCGGCGTCGATCTCTCGGGCCACCACGGCGGGATCGAGCACCCGCACCAGGGAGATCTCCAGGTACTCGGCCTCGCTGGCCACCCCGGTGGGGGCGGCGCCCACCCACGAGATCTTGGGGTGTGGGGTGAAGCCCTGGGAATAGGCCATGGGTACGCCCGCGCGGCGAAGAGCCCGTTCGAAGGCCCGCGCGACGTCTCGGTGCGACGTGAAGCGCAGCCGCCCCCGTTTGGTGTAGCGCAGCCTGATCTTCTGCACAGCAGCGGCCGAGGGATTGGGTTCGTGCTGGGCGGGCAGGGTGTCCTCCTCAGCTCTGGGCGGCCCGGCGTGCGCGGATCACCGCGGCGCGGCCGCCAGTGCGGGGTTGGTGATAGGGCTGCCCACGCTCACCGGCGCGATGGGGATGAGCGTTCGACCGGTGGGGCCGACCTCAATGTCGGTGCCCATCGACGGGCACACCCCGCAGTCGAAGCACGGGGTCCAGCGGCAGTCGTCCTGCTCGGTGGAGTTCAGCGCGTCCTGCCAGTCGGTCCACAGCCACTCCTTGTCCAGCCCGGAGTCGAGGTGGTCCCAGGCGAGCACCTCGGTGCGTTCCCGCTCGCGGGTGGTGAACCACTCCAGGCTCACCCCCAGCGGTTCGAGTTCCGCGGCCGCGGCGTCCACCCAACGCGAATAGGAGAAGTGCTCGCTCCAGCCGTCGAATCGGGCGCCGTCACGCCACGCCCGCTCGATCACCCGCCCGACGCGGCGGTCACCCCGGCTGAGCAAACCCTCGATGAGGCTGGGTTTGCCGTCGTGGTAGCGCATGCCGATGGCGCGGCCGAGCCTGCGGTCGCTGCCCACCTCGGCACGGAGCTTGCGCAGCCGATCGTCGACCACGTCCGGGTGGCACTGCGCGGCCCACTGGAACGGGGTGTGCGCCTTGGGCACGAACCCGCCGATGGAGATGGTGGCGCGGATGTCCTTGTGCCCGCTGGCCTCGCGACCGGCCTTGATCACCTCGCGGGCCAGGCGGCCGATCTGCAGGACGTCGTCGTCGGTTTCGGTGGGCAGCCCGCACATGAAGTACAGCTTCACCTGGCGCCAGCCGTTGGCGTAGGCCGTGGTGACGGTGCGGATGAGGTCCTCCTCGGACACCATCTTGTTGATCACCCGCCGGATGCGTTCGCTGCCCCCCTCGGGGGCGAAGGTCAGCCCGGAGCGGCGGCCGTTGCGGCTGATCTCGTTGGCCAGGTCGACGTTGAACGCGTCGACGCGGGTGGATGGCAGGCTCAGGCCGGTGCCGGTGCCCTCGTAGCGGTCGGCGAGGCCCTTGGTGACCTCGGCGATCTCGGAGTGGTCGGCGCTGGAAAGGCTGAGCAGGCCCACCTCGTTGTTACCGGTGGCCTCCAGGGCCGTCTGCACGATCGCGCCGATGCCCTCGATGCTCCGCTCGCGGACGGGCCGGGTGATCATGCCGGCCTGGCAGAAGCGGCACCCGCGGGTGCAGCCACGGAAGATCTCCACGCTGGCCCGCTCGTGCACGGTCTCCGCCAGCGGCACCAGGGGCTTGCGGGGATACGGCCAGGCGTCGAGGTCCATGGTGGTGCGCTTGAACACCCGGTAGGGCACCCGCGGGTCGTTGGGCGCCACGCGTTGGATGCGGCCGTCGGGCAGGTAGTCGACGTCGTAGAACTGCGGGACGTACACCCCGCCGGACTCGGCGAGGCGCAGCAGCAGCTCACGGCGACCGCCGGGTGAACCCTGCGCCTTGTGCACCCGGATCACCTCGGTGACCTCGAGCACGGCCTCTTCACCGTCACCCAGCACCGCGGCGTCGAGGAAGTCCGCGATGGGCTCGGGGTTGAACGCGGCGTGCCCCCCGGCCAGGACGATCGGGTGCCGATCGTCGCGGTGACGAGCGTGCAGCGGAATGCCCGCGAGGTCCAGTGCGGCCAGCAGGTTGGTGTAACCGAGTTCGGTGGCGAAGCTGACGCCGAGCACGTCGAAGTCCACAACCGGACGGTGTCCGTCCACGGTGAACTGCGGCACCCCGGCGGCGCGCATGAGCGCCTCCAGGTCGGGCCACACGGCGTAGGCGCGCTCGGCCAGGACGTCGGCCTGCTCGTTGAGCAGCTCGTAGAGGATCATCACGCCCTGGTTGGGCAGGCCGACCTCGTAGGCGTCGGGGTACATCAGCGCCCAGCGGACGGTGGTGGACGCCCAGTCCTTGAGGCTGGCGTTGAGCTCGCCGCCAACGTACTGCACGGGCTTGGACACCCGCGGCAGCAGCGGCTCGAGCTCGGCGAACACCGAAGCTCCTGGTGGACGCGTGGGAGCCGACATGGTGCACAGGGTAGTGGGTGTGCGCTGCCGGTGACCCTCAGCGCAGCAGGAGGGTGCCGAGTCGGCGGGTCACCACCGCAAAGCCCACGAGGGTCATGGCGACGAAGTACGACGCGTGGCCCAGCGTGCCGAGGTCGGGTGCCCCGGCCGCCAGGTCCCGCATCACCTGCACGCCGTGGAACAGCGGGAACACCTGTACCAGGACACGCAGCGCCGCCGGGTAGACGCTGAGCGGGTAGAAGGTGGTGGAGAACAGGAACATCGGCACCAGGACCAGCTGCACATACTCCAGGTGTTGCCACGACCGCAGGTACGTGGCCGCCGCCATCCCCACCGCGGCGAAGCCCAGGCAGACGAGCAGCGCCGCGGGCAGCATCAGCAACGCCCAGGGGGTGGTGATGAGCCCCAGCACGGCCAGCACCCCGAGAAAGCCCACCGCGTACATCGCACCCCGCACGGTCGCCCAGGTGATCTCCCCGAGCGCGACGTCCAACGGGCCCAGCGGGGTGGCGAGCATGGTGTCGTAGAGCTTGGCGTAGCGGAACTTGAAGAACACGTTGTTGGTGGAGTCGAGCGCGGCGCCGTTCATCGCCGACGCCGCCAGGAGCGCGGGGGCCACGAACTGCGCGTAGCCCAGCTGCTGGCCGCCCGATTCCACCGTGCCCACGATGGTGCCGAGGCCGGTGCCGAACGCCAGCAGGTAGAACAGCGGCTCGAAGAACCCCGACAGCACGGCCATCCACGCGCGGCGTTGGGTGATCACCGAGCGTTCCACCAGCACCCGTGACCGCCCGGCGTACAGCGCGGGCGGCAGCACCCGCAGGAGTACCCCGCCCCGCGGGGTCGACACCGCGCTCATCGGGTCAGCCGAACGCGGAAGCGCCAGCGCGCCAGGGTGACACCGACCGCGATCCACAGCAGCAGGTAGGCGAGGTGGCCGAGGCTGGGGCCGAGCTGCCAGCTGCCCAGCGCTGCACCCCTGGCCAGTTGCGTGCCATGCCACAGCGGGGTGATGACGGCGACGACCCGGGCCCCATTCGGGCAATCGGTCGATGGGGAAATAGGTACCGGCGAACAGCGACATCGGCACCACCACGAAGCGGAAGAGCATGTTGAACGCCTGCCCGTCCCGCCGCAGGGAGGCTGACAGGGCGGACACGGGGGCCGCGAACGCCAGACCGGTGAGCACGGCGACGACCAGCGCGACGACCACACCGGCGCTGCGCACCCCGCCGAACACCGCCGCAACGGCGAGGTAGACGGCGCCCGCCGCCAGCACCCGCAGACCCACCCAGCTCAGCTGCCCGGTGGCCAGCTGGGCGGGGGTGACGGGGCTGGCCGTGATCCCCTCGTAGTTCTTCTGCCACTGGAACCCGGCGAACACCGGGAAGCTCGATTCGGTGGCCGCAACCTGCAACGCAGCCGCACACAGCAACGCGGGGGTGAGGTAGACCAGGTAGGGCGCTCCGCCGGTGAGCTGCTCCAGGCCGGCACCACCTTGGGCGAGCCGCCCGAAGAACACGCCGAAGGCGACGAGCGCCAGCAGCGGCTGGAGCACGCTGGAGACGACGCTGGAACGCCAGTTGCGGCGGTACCACATCCAGTGGCCCTCGACGACGAGGACGACCGCGCGGCCGGAGGAAGGGGTGAGTGCGACGTCGGCCATCAGTCCACCAGGCTCCGGCCGGTCAGCCGCAGGAACACGTCCTCGAGGGAGCTGCGGCGGACCAGGCTCGACACCGGCCGCACGCCGAGCCGGTGCGCCTCCGACAGCGCCCCCTCGCCGTCATTGGTGTAGAGCAGCAGTCGGTCGGGCAGCTCCTCCACCCGCGTGGCCAGCGACTGTAGCGCCACCAGGTGATCGGCCTGCGCGCCCGAGGAGAAGCGCAACTCGAGCACCTCACGGGTGGAGTAGGCCCGGATGAGCTGGGCGGGTGAACCCTCGGCGACGATCCGCCCCCCGTCCATCACCACCAGCCGATCGCACAGCTGCTCCGCCTCGTCCATGTAGTGCGTGGTGAGGATGAGCGTGGTGCCCTGTTGCTTCAACCGAAGAGCCTGTCCCACAGCAGGTGCCGAGCCTGCGGGTCGAGGCCTGTCGTCGGCTCGTCGAGCAGCAGCAGCTCGGGGTCGTTGACGAGGGAGCGGGCGATGGTGAGCCGACGCTTCATACCACCGGACAGCGGCTCCACGTCGGCGTCGGCACGCTCGGTGAGCTGGGCGAACTCCAACAGCTCGACCGCCTTGGCCCGGCAGTGTGCCCGGGAGAAGCCGAAGTATCGGCCGTAGACCTGCAGGTTCTGCCGCAGGGTGAGCTCACCGTCGAGGTTGTCCGTCTGTGGCACCACACCCAGGCGGGCGCGGATGCGCGGACCGTGGACGTCCGGGTCGTCGCCGAGCACCCTGAGTTCACCGCCGGTGCGCGGGGACACACACGCGATCATCCGCATGGTGGAGGACTTGCCGGCGCCGTTGGGTCCGAGGAAGCCGAACGACTCGCCACGAGCCACCTCGAGGTCGATGCCCGCGACGGCCCGGAGTTCACCGAACGACTTGGTGAGGCCGCGCGCTCGGACCATGGGCTGTGACACGTGCGCCACGCTAACGGTCGGCGCCGACATAACCGAGCGGGGTCAACGCCGGACACGTCGTCGCTCATGCGTCGGGTCGACCCGCCCGCCAGCACGGACGAGCAGGCCGAGCACGAAGACGCCCCAGAGCAGCGGCAGCGCACCGGTGAGGGCGCCAGCGGCGGCGGCCACCAACCACACCGCGCAGCCTCGCAATGTGCGGCCGGCGTTGGCGCGGTAGCGGCGCAACCCGAACTCCACGCCGTCCCGCGTGAAGGCGATGCTGCCGACGGCGAGCGCGAGGCTGGCGAGGACCCACAGGGGTTTGGCGGCAGCGGCGCTGGCCCGGTCGGCGGCTAGGAGCCCCGGCAGGAACGAGATCGTCGCGAGCAGGCATAGGCCGGCCAGCACCCCGACGACGGCTGCTCCGCGCTCCAGCGCACGCACGTCGGCCCGCAGCTCTGCAGCGGGGCTCCCGCGGTCTTGGGCCACGATGACCTGCGCCGCGGCCTTCCAGCCTTCCAGCGCGAGGGCGACCAGCAGCCACACCTGGTAGGTCACCAGATGCGCCGCGGCCTGGGTGGGTCCGATGGATGCGGCGGCCGCCGTCAACGCCGCAGTGGAGATGCCCAGCCCGGCACCCCGCAAGGCGAGCGGGCCGGCCCGGCGCAGAGCGAGCAGGCCCTCGTTCATCTCCTGGCGCTTGGAGCGGGCGCTAGGCGAGCTGGGCCGGAGCAGTCCGCCGGCGCGCAGCCGGGCGGCGATGGCACCCGCGCCGAGGAACTGGGCGCCGACGCCGACCACCGCCAACGCGGACAGCCCAAGGCCAGCAGCGAGCACCCCGCAGGCGGCGGCGGCATGCACGGCCGCCACCGCCAACGCGATCACGGCTGAACCGCGGGTGTCCCCGCGGCCGCGCAGCGCGCCGTGCCCGGCCAGGACGAAAGCCAGCAGCGGGAGCCCGGATGCCCGGATCTGCAGGTACGCCCTCGCCTGCTGCGCGACGGTGCCCTCCACTCCGGCCAGCAGCAGCGGCCCCGCGATGACGACCAGCAACAGCGCTACCACGCCGCCGACCACCACCGCCGCCGCACTGCCCGATCTGACCGCTCGGGCCGCAGCAGCCCGGTCCCCGGCCTCCCACGCGTTCGCCACCTCCGAGGTCTGGGCGAACAGCAACGGGTAGAGCAGCCACGCGGCGAGGGTGACAGCGGCGGCACCCACGGCCAGCGCGGCCTGTGCGGTGACGCCCAGCCTTCCCGCGATCGCCACATCGACCAGCGCGATCAGCGGGTCGGCCACCAGGGCGCCGCTGGCCCCCACCGCCAACCCCCTCGCCCGGCGCAGCACGCTCACCCGGTCCGCGGCGGGCGGGTTCAGTGCGGGCTCCGTAGTCGGGCGCGGTGCGCCGCGACAGTGGCCCGGTTGGCGCAGGCGGGACTGCAGAAGCGCTGCCGGGCCGATCTGCTGCGGTCGACGAACACCCGGCGGCACGGCGCAGCGGCGCACCCGCCCAGCCGGAAGCGGCCACCCGATGCAGCCAGCACCCCAGCCAGCGCACCGAGGCAGTTCACCTGCAACCGCCCCGACAGGTCCTGGCCGGCATCATCGAAGTGCAGGTGCGGCGCGTGACCGTCATGGGTGGACACCGACAAGCGCAGGGCGTGCGGTTCGAGCAGCGCGCTCACGCGAGCGGACGCTTCGACCACGCCGGTCGCCCGGAACACCTCCCTGAGTTCGCCCGCGAGGCGGTCCAGTCGCACCGCCAGATCCCTCGCCCCCTCCTCGGAGAGCCCAGCGGCAGGCACGTGTCGGACCGGCCAGCGGTCCGTGCTCCACAGCTTAAGAACCCACCGCTCGGACAGCACGCCCGCGTCCCGGGCGTTGACCAGTTCCACCGCGAACAGCAGCGCCGGGCTGGTCATGCTGGTGACATCCATCGGCAGACCGGTCCTCTCCAACCCGAATCAGCCGATCCTGCAGTAACAGCCTTCTGCGCTTCAACCCTTACTGGGAAGCGCCTGTCGGCCAGCGACTGTCGGAAACTAACGTACAAGTTGGGCTGGGTCCGTTGTACGCTGACGCTGTGGACGTGGCGATCAGCACATTGCGGGCCGAGCTGGCGAGCTGGATCGCGCGGGCTCGCGCGGGCGAGGAGGTCCTCATCACCGACCGGGGGACTCCCGTGGCCCGTCTGCTGCCGGTCAACGCAGCACCGCTGCTCGAACAGCTCACCCAGAGCGGCGTGTTGAGCAGACCGCGTCGATCGAGCCGGCCCGTCGCGAGCGGAGCATCGCGCGTGCCCGCCCGCGGCCCAGTGGCCGAGTTGGTGAGCGAGCAGCGCCGCTGACAGCCATGGCGATTGTGTATTTCGACAGCAGCGCTTTCGTCAAGCCGGTGGTCGAGGAGGAGGGCAGTGACCTCGCGGCCGCGCTGTGGGACGGCTGCGATGCCGCGGTGTCCAGTCGCCTCGCCTACCCCGAGGTTCGCGCCGCGTTGGCCGCGGCGGGCCGCGCCCACAGGTTGAATACTGATGGGCAACGTCAGGCCGAGGCGACTTGGGAGCAGTACTGGGCCGCGACCAGGGTGGTGGAACTGACCGCGGCGATCACCGCTCACGCCGGCCAGCTGGCGGGTGAGCACGCCCTACGCGGAGCCGATGCGGTGCATCTGGCTAGTGCGCTCGCCATCGGCACTGCCGACATCCTCTTTGCCGTGTGGGACAGACGGTTGCGATCCGGGGCCGAGATGGCCGACGTCCAGATCACCCCAGCGCAGTGAACCCGCCACCCACGTTCGCATGGAGACTCCGACTCCCGCACCCACCCGCGACCGCCTACAACAACCCGCTCACCCCAGCTCGGGGAACCACAACCCGATCTCTCGCGCGGCCGACTCCGGCGAGTCGGAGCCGTGCACGATGTTGCGTTGCGTCGCCAGCGCCAGGTCACCCCGGATCGATCCGGGTGCGGCCTGCTCGACGGGGTCGGTGCCGCCGGCGAGCTGGCGGAAGGCCGCGATCGCGCGTGGACCCTCGGCGACGGCGGCGACGAGCGGCCCGGAGGTGATGAACTCCAGCAGCCCGGCGTAGAACGGCTTGCCCGCGTGCTCGGCGTAGTGCTGCTCAGCGGTGGCCAGCGGGGCGAGCAGCATCTTCAGGCCGACGATGTTCAGGCCCTTGCACTCGATGCGGGCCAGCACCTCCCCGGTAAGGCCGCGCTCCACTCCATCGGGCTTGACCAGAACCAGGGTGCGCTCGCTCACAACTCTCCTCTCGAAGCGGATGACCAGGCAGCGGATGACCAGGCAGCGGTGACGGTGGCCGGAGCAGACCCTATCCGCGCTGGCCGGGTAGCCGCCCCTGCGCCATCCGCGCCGCGATGTCGCGCCGCAGGTACATCAGGTACGCCCACACTGCGGCGAACAGCACGCCCACCGCGCCCAGCGCCGGGTGGACGACGAACCCGCCGATGACCAGCACCTGCAACCCCAGGTTCACCGTCAACGCCCACGGCCGCCGCTGCAGCCCGCCCATCGCCACCATCACGAGCGCGAGCACCACCACGTAACCACCGGAGAGCACCGACAACCCGCCGCCAACCGTCGCCACCACGGGCAGCGCCAGCAGCACCACGATCGCCTCGAGCACCAGGGTCCCCGCCATCACCCCCCGCAGCCCCTTCCACGGGTCCCGGGTGGGAGGGCCGAACTCCGCACCGGCGCTCGGTGTGCTCACGCCGGCTGCTTGCCCAGCAGGGTGCGGGCCTCACCTGCGGTGACGACCGACCCGGTCACCACCACGCCGGCCCCGGAAACTCGCTCGCCCTGCTCGCCAACCTCCTCGGCCAGGGCGATCGCCGTCTCCAGGGCACTCGCGAGATCGTCCACCACGACCACCCGCTCGTCACCGAAGCGGGCCACAGCGAGCCCGGCCAGCTCGTCTGTGTCCATCGCCCGCGGAGAGCTGCTCTTGGTGATCACCAACTCGTGCAGCACCGGCTCCAACGCGGCGAGCACCCCGGCCGCGTCCTTGTCCGCCATCACCGCGACCACCCCGACGAGCTTGCGGAAGTCGAACTCCTCCGCCAGCGCCACCGCCAGCGCCGACGCCCCGTGCGGGTTGTGCGCGGCGTCGAGGAACACGCTCGGTGCGGTGCGCACCCGCTCCAGCCGTCCTGGGCTGGTGACGGAGGCGAAGGCGTCGCGCACCGTGTCGGCGGGCAGCGCCCGCTCCGGTCCGGCTCCGAAGAACGCCTCGACGGCCGCCAGGGCCAGCACGGCGTTGCGCGCCTGGTGCGCGCCGTGCAGCGGCAGGAACACGTCGGTGTACACCGCGCCCAGGCCCTGCAGGGTGAGCAGCTGCCCACCCACCGCCACGGCGCGGTCGAGCACGGTGAACTCCGCGCCCTCCCGCGCGACGGCGGCGTCGACCTCGACCGCGCGCCGGAGCAGCACCTCGCCCACCTCCGGCGCCTGCTGAGCCAGCACCGCCACCGAACCGGGCTTGATGATCCCGGCCTTCTCCCCCGCGATGCCCGCAAGCTCGGCGCCGAGGAACTCCACGTGGTCGATCGCGATCGGGGTGATGACCGCAACCTGGCCGTCGACGACGTTGGTGGAGTCCCAGGTGCCCCCCAAACCCACCTCGACCACCGCGACGTCGACCGGTGCCTCGGCGAACGCGGCGAAGCTCATCGCGGTGAGCACCTCGAACTTGCTCAGCGACGGCCCCCCGCGGGCGGTGGAGTTGGCGTCGACGATGTCCACGAACGGGGCGATGTCGGCGTAGGTCGCGACGTAGCGCTGCGGGCTGATCGGGGCGTTGTCGATGCTGATCCGCTCGGTGACCACCTGCAGATGCGGGCTCGTGGTGCGGCCGGTGCGCAGCTGCAGTCGGGTGAGCAGGGCGTCGACCATCCGGGTCACCGAGGTCTTGCCGTTGGTCCCGGCGACGTGCACCGCGGGGTAGTTGCGCTGCGGGGAGCCGAGTGCGTCCATCAGTTCGGCCATCCGTTCGAGCGTCGGGTCGATCCGCGACTCGGGCCAGCGCTGGTTGAGCAGCGCCTCCACGCCGGCCAGCGCGGCCAGCTGCTCCTGGGCGGCCCGGTTCACGCGCCGGCCAGCCCCTTCAGGCGCACGGTGACCCTGCTGATCTCCTCGCCGGCGCGTTGCTGGCGGGCGCGGATCTTCTCGACCACCTCGGCGGGGGCTTTGGCCACGAACGCGGCATTGTCCAGCCTGGACGTGGTGGCGGCCAGCTCCTGCTCGGCCACCGCCAGCTCCTTACCCAGCCGACGCCGCTGCGCCGCCACGTCCACGGTGCCGGAGGTGTCGAGTTCCACCGCCACAGTGGCCGTGGACAGCCGAACCTCCACCGACGCGGTGGCCGTGAAGCCGTGCGCCGATTCCTCCAACCGGGCCAGCGCGAGCACGTGGCCCGCCAGGGAAGTGAGGTCGGCGGCGTCCACCCCGCTCATCCGGGCCGCGACCCGTTGCGTCGGACGCAGTCCCTGGTCGGCGCGGAAGCGACGGACCTCCGTGATCAGCCGTTGCAAGTCGGCGACCCGTCGGGCTGCGACATCGTCGGGTGACGCTCCGCTCACCGTGGGCCACTGCGCGATCACCACCGACTCGCCGCCGGTCAGCGCCGTCCACAGGGTCTCGGTGACGAAGGGCATCACCGGGTGCAGCAGGCGCAGCAACGCGTCCAGGACGTGGCCCAGCACCGCCCGAGTGCGGTCGGACCGGTCACCGTCGCTGCTGCCGCCACCATCGTCGCGGCCCAGCTGCACCTTGGCCAGCTCCAAGTACCAGTCGCACACCTCGTCCCACGCGAAGTGGAACAGCAGCTCGCACGAGCGGCCGAACTCGAAGCGGTCGAGGAACGCGTCGCACTCGGCGATCACCGCGTCGAGCCGGTCGAGGATCCAGCGGTCGGCGTCGGTCAGCTGCTCCCGCGCGGGCAGCTCACCCACCTCGGCGCCGTTGAGCAGCCCGAGCTTGGTGGCGTTGAACAGCTTGGTGGCGAAGTTGCGCGAAGCCTGTGCGTGCTCGTCACTCACCGAGAGGTCGGTTCCCGGGTTCGCGCCGCGGGCGAGGGTGAAGCGCAATGCGTCCGCGCCGTAGCGGTCCACCCAGTCCAGCGGGTCGATGCCGTTGCCCCGGCTCTTGGACATCTTCCTGCCCTCGGCGTCGCGCAGCAGCCCGTGCAGGTACACGTCGCGAAATGGCACAGCCCGGGCCCGCGCCTGCCCGTCGGTCTCGGCGGCGTAGAGGCCGAACATCATCATCCGGGCGACCCAGAAGAAGAGGATGTCGTAGCCGGTGACCAGCACGTCCGTCGGGTAGAAACGGTCCAGCTCGGCCGTGCGCTCCGGCCACCCCATCGTCGAGAGCGGCCACAGCGCGGAGGAGAACCAAGTGTCCAGCACGTCCGGGTCCTGGTGCCAGCCCGGCCCGGTGGGCGGCTGCTCGTCGGGCCCCACGCACACCACCTCGCCACCGGGGCCGTAGAAGACGGGGATGCGGTGACCCCACCACAGCTGGCGGCTGATGCACCAGTCGTGCATGTCGTCCACCCAACCGAACCACCGCGGTTGAAGGCTCGTGGGGTGGATGGTGGTGCGGCCGTCGCGCACAGCGTCCCCGGCGGCCTTGGCCAGGGTCTCGGTGGCGACGAACCACTGCAGGCTCAGCCGGGGCTCGATGGGCTCGCCGGTGCGCTCGGAGTGCCCCACGCTGTGCAGGTACGGCCGTATCTCGGCCACCACCCGACCCTGCGCCGCCAGCGCTTCGCGCACGGCGACCCGGGCGGTGAAGCGGTCCATGCCGTCGAACTCCGTGCCGGTACCGGTGATCCGGCCGGCGGTGTCCATGATGGACGGCATGGGCAGGTGATGGCGGCGGCCCAGCTCGAAGTCGTTCGGGTCGTGCGCCGGGGTGATCTTCACCGCGCCGGTGCCGAACTCCGGGTCCACGTAGTCGTCGGCGACCACCGGGATCTGGCGCCCGGTGATCGGGTGCTCCAGCGTGGTGCCGACCAGGGCTGCGTAGCGGTCGTCGTCGGGGTGCACGGCCACCGCGGTGTCACCGAGCATCGTTTCGACGCGGGTGGTGGCGACCACGACGTGCGGCTCGGCGTCGTCGAGGGAGCCGTAGCGCAGGCTCACGAGCTCGCCGGAAACGTCGGAGTAGCTGACCTCGATGTCGCTGATGGCGCTCTGCAGCTCCGGCGACCAGTTGACCAGGCGCTCGGCCCGGTAGATCAGACCCGCGTCGAACAGCCGCTGGAAGATGGTCTGCACGGCCCGGGACAGCCCCTCGTCGAGGGTGAAGCGTTCCCGGCTCCAGTCCACGCCGTCACCCAGGCGACGCATCTGGCCGCGGACGTTGTCACCGGAAACCGTGGTCCAGTCCCACACCTTGTCCACGAACAGCTCCCGCCCCAAGTCGTGGCGGGTCTTGCCGTCGACCGCCAGCTGCGCCTCGACGACGGCCTGCGTCGCGATGCCCGCGTGGTCGGTGCCCGGCAGCCACAGCACCTCGAAGCCCTGCATCCGCTTGCGCCGCGACATGACGTCCATGAGGGTGTGGTCGAGCGCGTGACCCAGGTGCAGGCTGCCGGTCACGTTGGGCGGCGGCAACACCATCGAGAACGACGGCTTGACGCTGGTGACGTCGGCGGTGAACCACCCGGCGTCGACCCAGCGCTGGTAGAGCGTGTCCTCCACCGTGCTCGGCTCCCACGTGGCGGGCAGCGCCGAGCTGCGATCACGAGCGGAGCTGCGGTCGTCATGGCCCGGGCGGGCGGCGTCCGGGCGGGCGGCTGCTGCATTGTCGTCTCGCGGGGTCACCGGGTGAGTCTAGGAAACCCTGGGGTCCCCGGTGTCCAGCGCGGCCAGCGCGGCCCACTCCCGCGGGGTGTTCGCGCTGCGGAAGGAGCGCAGGTCCGGGTCGGCGGCGCGCACCGCGTCGTCGGCGAGCATCCCCGCCTCGTCCAGCCGGAGGACATCTGCGTGAGCGAGCACGGCGCGCAGGCGGCGCTGCCCCGCTCCGACCAGCGCCCGCGCGACCGGGCTGAGCGAGGTGCGGTAGACCGCGGCCAGCAGCTGCTCGTGGCCAGCGATGACGGGCAGCACCACGTCGTGCTCACCGAGGCGGGCGAGCAGTGCGGTGGCGACGGCAGGGTGCAGCAGCGGCAGGTCGGTGGCGCACACCATCGCTGCGTCGGCTCCGAGGTCTGCTGCCGCCCGGAGTCCGACGGCCAGCGCGTGCAGCGGACCGGCGTCGGGCACCTCGTCGGCGACCACGGTCGCGTCCAGCGGGGGCAGTACCTGGTGGTCGGCGGCGACGACGATCACCGGACCGAGGTGGCGCAGCGCCCCGACGACCCGGACCACCGATGCCACCCCGGCGAACTCCAGCCGGGCCTTGTCGGTGCCCATCCGGCGGGATCGGCCACCGGCCAGGACGATCCCGGCTGTTCCGCTCACGGGGCTCCCCTGCTTCACCGCGCGCGGAGGGAGGCGCGGACGGGGCCAAACCCTAGCTCGGTGCCTCGTCGAAGACCCGGCTGGCCAGGAAGTCCTCCGGGATGAGCGTGACGAGGTCGTCCTTGCTCACCTGGCCGGCGCGGTCGACCAGGCGGCGGGCCTGCCGGAGCCGCGCGCGCTCCAGGCCGTTGCGGATGCTGCGCGCGTTCGCGAAGCGGGGCAGCTGCTTGCGTCGGGTCACGTAGTCCCGCAGAACCGGCTCCGCCTCCGCGGCCAGCTGGTAGTTCTGCCGCGCGAGCAGCAACCCGGCGATGTCGACCAGCTCGTCCACGTCGTAGTCGGGAAAGTCGAGGTGGTGCCCGACCCGGGAGCTCATACCGGGGTTGGACCGGAAGAACACGTCCATGCGGTCGGCATAGCCGGCCAGCACGACGACGAGGTCCGTTCGGTCGTTCTCCATCACCTGCAGCAGGATTTCGATGGACTCCTGGCCGTAGTCACGTTCGTTCTCCGGCCGGTACAGGTAGTAGGCCTCGTCGATGAACAGCACCCCGCCCATCGCCCGCTTGACGACCTCCTTGGTCTTCGGGGCCGTGTGGCCGACGTACTGGCCCACCAGGTCGTCGCGGCTGACGGCGACGAGGTGCCCACGCCGCAGGTAGCCGAGGCGGTGCAGCAGAGCGGCCATGCGCAGCGCGACGGTGGTCTTGCCGGTGCCCGGGCTACCGGTGAAGCTCATGTGCAGGTTCGGCTGATCCGACTGCAGCCCGAAACGTCGGCGCGCGCGGTCCACGAGCAGCAGCGCCGCTATCTCGGAGATGCGCTGCTTGATCGGGGCCAGCCCGACCAGCTCGTCGTCGAGTTCGCGCAGCACGTCGTCGACGCCCGCCTTCGCCCGCTCGTCGGCGAGGTCGACTGTGGCATCGTCGGGCAGCACCTCGGGCGCCGGCTCCGCCGCTGCGGGTTCGGGCGCCGCCCGTACGGCCGCGGCACCGAAACCCCGACGCGGCGGCTTCGGCGCCGTACCGGGGTCGGGCTGCGACGTCACTGCTCGCCGTATCGCTGACCGCTCGGACGGTCGGTGACGTACGCGTGCGTCGTGTAGCGCACGACGCGGTCGGTCGACTCCTGCCGCTCCAGGCGGAAGCCCGGCTCCTCGCTCGGCCGCTGCACGAGGTAGGACATCGCCACGGTCTGCCGTCCGAGGCTTGCGTCGTAGGCGTTCACCCGGATGTAGGTCTCCGGGTGCTCCTTGCGGGCCACGTTGATCTCCTTGAGGACGCCGACGGCGTCGGCGAGGTCGAACATCGGCAGTGCGTGCATCTCCCAGTAGGTGTTGCGGGGATGCGGGTCGTCGGTGAACTCGATCGACAGCGGCCAATCGTTGTCCAGTGCGTACTGCACCTGCGCGCTGATCTCCTCGTCGGTGAGCTCGGGGAGATAGGAGAACTGTCCCTGGGTAATGCGCATGTCGTGTCCTCTCAGACCGAGGTCGGTGTGGCGACGACGTCGGGCACGTCGGTGGACGTGTAGTCGAAGCTGATGTCGCCCCACAGGTCGAGGGAGGCGTTGAGCGCCGGGCTGTGCTTGGCGGCGGCCTTGAGGATGTCGCGGCCCTCCTTGAGGAAGTCGCGACCCTCGTTGCGGGCCTTGACCATCGCCTCGAGGGCGACGCGGTTGGCCTCTGCCCCTGCGGCGATGCCCATCGGGTGGCCGATGGTGCCGCCGCCGAACTGCAGGATGACGTCGTCGCCGAGGTAGTGCAGCAGCTGGTGCATCTGCCCGGCGTGGATGCCGCCGGAGGCAACCGGCATGCAGCCCGCCATGCGCATCCAGTCCTGCTCGAAATACAGGCCCTTCGACGGATCGGCCGCGACCTGGTCCTTGCGCAGCGTGTCGTAGAAGCCGGCGGTGGCCATCGGGTCACCCTCGAGCTTGCCGACGACGGTGCCGGCGTGGATGTGGTCCACCCCAGCCAGGCGCATCCACTTAGCGATGACGCGGAACGACACGCCGTGGTCCTTCTGGCGGGTGTAGGTCCCGTGGCCGGCGCGGTGCAGGTGGAGCAGCATCCCGTTGGCCCGCGCCCAGTTGGCCATCGACTGGATCGCGGTGTAGCCGACGGTCAGGTCGATCATGACGATGATGCTGCCGAGCTGCTTGGCGAACTCGGCGCGCTCGTACATCTGCTCCATCGTGCCGGCGGTGACGTTGAGGTAGTGGCCCTTGACCTCGCCGGTCTCGGCCTGGGCGCGGTTGACGCCCTCCATCGAGTAAAGGAAGCGGTCACGCCAGCGCATGAAGGGCTGGGAGTTGATGTTCTCGTCGTCCTTGGTGAAGTCCAGCCCGCCGCGGCAGGCCTCGTAGACCACCCGGCCGTAGTTGCGGGCCGACAGGCCCAGCTTGGGCTTGGTGGTCGCGCCGAGCAGCGGGCGGCCGAACTTGCCGAGGTACTCGCGCTCCACGACGATGCCGTGGGCCGGTCCCTGGAAGGTCTTGGTGTAGACCGGAGGGATGCGCATGTCCTCCAGGCGCAGGGACTTCAGGGCCTTGAAGCCGAACACGTTGCCGATGATCGAGGAGGTGAGGTTCGCGATGGAACCCTCCTCGAACAGGTCGACGTCGTAGGCGATGTAGGCGATCCACTGGTCGTCGCGACCGGGCACTGGGTCGACCTTGTAGCACTTGGCCTGGTAGTGCTCGTGCGCGGTCAGCCGATCGGTCCACACCACCGTCCAGGTGGCGGTGGACGACTCACCGGCGACCGCCGCGCCCGCCTCCTCGGGCGGCACCCCGGGCTGCGGGGTGATGCGGAAGGCGCACAGGATGTCGGTGGCCTTGATGTCGTAGTCGGGTTCCCAGTAGCCCATCTCCGCGTAGGGGATGACGCCGGCGCCCCAGCGCTCGGGGTTCTGCTCGCGCGCAGTCTGCGGCGTGTCCTTCACAGTCATGGTGTCCTTCACGGTCATGGTGACCTCCTCCGGTCGGTATCGACAGTGGTCGCCCAGGTGTGGTGTAGTCAAGCAAGTCTTCGGGTGAGACGATCAAGCAATGTCTTCATCGTCAGTGCCTGCCGTGACCGTCGCACAGCTGCGCAGCTTCCTCACCGTCGCCACGACCGGTTCGGTCCGTCAGGCCGCAATGCAGCTGGTCGTCACGGAGTCGGCCGTCTCCGCCGCGGTCACCGCACTGAGCAGGCAGATGGGCGTCGCGCTGATCGAGCGTGCGGGCCGGGGCGTGCGGTGCTCCACTGCCGGCGTCGCGTTCACCCCCTACGCCCGGCGGGTCCTTGGGCTGCTCGCCGAGGGTGCGGTCGCGGCCGCCGCCGGCGGGAATCCGGAGCAGGGCACGGTTCGCGTCGCGGCGGTCACGACCGCAGCAGAGCAGGTCCTACCCGCCTTGCTCGCCGACTTCCGCGCCGAGCACGGCGGCGTCACCGTGCACCTGCAGGTCTCCGACAGCACCTCCGCCTGGAGCGCGTTCACCGCCCATGAGGTCGACGTGGTGCTGGCCGGCCGCCCGCCGGCGGTGGTCGACGACGCGGTCACCCGGGCCGTGCGCACGAACCGGCTGCTGGCCGTCGCCGCACCCCACGCCCAGGTCGAGCTCGCCGCGAGTACCTGGCTTGTCCGCGAACTCGGCTCCGGGACTCGGATCGCGCTGGAGGCCCTGCTCCAGGCCCAGGAGATCCGGCCCCCGCTGCTGCACATGGGCAGCAGCGGGGCCGTGATCGCCGGAGCGGTGGCCGGCCTCGGGATCGCGCTGGTGTCCGAGGACGCCGTGCGCACGTTGCTGGCCGAGGGCGCGCTGCGCGTCGTCCGCGTCCCCGACCTGCCCCTGGTCCGACCGTGGCACCTGGTCACCCGGGCGGCCCCCACCGCGACGGCGCAACTGTTCGTGCGGCACCTGCTCGCCGCACCTGGTGGGCACTTCGTCGTCGGTAGGGGCGGGTCGCCGGTGCGCCGCGACGATCTCCCCCGGCATCTCCACCCTGCGGGGGAAGCCCGGCCCGGCGGGTGACCGTAGCTTTCCCGGAGGACGAGGAAGGGCGTGCGGTGATGAGCACATGACGAGGACGGCACCCGACCGCAACCTGTCGCTGGACCTGCTGCGGGTCACCGAGGCAGCGGCGATGGCCGGTGGCCGCTGGGTCGGGCGCGGTGACAAGAACGGCGCGGACCAGGTCGCGGTCGACGCGATGCGGGCCATGCTCGCGACCGTCAGCATGGCCGGGATCGTCGTCATCGGGGAGGGGGAGAAGGACGCCGCCCCCATGCTCTACAACGGGGAGGCCGTCGGCGACGGCACCGGGCCGGCCTGCGACGTCGCCGTCGACCCGATCGACGGGACACGGCTGACCGCGGACGGTCTGGCCGGGGCGATCGCCGTCATCGCCGCCGCCCCGCGCGGCGCGATGTGCGACGTCAGTTCCGTGTTCTACATGGACAAGCTCGCCGCGGCCGGCGACGTCGCCGACGTGGTGGACGTGTGTGCCAGCGCCGGTGACAACATCCGCGCCGTCGCTCGAGCCCGCGGTGAACGGCCGGAGGACGTGACGGTGTGCCTGCTGGACCGCCCGCGGCACGCCGGCCTGCTGCGCGAGGTGCGCGCAGCGGGTGCGCGGGTCCAGCTGTTGGCCGAGGGTGACGTCGCCGGCGCTCTGATGGCCGTTCGGCCGAACATCGGCGTCGACCTGCTGCTGGGGGTGGGGGGAGCGCCCGAAGGGGTGATCACCGCGTGTGCGGTCAAGGCGATGCGGGGCGTCCTGCAGGGTCGGCTGGCACCCCAGGACGCCGACGAGCGCCGCCGTGGTCTCGATGCGGGACTCGACCTCGACCGCGTCTACACCGCTGACGATCTCGTTGCGGGCGACGACGTCTACTTCGCGGCAACCGGGATCACCGACGGCGAGCTCATGCGGGGGGTGCGCTACGGGCCGGGCACGGCCCACACCCACTCACTCACCGTCCGCGGGCGCAGCGGCACGGTCCGCTCGGTGTTCGCCGAACACAGCCTCGAGCGCCTGGCGGCCTACAGCGCCGTCCGGTACTCGACGTGGCCGGACCTATTCGAGGAGGAGCAGTGACCCACCAGCACACCGACCGGATCCAGCACACCGCCCAGGCTCTGCTTGCCCCGCCCCGGGGCATCCTCGCGGTCGACGAGAGCCCCGGCACCATGTCGCAGCGCCTGGAGCGCGTCGGGGTGGCGCCCACCGCGACCGCTCGGCGCGACTACCGCGAGATGCTGCTGACCACGCCTGAACTCGCCAGGTCGATCAGCGGGGCGATCTTCGCCGACGAGACCTTCGGCCAGGAGCTGTCCGACGGCCGCAGCGTGTCCCAGGCGTGCTCGGACGCGGGGGTGCTGGCCGGCATCAAGGTGGACACCGGCGCCAAGCCGCTGGCGCTCACCCCCGGGGAAACCGTCACCGAGGGCCTCGACGGTCTCCGCGACCGGCTCACCGATTACGCCTCCCGCGGTGCGGCCTTCGCCAAGTGGCGGGCTGCCCTCGCCCTCGATGACGACCTACCCACCGACCGGGCCGTCGGGGTCAACGCACACGCCCTCGGGCGGTACGCAGCCCTGTGCCAGGAGGCCGGCATCGTGCCGATCGTCGAACCCGAGCTGGTGATGGACGGTGCGCACACCATCGAGCGCTGTGCGGAGGCGACGGCGTACGTGCTGGACGCGGTGTTCGCTGCCCTGCATGCCCAGGGCGTGGACCTTGCCGGCATCGTGCTCAAACCCAACATGGTGGTGGCCGGAACAACCTGCCCGCGCCAGCCCACGGTCGCCGAGGTCGCCGCAACCACGCTGCAGGTGCTGCGTGGCCACGTTCCGGAGGCGGTGGCGGGCATCGCCTTCCTCTCCGGCGGGCAGCCACCCGAGGTTGCCACCGCCCACCTCGCGGCGATCGCCGCGGAGTCCACGCCGTGGCAGGTGACCTTCTCGTTCGGCCGGGCCTTGGTCGATCCGGCCCTGCGCGCCTGGGCCGGTGAGCGGGCGCGCTGGCAGGCCGGTCAGGCCGCCCTCGACGGACGGGTGCGCGCCAACGCCGGAGTACTCGCCGCCTGAGATCGACGCAGGCGGGGGTCAGAGCCTGATCAGGCGGGGGTCAGAGCGGGCGCGGGTCAGGGCCGGGCGCGGTCAGAGCGGGAGGGACACCCGCACGGTCGTGCCCTGGCCTGGCCGCCCGGTGATGCCGATATCCGCGCCGAGCAGACCCGCCCGGTCCCGCATGCTCGTCACCCCATGAGTGGCGCCCGGGGTGTCCGGCACCCCGCCGCACCCGTCGTCGCGCACCTCCAGAACGGCCCGGTGACCGTCGCGCCGCAGGTGCAGTCGGACGCGCCGGGCACCGGCGTGCTTGACGACGTTGTGCAACGCCTCCTGCGCGATCCGGTACAGCGCGGTCTCCTGGTCCGGCGTCAGTGGCAGTGCCTCGACCTCGATGTCGGTCTCGAGTCCGACAAGGTCGCGGGCGAGCGCGTGCAGGCTGGCCGGCAGGCCGAGGTCGTCGAGCAGCGGTGGCCGCAGGGCACGCACGGCCGACCGCGTCTCGGCAGCGGTCAGGTCCAGCAGCTCCGCCGCGCGCCGCAGCTGCGCGCCGGCCTCACCGAGGTCGTCGGGCAATGCCTCCTGCGCCGCGGAGAGGTGGAACGACATCGCGGCAATGCGCTGCGCCACGCCGTCGTGGAGTTCTCTGGCGAGCCGGGCCCGCTCCTGCTCCGCCACCTGCACCAACCGCGTCGACAGGGCTTGCTGTTCCCGTTGGCGCAGGTCCAGGTGGCGCAACAACCGTGCTGTGTGCACGGCTCCGGCGACCAGCCGAGCGGTCGACCGCAGCAGGGCCATGTCGGCGGCATCCCACTCCCGCCGCTGCACGGTGTGCACGTTGAGCACACCCACCACCTCACCACCGGGGGTGTCCAGGGGCACCGACGCCATCGACCTGAAGTCGTCACCGCGCAGCTGCGGGAACCGCCGCCAGCGCGCGTCGTCCACCTTGCCGTCGGGCAGCACGACGGGGGTGCGCCGGCTCGCTACCCAGCCGCTGACCCCCTCCCCCAGCGGCAGGTGCACCGTACCGACGGCAGCCGCGAACGGGTGCGTCGCCCCGGTCAGGGTGAGTTGTCGGTCGTCGTCGTCGAGGACGTAGACGAACACCACGTCGACACCTGTCGTTCCACGGACCAGTTCGGCGACCTGACCCGCCAACACCGCGACGTCACCGGTCTCCACGGTGAGGTCGAGGACCCGTTGCAGCAGTGCGCAGCGCAGCCGTTCATCAGCCGCCTGCCCGGGACGGGGTCCCGTCACCGCACGAGACCCTCGCGTAGGGCCACCGTGACCGCGCTGGCGCGGTCGTTCACGTTGAGCTTGCGGTAGAGCCCGCGCAGGTGTGTCTTGACCGTCTCCTCGCCGAGCACCAGCTTGTGGGCGACTGCCCGGTTCGACAGACCGGCCACGATCAGCTCCAGCACCTCGCTCTCGCGCTGGGTCAGCCCCATCCCGGCGCCCGGCCAGAACTCACCGCTCTCCAGCCGGGCCGCGTGCAATGCCACCCGCCCGGCGAGGGTCGCGTCGATGACCACCTCACCCGCAGCGGCCCGCTCGAGCTGGTTCGCCAGCTCGGCACCTCGGATCTGTTTGAGCAGGTAGCCGGCTGCTCCGGCGCGCAACGCCTGGTAGAGGTACTGCGGTTCGTCGTACACGCTGAGCATGACCACGCGCGTGGCGGGCAACCGGGTCGACAGACGCTCGCACACGTCGAGCCCGCTGGCGCCACCCAATCGGACGTCGCACAGCACCACGTCGGGTTGCAGGTTCATGGCGAGTCGTTCGGCCTGCTCGGCGTCCTCGGCCTCACCGACGATCCGAATGCGCTGCGCGTGGCGGCTGAGCATGGCGGCGAGACCTTGGCGGACGACCTCTTGGTCGTCCACCAGCAGCAACCGCAGCGGCCGTGACACGTGCGGACATTACACACCGCCTCCCCCGAGCCACCCCCTGCCGGGGGGAGTTCCACCGCCCCGACCGCCGATAACGTCCGAGTTCTGCCCGTCAGCGCAGGAACTCCTCAACCGCTGCGAGGAAGGTACTCACGATGCCCGACAAGGAATTGAAGCTGCAACGCGCGGGTATGCGCTCTCACCGACCGGTCATGCTTGCCATCGCCGGTGACAGTGCCGCAGGCAAGACCACCCTCACCAAGGGCCTCGTCCGGGCGCTGGGTGCCGAACGCGTTACCGCGGTGTGCGTCGACGACTACCACCGCTACGACCGCGTGGAGCGCAAGGAACTGCCGTTCACACCCCTGCACCCGGACTGCAACTACGTAGACATCATGGCGCAGCACCTGCAGCTCCTGGCGACCGGGCAACCCATCCTCAAGCCCGTCTATGACCACAGCAGCGGGCAGCTGGTGCGCCCCGAACTCGTCGAGCCCCACGAGTTCGTCATCGTCGAGGGCCTGCTTCCCCTGCACACCAAGCTGCTCCGCGCCTGCTTCGACGTGGCGGTGTACCTCGACCCGCCGGAAGATATTCGGGTGGCGTGGAAACTCGCGCGGGACACGTCCAAACGCGGCTACGACGAGGCGCAGGTGCGCGCCGAGCTGGCCCGGCGGGAACCGGAGTCGGCCGAGCACATCAGGCCGCAGCGGGAGCACGCCGACATCGTGGTCCGCTTCGGTCCCATTCCCGGCAAGGACGATCCCGGCACCCCCCTCTCCGCCGAGCTGCTGTTGCGACCGACCATCCGTCACCCGGATCTGTCGTCGGTGCTGACCGCCAACCGCAGCAACGCCATGCACCTGAAGATGCTCAGAGACGAGGACGGCCGGCCGGTCGACGCTCTGCACATTCACGGGTACGTCCCCCAGGCGGAGATCGCCCAACTGGAAGAGGCGATCTGGGAGGAGCTCGATCTGCACCTGCCGCTGCCGGGGGAGTTGGGACAGACGGGGGCAGGTGTGCGCAGTGAGCCCTTGGCGATCACGCAACTGCTGCTGCTGAGACACATGCTGATGGCGGGCTGACCGCCACGGCAGCCTGCTCAGCTGAAGAGGTTCTTCGCCTTGAGCACCAGCTCGTACACACCGTAGGCGAAGGGAACCAGTACCCACAGCCAGACGAGGGCGATCACGGCTGCGGGGGGCGCCCCTGTGGTGGCCTCGGCCGCATTGTCCCGGCCAGTGGCGTTGTTCATGGTGCTCATGCGCGTGCTCCTGCCTTGCCCAGCTCGGGCGTCGCCGACCGCTCGGGTTCGTGGAACTTGGCGGCGACCGGCTTGATCAACTCGTTGGCTCCGAAACCGATGGCCAGCAGCACGGTCATGACGATGAACGCCCGGACGTAGCGGCCCGGACCTGGGCTGCCCGCGTCGGCGATGGCGTTGACGATGAACGGTCCGAGTACGCCCGCGGCCGACCACGCGGTGAGCACGCGGCCGTGGATGGCGCCCACCTGATAGGTACCGAAGAGGTCGCGCAGGTAGGCGGGCATCGTAGCGAACCCGGCACCGTAGAACGACAGGATCACCAACGCGGACACCAGGAACAACACCTTGTTGGAGTTGGTGAACAGCGAGATGTACAGATACAGCAGCGCCCCCACGCCCAGGTAGACGCGGTAGATGTTCTTGCGGCCGATCCGGTCGGACGCCGAGGACCACACGAAACGGCCGATCATGTTGGTCAGCGACAGGAACGCGACGAAGCCCGCGGCCGTCGCCGTGATCGTCTGCGCGTTCGACGCATCGCGGAAGAAGTCCTGGTAGATGCCCGAGGCCCTTTCCAGAATGCCGATGCCTGCGGTGACGTTGAAGCAGAGCACCACCCAGAGCAGCCAGAACTGCGGGGTCTTGATCGCGTTGGCCGCGGAGACGTTGTTGCGCGAGATCAGCGCGTTGGACTCCACGGCTGCCGGAGTCCACCCCGCCGGCCGCCAACCCTCGGCCGGAACCCGGATGAGCACGACGCCCATGCTCATGAACACCGCGTAGATGATTCCCATGGTCAGGAAGGTCCGCGCGATGCCGCCGGAGTCCTTGCCGAAGAGGCCGATCAGCTGGGTGGTCAGCGGCGACGCGATGAGCGCTCCACCACCGAAGCCCATGATCGCGATGCCGGTGGCCATACCGGGGCGGTCCGGGAACCACTTGATCAGCGTGGAGACGGGCGAGATGTAGCCGATGCCGAGACCGATCCCACCGACGAAGCCGTAGCCGATGATCACCAGCCAGAACTGGCCGAGGCTCATGCCGAGCGCCGAGATCAGCATGCCGGAGACGAAGAAGACGGTAGCGACGGCCATCGCCCACCGCGGACCGTTGCGGTCCACCCGGGTGCCGAAGACCGCGGCCGACAGGCCGAGCATCACGATTCCGAGCTGGAACGGTATGGCGGTCACCGTGCCGCTGAGGCCGAGCGAGGCGGGGGCACTGATTGCGCTCTTGAACACGCTCCAGGCGTAGGCCTGCCCGATGGCGAGGTGGATGGCGAGCGCAGCCGGCGGGATGAGCCACCGGCTCCAGCCCGGGGGGGCAACGATGCGCTCTTGCGCCAGGATGCCGACGGTCATGAAGTCGGTCCTCTCCGTATCGATACCTGGGTTGTCGCGGATGCAACACCTCGTCGGCGACGCTATGAGCCACGCCACAGGCAAGCAACTCCAGGTGGCGGGCGGAGGGGAGTGAGCGCCGAGCGGTGAGGAACTGTCGGCGGGCGGCAGCGGCGCGGCCGGTGCCACCCTCCTCGTGCGGTGCCAGCGCAGGTGCGGTGGGAGAGTGGACATCGACAGGGGCCGTGATCGAACGCTGCAGCAGAGGAGTACCCGTGGGACGCGTGACCGCCCGCCGACCGGTCCGCCGCGTCACCGCCCACGGTGAGATCGTCAGGCCGGACACCCTCGCCGTCGAGGAACCGATGGAGGTCCGGGTGGGCGGGACGGCGCTGGCCGTCACCATGCGGACCCCGGGCAACGACTTCGACCTGGTCCACGGCTTCCTGCTCACCGAAGGCGTGATCGGCGGCCGAGACGACGTCGCCGTCGCCCGCTACTGCGCCGGGGTGGACGAGGCGGGCCGCAACACCTACAACGTCGTGGACGTGACGCTGGCTGCCGGTACGGCTCCGCCGCAGGTGGGAGTGGAACGCAACTTCTACACCACCTCCTCGTGCGGTGTGTGCGGCAAGGCCTCCCTCGACGCCGTGCAGTTGGTGAGCAGGTACTCCCCCGCCGCCGACGACGTCGTCGTGAAGGCGACGGTGCTGACGACCTTGCCGGATTCGCTCCGTGATGCGCAGAAGGTGTTCGACGCCACTGGTGGTCTGCACGCCGCCGCGTTGTTCACCCCCGAGGGCGCTCTGCTGGTGCTGCGTGAGGATGTGGGCCGGCACAACGCCGTGGACAAGGTGGTGGGATGGGCCGTGCAGTCCGGGCGGGTGCCGTTACGGGGCTGCGTCCTGATGGTGAGCGGCCGCGCGTCGTTCGAGCTGGTGCAGAAGGCGGTGATGTCCGGGGTGCCGGTGCTGGCTGCGGTGTCGGCGCCGTCCTCGCTGGCCGTGGACCTTGCCGTCGAGGCGGGCGTGACGGTGGTCGGCTTCCTGCGTGGACAGACGATGAACGTCTACTCAGGGCAGCACCGCGTCCTCGCGTGAGGGCGCCGCGCCGGGCTCACGCGGACTTGTCGCGGCGCTCCGGGCGGGCGGGCTTACGCGGGACGATGGTGGCCAGCACGTTGTCGCGCACCGTCTCGCCCGTGATGACGACCTTGGCCACGTCGTCGCGGCTGGGGATGTCGTACATGACGGGCAGCAGCACCTCCTCCATGATGGCCCGCAGCCCGCGGGCGCCGGTGCCCCGGAGGATGGCCGCCTCGGCGATCGCGTCCAGCGCGTCCGCGTCGAAGTCCAACCCCACCCCGTCCATCTCGAACAACCTGCTGTACTGCTTGACCAGCGCGTTCTTCGGCTCACTGAGGATGGTCACCAGCGATTCCTTGTCCAGGTTGGTGACCGTCGCGATGACCGGGAGGCGCCCGATGAACTCGGGGATGAGCCCGAACTTGATGAGGTCTTCGGGCATGACGTCGGCGAAGCGGTCGACCATGTCCACCTCGGTCTTGGAATGCACCTCGGCTCCGAAACCGAGCCCACGCTTGCCCACCCGGTCGCTGACGATGCGCTCCAGCCCGGCGAAGGCGCCGGCCACGATGAACAGCACGTTGGTGGTGTCGATCTGGATGAACTCCTGGTGCGGGTGCTTGCGGCCGCCCTGCGGGGGCACGCTGGCCTGGGTGCCCTCCAGGATCTTCAGCAGCGCCTGCTGCACGCCCTCGCCGGAGACATCGCGGGTGATCGAGGGGTTCTCGCTCTTGCGGGCGATCTTGTCGACCTCGTCGATGTAGATGATGCCGGTCTCCGCGCGCTTCACGTCGTAGTCGGCGGCCTGGATGAGCTTGAGGAGGATGTTCTCCACGTCCTCCCCGACGTAGCCGGCCTCGGTGAGCGCGGTCGCGTCGGCGATGGCGAACGGGACGTTGAGCATCTTGGCCAGCGTCTGCGCCAGGTACGTCTTGCCGCACCCGGTGGGGCCGAGCATGAGGATGTTGGACTTGGCGAGCTCGATGGCCTCCTCTCGCGGGTCGCGGACCTTGTCACCGGCCTGGATACGCTTGTAGTGGTTGTAGACGGCCACGGCGAGCGTCCGCTTGGCGGTGTCCTGCCCGATGACGTAGTTCTCCAGGAACTCGCGGATCTCCACCGGCTTGGGCAGCTCGTCGAGTTTGACCTCACCCGCCTCGGCGAGTTCCTCCTCGATGATCTCGTTGCAGAGGTCGATGCACTCGTCGCAGATGTACACGCCGGGACCGGCGATGAGCTTCTTGACCTGCTTCTGGCTCTTGCCACAGAAGGAGCACTTCAGGAGGTCGCCGCCGTCACCGATGCGTGCCATGGGTGTGGTCCCTACTTCCTCAGCCGGTGCGGCTGACAGTGTGCAATGGTCGATCGTGCTGCGTGGGACGAACACGTGCGCCTCGGGTCCGCCTGTGACGGTACCCGCCTCGCCCGTCAGAACGTGAGGGTTCCGGGACGGCCGAGAATGTCAGGGTGCCTCGTGAGCGCGCCGCCCGGACGCAGGAGCGTCCGGGCGGCGTGTCGCGGTGCGGTGCGGCACTCAGCCCTGCGCGGAGAGCTTCCGGTACTGCAGGACGTTGTCGACGATGCCGTACTCCTTCGCCTCGTCGGCCGTGAGGATCTTGTCGCGCTCGATGTCTTCCTTGATCTGCTCGGCGGTGCGCCCGGTGTGGTTGGCCAGGGTGGTCTCCAGCAACCGGCGCATACGCTGGATCTCGTTGGCCTGGATCTCCAGGTCCGACGCCTGCCCGTACATCCCCTCGGTGGCGGGCTGGTGGATGAGCACCCGCGCGTTGGGCAGCGCCATCCGCTTGCCTGGGGTGCCCGCGGCGAGCAGCACGGCGGCGGCCGAGGCCGCCTGGCCCAGGCACACCGTCGCGATGTCGGCGTGCACGTACTGCATGGTGTCGTAGATGGCCATCAGCGAGGTGAACGAGCCACCCGGGGAGTTGATGTACATGGTGATGTCGCGGTCCGGGTCGTCGGACTCGAGCACCAGCAGCTGGGCCATGATGTCGTTGGCCGACACGTCGTCGACCTGCACGCCGAGGAAGATGATGCGCTCCTCGAAGAGCTTGTTGTACGGGTTGGACTCCTTCATGCCGTAGCTCGTGCGCTCCACGAAGGACGGCAGCGTGTAGCGGGCGCTCGGCAGCTGCGCGCCGTGGGGCAGCGGGGGGAGGTTCATGTGGCGTGTCTCCGTCTGTTATCGGCCATCCTGGGTGGGGTTGCGCGCGCTCAGGAGCCGGTGCCGCCCGCCTGGGTCGCACGGGCGACGACGTGGTCGACGAAGCCGTACTCCAGCGCCTCGGTGGCGGTGAACCAGCGGTCCCGGTCGGAGTCGATGTTGATGCGCTCCACCGTCTGCCCGGTGTGCTCGGCGATGAGCTTGGCCATCTCGACCTTGGTGAGCGCGAGCTGCTCGGCCTGGATCGTGATGTCCGTGGCCGAGCCACCGATACCCCCGGAGGGCTGGTGCATCATGATTCGTGCGTGGGGCAGGGCGTAGCGCTTGCCCTGCGCGCCGGCGGAGAGCAGGAACTGGCCCATCGACGCGGCCAGGCCCATGCCGTAGGTGGCCACGTCGCACTCCGCGAACTGCATGGTGTCGAAGATGGCCATGCCCGCGGTCACCGAGCCGCCGGGTGAGTTTATGTACAGCGAGATGTCCCGGGTCGGGTCCTCGGCGGCCAGCAGCAGGATCTGCGCGCACAGCCGATTGGCGATGTCGTCGTCCACCTGGGTGCCCAGGAAGATGATGCGCTCCTGCAGCAGCCGCTCGAACACCGAGTCGCTGAGGTTCAGCCCAGCGGTGCTGGCCATGGAGGGGTACTTCGGCGTCACGAGCGGACCTGCCTTCCGGTCGAGAGTTCAGCTTCCTGCGATCGAGCTGTCGACCGACAGTAACGAAAGCGGGCGGTGCCGCAGTCCCGGCACCGCCCGTGTTCGCTGTGAGCGTCAGGACTTCTCGTCGGCCACCGGGGCCTCGGACGGTGCGCGGTCGAGCAGCTCGGCGAGGTTCACCGGGTTGCCCTCGGTGTCGGTGACGGTGGCCTGCGCGACGACGCCGGCGAGCGCCTTGCCGCGGCGCACATCGGCGAAGATCGTGGGCAGCTGGTTCGCCTCCTGCGCCTGCTTCACGAATTCCTCGGGGCTGACGCCGTAGTGCTGCGCCTGGAAGACGATCCGCTCGGTAAGCTCGTCGTTGCCGACCGTGATCCCCTCCGCCTCCGCGATGGCGTCCAGCAGCAGCTGCGTCTTCACCGACCGTTCGGCGTCGGCGCGGGCCTCGGCGTCGAACTCCGCACGGGAGCTGCCCTCGGCCGCCAGGGCAGCTGCGAACTGCTCCGCGTCGTGGCTGAAGGGGTGCACCGCCTCGTGCAGGCGGGAGTCGTACTCGGCCTGGGCGATCTGCTCCGGCACGGCCACCTCGGTGGTCTCCAGCAGCGCGTCGAGCACCTGGTCGCGGGCCTGGCTGGCCTGCTCGACCGTCTTCACCCGTCCCAGCCGCTCGCGCAGGTCACCACGCAGCTCGTCGAGGGTGTCGAACTCGCTGGCCAGTTGGGCGAATTCGTCGTCGGCGTCGGGCAACTCCCGCTCCTTGACGGTGCCCAGTACCACCGTGACCATGGCCTCCTTGCCGGCGTGCTCACCGGCAACCAGGGTGGTGGTGAACTGGCCCGTGTCGCCGGCCACCATGCCGACCAGCGCGTCGTCGATGCCCGCGATGAGCTGGCCCGAACCGATCTCGTAGGACAGCCCCGTGGTGGAGGCGTCCGCCACCTCAGCACCGTCGACGGCGGCCGAGAGGTCGATGCTCACGAAGTCGCCGTGGCGCGCCGGGCGCTCCACGCCGGTGAGGGTGCCGAACCGGGCGCGCAGGGCGTCGAGCTGTTCGTTGACCTCGTCGTCGGTGACCCGGACCGGATCGACGGTGACCGCAAGCTCACCGAAAGCTCCGACGGTGATCTCGGGGCGCACGTCCACTTCAGCGGTGAAGGACAGCTCCTCGCCGTCCTCAAGCCTGGTCACCTCGATCTCGGGCTGGCCGAGCACCTTCAGGTCCGCCGAGTTGATCGCCTCGGAGTACTTGGCGGGAATCACCTCGTTCACCACCTGCTCGAGCACCGCGCCGCGCCCGACACGGGCTTCGAGCAGCCGCGCCGGCGCCTTGCCGGGGCGGAAGCCGGGCAACCGGATCTGTTGCGCCAACGCCTTGTACGCGCGATCGAAGTCGGGTTTGAGCTCGGCGAAGGGCACCTCGACGTTGACGCGGACTCGCGTCGGGCTGAGCTGCTCGACGGTGCTCTTCACGGGATGTGCTCTCCTCGGGACGGGATCAGGTGGACGGATCTGGCGGCCTGGCACCGGTGGGGCGCCGAGCAGTGCGTCGGGGTGGCGGGATTCGAACCCACGGCCCCTCGCTCCCAAAGCGAGTGCGCTACCAAGCTGCGCCACACCCCGTGATGCAGGATCGTACGGGGCCGGGTGAGTAGTCTCGGACACCGCACGCGACGGCTTCGGTGATCCCGACGCCGCTGCGGCACGCGGGCGTAGCTCAATGGTAGAGCCTCAGTCTTCCAAACTGATTACGCGGGTTCGATTCCCGTCGCCCGCTCCACGAAACGCCTGGTCACAGGGTCGGACCGGCTCGCACGGCTCATGCGCGATGACCCAGTACCCCGGTGGTACCTCCGGCCGCTTCCAATGCCATCTCACGGTCTCCGCCAGATCCCGAAGATCAAGCACTCCGCGGTCGGGGTCGGGGTCGGGGTCGATCAGATTCAGAGGAGTCGCAAGTTCGGCACGGCCGTGTGTGGAGTTGTGCGCGCACCGTGTCGCGCCCGCACCTAGGTCAAGCAGTCGAAGTGGACGGAGTCAGCCGGGTTCGGAGAGTGCCCCCAGAGCGTTCATCGCGGCGGAGTGGTCGTCCTCGAAGAGATGGGCGTAGATGGTCAAGGTCGTGGTGACCTTGCAGTGGCCCATGAATTTGGCAATCGCCAGCGCGGGGATTCCCGCCGACACACACAGTGAGGCATACGTGTGCCGCAGCGCGTGGAAGCGGAGGTTGCGCGGTAGTTCTGCGCCAGGGGTCAACCGGTTGGCGCGAATCACAGCCGGTCGGTATACGGTGGAGTAAAAGTTCGTGTGGCGAACAGGATTGGTCCAGTTCAGACTCAGGCGACGCTCCGCATCGCTGGTCGACAGGCCTGCGAGCGCCTCGCTAGCCCGAAGTTACGAGCCCTCTGAGGGTTGATCTTGGCGTTGACCTGCACAAACGGTGTCTACGAGGCTGCAGAGTGTAGCCAGCGAATTAGGCGTGTCGGAACGGTAGTTTTGGGTGGGTGCCG
>JAABUV010000498.1_pt1 | contig 59250 bp, 54 predicted proteins | sample 5559971 | NCBI WGS metagenome assembly JAABUV01 (sample SAMN10711881, study PRJNA513362) | rock metagenome | isolation source: Antarctica rocks | place: Antarctica: Victoria Land, Knobhead nord | collected 2015-12-19 | reverse complement strand
TGCCAACAACACCGACCCCAAGCCATTCGTGTGGACCGCGACAACCGACCAGATCCTCGCCAAGGTCCGCCGCGGCCGCGTCACCCTCGACGCAATCACCAACTAAAACCGAGACACTGCACTAGTGCAGGAATACGCTCGCCACCTTGGACAACTCGACGTCGTCCGCGAGCTGATCGACGGAGTCGTGGGGGAGTAGTCCTGCCCGCCGGGAGGCCGCCGACCGCGCCGATGCCATGGCTTGACTCGATGCGTCACACGTGCTCACCGACCGTTGGTGCTGCACTCACCCGGACGTCACCAGCCGGTAGGCGGGGGTTCATCCGCCGCCGGCAGCATGGTAGCGGTGTCCGAACATCTCGCCGGGGCCCGGCTGGCTGCGCGCGCAGGCGAGGCGATGGCCGTGCCGCTGCAACACGCCCTGGGTGCGCAATTGCTCGATCAAGGTGAACCGACTGTCGGCGCATGGTTCCGCGTCGAGCACCTCGCAACCAATGGCGCAGGCGGGTTGCACGCCGCCGCATTGGCAGCGGTGCTGGAGCTGGCCGGGTACCTGGCGCTGCTTCCACACCTCGGTGTTGACGAGCACGCCGTGACCCACGCGGTAGCAACCCAGCTGGTCGCGGCCGCACGGGAAGGGCAACGGGTCGAAGTCCGAGGCGAGGTCGACCGGCGAGCGCGGCGGGTGGCGTTCCTGTCCGTGGTCGCCACCGTCGAGGACCGCACCATTGCCCGAGCCCAGCTCACCAAGTCCATCGTCGAGTTCCGCTGACCGACGCGTCGCCGCGGTCATCGACGCCGAACGACCTCGACGGTGCGTACTGGCCGTTGGCCCCGCGACCTAACAGCCTCACAGGCCGCGATCAACGTCGAACCCCGGGCCATCAACACCCAGAACTCGGCCTGCTTCTCGAACAACTCCTTCTTCGACCACACGGGTAACACCTCTAATCAGCGGTGTTGCGACGACCGATTGAACTCGCCATCGGTATAGGCGTGGCTCAGTGGCTCCCATGACGCGAACGCCGCTTGGTCGTCCGCCGCTCGGCGCAGTGACATGGCCGAGCGGATATCGTGGACACCATGGAGGCTGCCCGCGACGTGAAGTTCGTCTTCGAGCCGCAAGTTGAGGGCGGTTATCACGCGTACGCACCCGAGTTCCCAGGGTTGCACACGCAGGGCGACAGCCTCGAGGACGCCGTTGCGAACGCTGAGGAGGCGCTGGCCCGCTCCGTTGAGGGGCTCCGCGAGGATGGCCGATCTCTACAGATGGGGATCGTTCGGCGAAGGCTGTCGCTGCCGGCTTGACCGAGCGGCAGCCGGTCGTCTCCGGTGCACAACTCGTCACGGCCCTCGACAAGCTCGGGTGGGTTTTGGTGCGTCAGCGTGGCGGTCACGTCCGCCTCAAGCTCAAGCGCGGCACGCTGGCCGGAGGCGTCGGTCACGAGGTACCGCATCGTCTATGAGATCGAGGATGACCAACTCCTCGTGTTGGTTCGCTGTCACAGTGTCACAGTTCACAGTGCCGCTAGCGAAGCGGGGGCACGTTGCAGGCCAGGTCGATGAGCTTGCGCAAGGCCCCCGTCCGGGTCCAGGCGTGAACGGCCCCCAGCTCGGGCCAGCCGGGGTAGCACGCCGCGAACCGGCCGAGGCGCCCCTTCCGCACGACCGGCGTACCGATCACCCGTCGATCGACCACGACCCACCCCGGTGCCACCATGGTCGTTCTTCGTCACGTGGTGCGGCGAACTTGAGCCCCCGATCGACGCTGTCACGCCTTGAGCGGTCCCCCACCCGAGGACAACCGTTCAGGCGGTGCAGATCGGTCCCGGAACTCGCCCACCGTCTCAGCGATCATCGGGGTCAGAGGGCACGTGCGGAGCTCGGATGAGGGGGCCGGTCAGGCGGGTAGCGTCAGCTCCCATGGCAGAGCAGACCACTCAGTCGATCGTCGTCAATGCGCCGGCGGTGAAGGTGCTGGAGGTCATCGCCGACTTCGACTCCTACCCCGAGTGGGCGCGCGCGGTGAAGGCCGTCGAGGTCCTGGCCACCTCGGAGGTGGGCCGGGGCGAGCACGTGCGGTTCGTGCTCGACGCGGGCATGGTCAAGGACACCTACGAGCTGTGCTACACCTGGGCACCCGACGGCAGTTCCGTTCGGTGGGAGCTGGTCAAGGGGCAGCTGCAGAAATCGCAACGCGGCTCGTACACGCTGCGCGAGCGTGACGGAGGAACCGAGGTCACCTACGCCCTGGCCGTGGACCTCACCATGCCGATCATCGGCATGTTCCGGCGCAAGGCAGAGAAGGTCATCACCGACACGGCACTCAAGGAGCTGAAGAAGCGCGTCGAGAGCTGAGCGCGCAACCACAAGCGCGAACACCGGGCACCGGAGCCCCACCCGGCGGCAGGGTCACCCGGCGGTAGGGTCACCGCACCCGTCGCCGACCGGCGCCCGGGACGCGGTCGCGGGGAGTCACGTGCGGGTCCTGTTGTTTACGGGCAAGGGTGGCGTGGGCAAGACGACCCTCGCCGCGGCGAGCGCCGTGCGCCTGGCCGAACGCGGTCAGAAGGTGCTGGTGTGCTCGACCGACCCCGCCCATTCCCTCGCCGACGCGCTCGCGGTGGAGCTGGGCGCCGAGCCGCGTGAGGTCGAGCCGGGGTTGTCGGCGCTGCAGCTCGACGCGCGAGCTCTGCTCGAGCAGCGCTGGGATGGGTTGCGCGCGGTGTTGGTTGCGCTGGCAGGGACGGGTTCGGCACCTGGTGCGGGTGTGGCCGGATTGCAGGCCGAGGAGCTCACCGGGCTACCCGGGGTGGAGGAGTTGCTCGCACTCGGTGAGGTGCGCAGGCTCGCCGAAGACGGGCTGTGGGACGTGCTGGTGCTCGACTCCGGGCCGACCGCCGAGACGCTGCGGATGCTGGCGCTGCCGGAGGCCGTCACCGGTTACCTGCAACGGGTGTGGCCCAAGCATCGGCGGGTAGTGCAGGCGGCATTGGGCCGGAGCGCGCCGATCGCTGGCGTGGCCACCGCGGTCGACCGGCTCGACGAGGAGGCGGCCAGCGTGCAGGCGCTGCTCACCGACCCCCGGCGCACCTCGGTGCGGCTGGTACTTACCCCGGAACGGGTGGTGCTCGCCGAGACCCGTCGCACCCTGACGTCGCTGGCGCTCTACGGTTTACGGGTCGACGGGATAGTGGCCAACCGGGTGCTGCCAACCCCGCGGGTCCGCGGCCGCTCGAGTGACCCGGCGTGGGAATGGCTGCGCACCCGCGCCGCCGAGCAGGCCCACGTGCTCAGCACGCTGGCCGCGCAGCTGCCCGCCGGCGCCACGATCACCCCCGTCGCCTACCGCGCCACCGAGCCCGTGGGTGCGTTCGAGTTGGCCGCGCTGGCGGCGGACGTCTACGGCGACGGGCCGGTGCTGGCCGACACCGTGCCGGTCCACGGTCCAGCGACGGTCGGGCTGCAGCCGTGCGTCGAGCTGGAGTCGGGGTCCGGACTGGAGTCGGTGTACCGCTGGAGGCTGCCGCTGCCGTTGGTGCACGCCTGCACCGTCGAGCTCGGGCGGCGGGATGACGACCTGCTGGTGACGGTCGGCGGACTGCGCAGACGGATGACGCTGCCACCGGTGCTGCGCCGCTGCGAGGTGGTCGACGCGGAGGTGAGCGACGCGGGGGTGGGCGGCGGGCAGCTGGTGGTGCGCTTTCGGCCCGACCCGCGCACGTGGTCGCGGTGACCGCCGAACGGGAGCACGTGGGGGAACTGGTGGCGGAGCTGCGCCAGTTGGCCGACGCGCTGATCGACCGGGTGGATCCGTGGTTGCGCGCTGCGGCGCAGGACGACCCCGGTGAGCACGCCTCGCCCGGCTGCGGTTGGTGCCCGGTGTGCGCGTTGGTGTCCGCCGTCCGCGGTGACCGGCCCGAGCTGAGCAGGCGGTTGGCCGAGCAGGGCAGCGGCGTTCTCGTCGCGCTGCGCGCCTTGCTAGAGCAGCATCCGCACGGCGAGTGCCTCCACACCCCGCCGGACGGTGCGGCCGGTGAGTCCACGCATCCCGCCGTGCAGCGCATCCCGGTGCGGCGCTCGGGGAGCGCGGGGTGAGCCGGTTACCCGGCGCCCGGCTCACCGTCGGGATCGACGTGGGCGGCACCAACATCCGCGCGGGTGTGGTCGACGAGCACGGCGCAGTCATCGACACCGTCGAGGCGCCGACGCCCGCCTCGGCGTGGGCACTGGAGGGCGGGCTGCACCGGGCGGTGGCCGAGCTGGCCCGGGAGCACGACGTGGCCGCCGTCGGGCTCGCCGTCGCGGGCTTCGTCACCCCGGACCGCGCAAGCGTGCGGTTCGCCCCGCACCTGCCGTGGCGCGACGCCCCGGTCGCCGACCGGATGCGTCAGCGCCTGGAGCTGCCGGTGGTGTTGGAGCACGACGCCAACGCCGCCGTCTGGGCCGAGCACCGCTTCGGCGCCGCCCGAGGCGGGCAGGTCGTGGTGGCCGTGGCCGTCGGCACCGGTATCGGCGCCGCGCTGCTCATCGACGGTCGGCTCTACCGCGGTGCGCACGGCGTGGCCCCCGAGCTGGGACATGTGCGGGTGGTGCCCGACGGTCGGGCGTGCCCGTGCGGTAAGCGGGGTTGCTGGGAGCGTTACTGCAGCGGTACCGCGCTGGTGGCTACCGCGTTGGAGCTCCTGGCCGCCGACCCCAGCCGGTCGACGCTGCTGGCCAAGGAGCACGCCGCCGACCCCGGTTCGCTCACCGGCCGGCGCGTGGTCGGGGCGGCCCGCGACGGCGATCCGGTGGCGCTGGAGGCGGTCGCCGACCTCGCGGTGTGGCTCGGTCGGGGTCTGGCGCTGATCAGCGACGTGTACGACCCAGATCTGGTGGTCGTGGGCGGCGGCGTCGGCGTCTCCGCCCCACTGTTTCTGGACGAGGCCCGCGAGCACTACGCCCGCCGGCTCACCGGGGCCGGCCACCGGCCGCTGGCGCGTATCCGCACAGCACAGCTCGGGGAGGTGGCCGGGCTGGTGGGCGCGGCCGACCTGGCGCGGGCCGCTCTCACGCGGGCGGCGCCGCGGCGCCGGCGGAGCTGACCGCACTCAGATCTGCGCGCCGTCGTCCCACCCGGAGTCGGTGGGTGGGCCGGGGCCCAGCCGGGCGAGCAACCACGCGAGGCCGCCGGTCACCGAGATCAGCCCCAGCGGGAATCCCACTGAGCTGGCGAGCCCCACCACGCCGGGGACGATGAGGAGCATGGCTCCGAGCAGGATCAGCGCGAGGGCGCCGAGCGTCGCGCGCGCCAGGGTGGGCACGGGTGGGGGCTCGGGTGGTTCGTAGTGGCCCTCGTCGCCGCCCTCCTGCTCCGCGTCGCCGGCGCCGAGCACCTCGGCCTCGACGAGGTCCGGCTCGGGCGGGCGGGCGGTCGGTTTGGGCTGGGCGGCCGGTTTGGGCTGGGCGGGCGGCGAGTCCTGCGACCAGCCCCCGGGGATGGCGTTCCAGCCGGCGATGATCGCGGCGAACGTGGCGTCCACCTCGCTGTCGGTGGGTTCGCGGGCCGGTGGGTTACCGGCGGCGGGGTTCGGGGCAGGTTGGTCATGGCCGGGCGGCTTTGCCTCCCGGTCGCCGGGAGGCGGTTCCGCTGGTGGGACGGTCATGGTGTGGTCACCCGCCTGAGGAAGTCGACGCTGCCGGTGAAGATGGTTGGCGCGTCGTTGTCCAGCGTCGCCACGTGGAAGCTGTTGTCCAGCAGCACCTCGGTGAAGTCCGCGGCGCCCAGACCGGCCTGCAGCGCCAAGGCGCTGGACGCCTCGACCACGTGGTCGATGCTCGAGCGGAACAGCAGCACCGGCTGGCGAACCGAGCCGAGGTCTGCGCGCACCACCCGCCACAGCTGCTGCAGCGACGCCGCGGCCCGCAGTGGTGTGCGGCGGTAACCCACCTCGGTCATCCCCGGCTTCTTGATGTCACCGGCGACCCCGGCCACCGTCGGCACCACCCGCGACAGGACGGACAGCAGCCGGGCGTCGCGGCGGTCAGTGGTCAGCGAGGGGTTCACCAGGACCAGCCCGGCAACCTCCGGATGTGCCTGGGCGAGCCGAAGCGCCAGCGTCCCGCCCATCGACAGCCCGAACACGAACACCGGTTGGCCGCGCTCGACCAGCCCCCTCAGCTCGGCCTCGACCGTGCCGTACCAGTCCGGCCAGCGGGTCCGGTTCAGCTCCTGCCAGCGGGTGCCGTGCCCGGGCAGCCGGGGGCAGCGCACGGAGTAACCCGCCGCCGCGAGATGCTCACCCCATGCCCGCATGCTCTGCGGGGTACCGGTGAACCCATGGCACAGCAGCACTCCTGCAGCATCCGCAGAGCCGTCGGCTACGAAGGGCTCAGCGCCGACGAGGAGTGTCACACCCCCATGGTGGCACGTCCCGAGGCAGGCGGTCAGGGGCAGCCGACGTTATCCTCGGGCGCCGTGCGCTACTTCTACGACTGCGAGTTCATCGAGGACGGCACCACCATCGACCTGGTGTCGATCGGGGTGGTCGCCGAGGACGGTCGCGAGTTCTACGCCGTGTCCACCGAGTTCGACGCCGAGCGCGCGGGCCGCTGGGTGCGGGCGAACGTGCTGCCGAAGTTGCCCAGCGTGTCGTCGCGGTCCTGGCGCAGCCGCGAGCGCATCCGCACTGACCTGGTGGCGTTCTGCACGGCGCACACCGACGGCTCCCCGGTGCAGCTGTGGGCCTGGATCGCCGCCTACGACCACGTGGCGCTCTGCCAGCTGTGGGGGGCCATGCCCGCCCTGCCGCGGGCGTTTCCCCGCTTCACCCGTGAGCTGCGCCAGCGCTGGGAGGACGCGGGCAGCCCGGAGCTGCCGCCAGCGGGAGACCACGCGCACGACGCACTGGCCGACGCCCGGCACAACCTGGCCCGGTTCCGGGCCATCGAGGCGCAGTTGGGCCGCGGCTGAGCCGGCCCCGCGCACCCCTACCCTGCTCTACGGGGTGTTGGAGTATCGCTTGCAGCGTCTGGCTGATCGCTTCGCGTGTTGCCGGATCGGTGACCAGACCGTCGGGTCCGACCATCTCGCGGCTGATCGGCACGCTGTCACCTCAACGGCAACCAGCGCGTCAGCGGGCATGTTCCTGATACCCGATCATCAGGGCGATCCCCCGACGAGGATCGCCGGGTGACAACTCTGGAACCTGTCCAATGTTCGTCGCAAGTGGATCATGTTGCGGGACAGCAAGCCGACCCAAAGTCGCCGGCGCTTGGGCGTCGGTGAGATTCCTTGGTAGAGCAGTCGAGGTTCTGCTTCGTCTGGACCGGGATGATGACTTTCCAGGGCAAGCGACAACAGTCTGTATCCCAAGACGGGGACAGGTCCCTGCCTCGCGTCTACGCGTGCCCGTCGAAGTCGCGAAGGAGAACACCGTGCCAAAGTTGATCTACACATCCCTGGCATCGCTCGACGGCTACATCGCCGACGAAGAAGGCGCCTTCGACTGGGCTGTGCCGGACGAAGAAGTGCTCGTCTTCCTCAACGACCTCGAACGGTCGGTCGGCACCTACCTGTACGGACGTCGCATGTACGAGCTGATGATCGGTTGGGAGACCGATCCCGCCGCCGCTGCGCAGTCCGCTGCCTCCGGAGACTTCGCCCGCATCTGGCAGGCGGCAGACAAGGTCGTTTACTCCACGACCCTGACGGCGGTGTCGACCGCGAGGACGCGCCTCGAACGGAGCTTCGACGCTGACGCAGTTCGGCGGCTGAAGGAGGCCGCCACGCAAGACCTCAACGTGAGTGGTCCCGATCTCGCTGCCGATGCTCTCAGGGCGGGCGTGGTCGACGAGTTCAACGTCGTCATCGCGCCCGTCGTGGTGGGGGGTGGCAAGCGGCTGTTTCCTGATCACCTCCGTGTGGACCTAGAGCTGCTCGAGCAGCGCCGTTTCGACAACGGGATGGCCTACCTCCGCTACCGCACCACCAGCGATTGAGCGGATCACAGCCCCGGGCGACAGCAGAGTGCATCGCGGCAACCATCTCAGGCAGACCAGTCACCGATCGTCGTGCGGGACAAGTGGACGCTGTCAGGGCGTCAGTACAGCGCCTGCACCGGCACCAGCCTGCTGACCGCGTGGGTGAGGCCCAGATCGTTCGTCACCAGCGTCATGCCGTGTGCCAGAGCCGTCGCCGCGACCATCAGGTCGTTCATGCGCTTCCGCGGCTTCTGTCCGGCGGCGATCGTGGCGGCTACCACAGGACTGAATGCGGAGGTCACCGCAGGATCGATCGCCCGGGGCCTCCAACGCGACAGGAGGTGCGTCAGCTGTCCGAGCCGCAGCTGGTCCCCGGGATTGGCAGCGACGCCGTAGCGCAGCTCGATCTCGGTGATGACCGACACCGCGGTAGGCGCGCCTGCCAGGAGCAGGAAAGGCTGACCCTGCGGGGCTGCGGCAAGGCTGTTGATGTAGGCGTTCGTGTCGAGAAGAAAGGTGGGCACGGCCGGTGGCTGGGTCACTGGTGGCGCTGCCTGGCCGCGATCTCGGCGCGCTGCGCGGTGGCCCGCCTGAACGGGTCCTCCAGCTCGGTGTCGAACATCTCGTCCATCTGTTGGCGCAGCTCGTCGGCTTTGGCTGGACCGAGGTAATCCAGCGCGCCGGCGATCTCACCGAAGGGCACCGAGTCGCGCGGGCCGGCACCCTCAACGGGGACAGGGGCGATCTGCGCGACGGGTCGACCTTGGTTGGTGATCGTGAAGCTCTCCCCGGCTTCGACCTCGCGGAGGACGCGGGCGTACTCGTTGCGGAGCTCACGCGCGTGAATAGACTGCATGGCTACAAGCGTAGCCGCAGGGCTACCGCCAGGCGAGGCGAAGTCGACTCCCATCGCTGCCGCTCACGCTTTCCAGAGGCGATGGCGGGCGGCGTGACGGCGCGGTGCGCCTGGTCGTAGCCGGCGTACCCGGCAGCGGTCGATCCCTGCCAAACCACGTGCGACTGGTAATGGTGCAGCTGTCCCATCGTTGTCCGACCTCTCTGGTGACTCGGATGACGCCCTCGTCGCTGAAGGTAGGTGCGGCACGATTCGACGACGGTCAAAGCGTCCGCCGCCTAGCACCCCCTACGCTGGGCGTCGTGAACTGGACGGTCGACGTGCCCATCGATGCGCTCCCCGAGCTGCCGCCCCTGCCCGACGCCATGCGCACCCGGCTCGACGACGCCCTCGCCCGCCCCGCCGCGCAGCAACCGGACTGGCCGCTCGAGCTGGCAGCCGCGATGCGCACCGTGCTGGAGAGCGTGCCGCCGATCACTGTCTCCTCGGAGGTCGACGCCCTGCACCACAAGCTCGCGCAGGTCGCCAGGGGTGAGGCGTTCCTGCTGCAGGGCGGCGACTGTGCCGAGACATTCGCCGACAACACCGAGCCGCACATCCGCGGCAACATCCGCACCCTGCTGCAGATGGCGGTGGTCCTCACCTACGGCGCCTCCATGCCCGTGGTGAAGGTGGCGCGCATCGCGGGCCAGTACGCCAAGCCGCGCACCACCGACACCGACGCCCTCGGGCTGCGGTCCTACCGGGGTGACATGATCAACTCGCTGGTCGCCGACGCCGCCGTACGAGGGCACGACCCGTCGCGGCTGGTCCGCGCCTACGCGAACTCGTCGGCGGCGATGAACCTGGTGCGGGCGCTGACGGCCGCCGGTATGGCTGACCTGCACAAGGTGCACGACTGGAACCGGGAGTTCGTGCGCACCTCACCCGCCGGTGCCCGCTACGAGCAGATGGCCGGGGAGATCGACCGCGGGCTGCGGTTCATGAGTGCCTGCGGGGTGAGCGACCCCTCGCTGCACACCGCGGAGATCTTCGCCAGCCACGAGGCGCTGGTGCTGGACTACGAGCGCGCGATGCTCCGGCTGGACACCAGCGGTGAGACCCCGCGGCTGTACGACCTGTCGGCGCACTTCCTGTGGATCGGGGAACGCACCCGGGCGTTGGACGGTGCGCACATCGCCTTCGCCGAGCTGTTGGCCAACCCCATCGGGCTGAAGCTCGGGCCGTCCACCACGCCGGATCAGGCGGTGGAGTACGTGGAGCGCCTGGACCCGCACCACGTACCCGGCCGGCTCACGCTCGTCTCCCGGATGGGCAACACCACGGTGCGGGATACGCTGCCGGCGATCGTGGAGAAGGTGCAGGCCACCGGGCATCAGGTGATCTGGCAGTGCGACCCCATGCACGGCAACACCCACGAGTCGACCACCGGCTACAAGACGCGCCACTTCGACCGCATCGTCGACGAGGTGCAGGGGTTCTTCGAGGTGCACCACGGCCTGGGCACCCACCCCGGTGGCATCCACGTGGAACTCACCGGCGACAACGTCACCGAGTGCATGGGCGGTGCGCAGGACATCACCGACACCGACCTCGCCGGGCGCTACGAGACGGCGTGCGACCCGCGGTTGAACACCCAGCAGTCCCTGGAGCTGGCCTTCCTCGTGGCGGAGATGCTGCGCGACTGAACGCCCGACCGGAGCTGGTCACCAGAAGGATGGACACCGGTCACGGGAACGCGACGAGGGTGATCGTGGCACCGGGCGCCACCCGCACACCCGCCTGCACGCTCTGGCTCACCACCAACGAGGTGTCGGTGGGCACCAACTGGTTCACCTGCACCTGCAGGCCGAGCGCGGTGAGCGCCGCGCGCGCCGTGCCGACACTGCGTCCGCGCAGCCCGGGGACCGTCACGGCGTCGGACCAGCACCACCCGCACCTGAGCCGACGCGGGATCCACGAGGGCACCCGCTGCCGGAACGGTCGCCGCGACCGCACCCGCAGCCACCGTGCCAGCCGAACTCGTGCCCCCGTCCACCGGGCGCAACCCCGCGTCGACGAGCGCGCGCCGGGCCGCCTCGGGACTCTGCCCGGTGACGTCGGGCACGGTGAGGGCGGAGGACACCACGAGGTTCACCGTCGAGCCGCGCCGCGACGGCCCGCCGGCGGGCGGATCGGTGCGCACGACCGCGCCGCCGGTCACGGTGGGGTTGAACGCCCGGCTGGTGGAGCCGACCTGCAGGCCCGCGCGGCTGAGCACGGCCGCGGCGTCGGTCACCGAGCGGCCCGCTACCTCGGGCACCGCGACAGGCGCCGGACCCATACTCAACGTCAGCCGCACCGGCGAGTCGACGGCCAGCGCCGTCCCGGGCGCCGGGTCCATCCCAAGCAGGCCTCCCTCGGCGACGGCGTCGTCGTAGGCGCCTGCGGCCACTACCGGCCGCAGCCGCACCTCGCGCACGCGCTGCTCGACGACCGCGCGCACCGTGCCGACGGCCACGTCGGGCACCTTCGGGCGGCCCAGGGAGACGGTGAGCAGCACGGCCGAGCCGCGTTCGACCCTGGCGCCCGCGTCCGGTCGGGCAGCGAGCACCCGGTCGGCGGCGACCTGGTCGTCGTATCCGGTCTGCACCGTGGCGTCCAGCTCGGCGTCGGCGAGCAGTTGTTGCGCCTGCGCCTTGTCCAGCCCCGCCAGTTGCGGCACCGCCGTGAACCGCCCGCTGCCCAGCCACCAGGCGCCGATCCCGACCGCGCCGGCCACCAGCAGCACCACCACGAACCACGCCACCCCGACGCGACGGGAGCGTCGACGTTCGGCCTCGTAGGCCGTGATCGTCGGCGCCGGATCGGCGTCATCGCGCTGCCGGGTGTCATGGGGGGCTGTCCGCGCGGTCACCGTGGTGATCGCGCGGGTGTGCTGTGGGCCGGCTCCGGTGGTGCGCTGGCTCAGGTGCTCGGCCGAACGCCGGGGGGTGGGCACGCGCACCCGGGGCAGACCGATGCTCCGGCGCAGTCGCACCAGCACACCGAGCAGCTCACCGGCGTCGCGGTAGCGCTGGGCGGGGTCACGCCGGGTGGCCCTGGCGACCACCTCGTCCAGTTCGGGGGGTATCCCCTCGACCAGCGCACCCGGCCGGGGCACGTCGTTGTGCACGTGTTGGAAGGCGATCGACAGTGCAGTGTCGCCGCCGTACGGCGGGCGCCCGGTGAGCAGCTCGTAGAGCAGCACACCGGTGGCGTAGACGTCGCTGCGTGCGTCGGCGGTTCCGGACACGACCTGTTCGGGGCAGAGGTACGCGGCCGTGCCGAGGATCACGTTGCGGGAAGTGACGTTCGCCGCGGCCACCGCGCGCACCAGCCCGAAGTCGGCGACCTTGACGGTACCGTCGTCGGCGATGAGCACGTTCTCCGGCTTGACGTCGCGGTGCACCAGCCCGGCCCGGTGCGCGGTGGACAGCGCGGCGAGCACCGGCTCCAGCACGGACAACGCGACCGGCACGTCCATGGCACCGCGCTCCCGCAGGAGTTCGCGCAGGGTGCCGCCCTCCACGAGTTCCATGACGAGGAACGCGTGCCCGCGGTCGCTGCCCTGGTCGTGCACCGAGACCAGCGCGGGGTGGCTGAGCCTGGCCACCGCGCGAGCCTCGAACTCGAAGCGGGACAAGAACTCCGGATCATCGGCAAACACCGGGTCCATGACCTTGATGGCCACCGGGCGGTCCAGGCGGGTGTCGAGCCCGCGGTACACCGTGGACATGCCGCCCCTGGCGATGGGGGCGTCGACCCGGTAGCGGCCCTCGAGCAGCTCGCCGAGCAGGTCCACCCCGCCACTCACCGTCGTCACCTCTCCGCCTACCTTCCGACCACACCCCAGGGTAGCGAGCGGCGGGGTGGCCAGGCCTGCCGCACACGCCGGTGTACCGGTGACCCGAGGTGCCGACTGCGACCTGCGCCGATACCGTGGGCGGGGTGAGCGCGATTCCCTACCTCGACGACGTCCTTGGCCCCGAGGTCCCCGTGATCAAGCTGACCGAGGCGGCCAGGCGGCTGGCGGTGCCCATCACCAGGGCCGAGCAGATGGTCCGCGACCGGGACCTGCTCGCCTTCAAACGCAACCGGGTGCCGGTCGTGCCCGCGGTGTTCGTCGCGGACGACGCACGGGTGCTCAAGGGACTGCCGGGCACGATCAACGTGCTCCGCGACGGTGGCTACACCGAGGAGGAGATCCTGCGCTGGCTGTTCGCCGACGACGACTCGCTGCCGGGTAGCCCGATCGCCGCGCTGGTGGACAACCGGGGCAAGGAGGTCACCCGGCGCGCGCAGGCGATGGCGATCTGACGCCGGAGGGGAGTGCGGCCGCTGCCGAGCGCAGCAGAGCTGGGGCGGCCACCGCGAGTCGCCTGCGCCGAGGGATCACCACGCGCCGGGTGAGCACGTCGAACTCGGCGTCCTCGATCAGGGTGAGGATGTGGCCGTAGAGCCCGAACGCCGTTCGCACGCACGCCCGGCTCTCCGGGGCCAGCATCGCGATGCCCGGCTCCGCGCGACGGTAGAGCGCCCGGGTATGGGCCACCAGGTGCGCCAGCGCCGCCCGCACCCGGGCGTCACCCGCGCCGGTGGCCCGGCAGTGCTCCAGCAGCGCTTTGTCGACGCCGAACGCGGCGAGCTGGTCGGCGGGCAGGTACACCCGTCCGCGGTCGAGGTCCTCGCCGACGTCACGCAGGAAGTTCGTCAGCTGGAACGCCACGCCCAGCGCCGCCGCCGGCGCCTCGGCCTGGTCACCGGGTACCACGGTGCCGAGTACCGGCAGCACCTGGAGCCCGATCACGGCTGCCGACCCGTGTACGTAGCGCATCAGCTGGGCCCAGTCGGCGTACTCGGTGACGTGGGTGGGCGACCCGACGGCGTCCATGCGCATGGCGGCGAGGAAGTCCCAGAAGTGCTGGACGGAGATGGCGTACCGGCGCGACGTGTCGAGCAGGGCAGGCAGGACCGGGTGCGTGCACGGCCCGCCACCGAGCCCGCTGCGGAGTGCGGCCGTCAACGCGGCGAGCTCGGCGGCGCGCTGGGGCCAGGGTCGACGGTCGCCGAGGTCGTCCACGATCTCGTCGGCCAGGCGGGCGAAGGCGTACAGCGCATGTACCGCCGGGCGCTGGGCCGGCCGCAGCAACCTGGTGGCCAGGAAGTAGGTGCGGCCGTGGCCGGCGTTCAGCTCCCGACAACGGCGGTAGGACGCGCGCAGCGCCGGGCCGTGCACGCCGGCGGCATCGAGTTCGGCCGACGCGCTCAGGCCGAGCGTGGCGGGCACGCGGAACCGGCGCGCGGGCCGCACCGCGGCGCGGTCTCCTACTGCAGGCGGATACGGTGCCACGGACGGCTGCCTCTCGTCGGGCGTCCGGGTGCACCAGCCGGTGCGTCGCGGCCCGCGCGCCGCAACCGCAGTGGGTCGACCCGCAGCAGCGACAACCCCAGCAGCCCGGCCAGACCGAAACTCGCCACCACGTCGAACGGGGAGTACAGGCCGATGTTGCCCGCCGGACGGAAGACCAGCAGCAGCCAGGTAGACGCACCGGCGAGCATGGCCAGCGCCGGCGGGCGCCAGCGCAACGGGGCCACGAACGCCAGCGGCCAGGAGTAGTACCAGGGCAGCGCGGCGGGGGAGAGCACCACCACGGCGACGAGCGCCACCGCGATGCCGCGGACCGCGTCGGCGGGGGTGTGCCTGCTGCGCCACCACACCACCACGAGCAGCGCCAGCAAGACCACGCCGAACCCGATCCGCAGCACGGGCAGCAGCGCGTCGCTGCCCGCCCCGGTCAGCCAGGACGTGCTGAACCCGAGCAGCTGCGCCACCGCGGTGGGAGCCGACAGCCAGTTGATGATCTTGTTCGAGCCCGACAGTGCGCCCAGCCAACCCAGCCCCACCCCGGCGGCGAGCGAGGCAGCGCCGAACACCGCGACGAAGATCGCCGTCCCGGCCGCACCCGCGCGCGACAGGGCCGCCAGCAGCGGTGGCTCGGCGCGGTGGGGCTCACCGGAGCCGGGTGCCCCCGCCGCCTGGCGGCGCAGGTGAGCCACCCAGATCCACACCACGAACGGCAGGGTCAGCCCGGCGGAGGCCTTGATGCCCACGGCGAGGGCCACCACCGCGATGCCGGCCACATGGTGGCGCCGCACGGCGAGGGCGACGCCGGCGGCCATGAGACCCACCATGAGCATCTCGTTGTGTACCCCGCCCACCAGGTGCACCAGCACCAGCGGGTTGAGCGCGCCGAGCCAGACGGCCACCCGACCGCGTCCACCCTGATGGCGCGCGAGGCGGGGCAGCGCCCAAACCAGCAGGACCAGGCCGGGCAGCATGGTCAACCGCATGAGCAGTGTGCCCCAGACGACGCTGTCGCCGGTGACCGCGGTGACACCCTCGGCGATGAGCAGGAACACCGGGCCGTAGGGTGCGGGCGTGTTGATCCAGACGCCGCTGACGTTGTCCAGCAGCGGACCGGGGTTCGCGACCGGCCCTACCGCGTACGGGTCGAAACCGTCCCGTAACAGCGCGCCCTGGGCGAGGTAGGAGAAGACGTCGCGGCTGTAGATCGGCGCGGCCGCCAGCATCGGCGCCGTCCACAGCGCGATCGTCGCCCAGAGTGCGGACAGGCCGATGCGTTCGGCGAGCACGACCCGCCCCACCCGCACCCAGGCCAGGAGCATGAGACCCACCCCGAGGTACAGCAGGGCCGTGGCCAGTTGCTGGCCGTGGCCGAAGCGCATCCAGGACAGGTGCAGCCCCTCCAGGAACGGGTCCTGGACCCGGAGCGAGCCCGCACCAGGGGAGGTGAGGGTGATCAGCAGGCTCCCCACCAGCCCGAGCATCGCTGGCCGACCGGCAGGGCCCCGGACGTAGGACGCGGCCCTGCTCAGCGGATCGGCACCGGCTGCGCGCGCCGTGGTGGTTGCGGACATCGCCCGTCATCATGCCGCACGGGCACCCGCCGATCGGCTGGCGTGATCGAGCTGTGTCCCGCTCACCGCTACCCGGTGATCCGGCTGGCGGCGAGCCGGCCCGAGATGAGCACGGTGGGCACGCCGACACCCGGGGTGGTGCCGCAGCCGGCCAGCACCGCGTTGGTCAGCCCCGGTACCAGGTTCCCGCGGCGCAACGGGCCGGTCTGGGTGAACGTGTGCGCCGCCGAGAAGGGGGTGCCCGCCGCCATGCCCTGGGCGGCCCAGTCGGCGGGAGTGAGCACGTCGTGCACGGTGAGCTGCTCGGCGATGCCCGCCCAACCCCGCCCCGCCAGCACCCGCAGCAGCTCCGCCGCGTAGGCCGGGCGCAGCGCGTCCCAGTCCAGTGGGGCCGACTCCAGGTTGGGGCACGGAGCCAGCACCGAGCAGAGGTCGTGCCCGTCCGGGGCGAGCGTGGGGTCGGTGCGGGTGGGGAGGGTGACCAGCAGCGACGGGTCGCTCATGAGCCGGCCGGCTCCGGGCTTGCCTCCCGCGACGAGCTCGTCGAAGGTCCGCCGCCAGGCCGCGCCGAAGTCGATGGTGTGGTGCGCCGGATCGGGCCAGCCGGCGGCGACCTCCGCCGGCACCCCACCGTGGATGACGACGCACGACGGTGACCAGCGCGTCCCGACGCGCCTGCGGTGCGGGTGTCCGAGTAGCCGGTCGACGAGCGGGAGGTCGGGTGTGAGCACCACCGCGTCGCAGCCCAGCCGTTCGCCTGCGGCGGTGTGCACGGCGCTGACCCGGTCACCGGCCGCGTCGCGCTGCAGCCGGGTCACCTCGGTGCTGCACCGCAGCTGGGCACCCGCGCCGGTGGCGGCGTCGGCGAGGGCCTGCGCCACGGCGTGCATGCCCCCGCGCGGAAAGTACACCCCGGCGACGGTGTCCAGGTAGGCGATGACGCCGTAGGCCCCCAGCGCCGACTGCGGCGCGAGCCCCGCGTAGAGCGCCTGGAAGGAGAACAGCCGTTGCAGGCGCTCGTCGGACAGCAAGCGCGCCACCTGCGGGCCGAGCCGGCCGAAACCACCCAGCCGGGCGAGGGCAAACAGGTCCCTGCGGGCAGCTCCCGAACTCACCAGGTCCCATGGTGAGTCGAAGTTGGAGCCGATGAACCGGGCGAACTCGGCGTCGTAGAGCGCGGTGAGCCAGGCGCGCAGCTGGCGGTAACCAGCGGCGCAGGCGGCACCGGCCTGCTCGCGCACCTCGGCCTCCATCGCGTCGGGGTCGGTGTGCACGTCGATGTGGCTGCCGTCGGCGAAACGGGCCCGGTAGGCGGGGTCGAGCTTGGTCAGGGTGACCAGTTCGGCCAGTGACCGACCGACCGCGCCGAGCGCGTCGTCGACCAGCTCGGGCATGGTGAGCACCGTGGGGCCGGTGTCGATCCGGAACCCGTCGACCTCGGTGCGGCCCATGCGGCCGCCGACCGTGGTGCCGCGTTCCAGCACGGTGACCTGACGGCCGGCGCCCAGCAGGTGCAGCGCGGCGGACAATCCGGCGAGCCCGGCGCCGACGACCACCACGTGGTCGGTGCGACCGGTCACGGTGCGCATCAGTGGGTCCGCGCGGTGGCCGCCAGGGCCATGGTGTGCAACTCGTCCCTGGCGGAGGGATCCATCGGGGCGGAGTGCAGGGCGGCGAGGCCGCGCTGGGTGAGCTCGGCGATGCGGTGCTCCGCCGCGGTCACTGCGCCCAGGCGCACCACGTGCTCGCGCAGCTCGTCGACGGCGGCGTCGTCGAGGTCACTGCCCAGCCCCCCGCGCAGCGCGGCCGCCGCCACCGGATCACGCTCGTCGGCGGCCCGTAACGCCAGCGCCATCAACAGCGTCCGCTTGCCCGCGCGCAGGTCGTCGCCCGCGGGCTTGCCCGTGACCTCCGGGTCCCCGAACATGCCGAGCACGTCGTCGCGCAGCTGGAAGGCCACGCCTACGTCTGCGCCGAAGCTGCGGTAGGCGCGCACCAGCACCTCGCTCGCACCCGCCAGGGCCGCTCCCAGGTGCAGGGGTCGCTCCACCGTGTACGCCGCCGTCTTGAACCGGGCGGTGCGCAGCGCGGCCTCCGGGGTCTCGTCGGCACGGACCTCGCCGAGCACGTCCAGGAACTGACCCCCGAGCAGCTCGGTCCGCATGGCCTCCCACACCGGTGTCGCCCGCAGCAGGGCGGCCGTGGGCAGGGCCGCCGAACGGAGCATGTCGTCGGCCCAGGCCAGGGCCAGGTCACCGAGGAGCACCGCGGCGGCCAGCCCGAATCGCGCGGGGTCACCCCGCCAGCACTGATCGCGATGGTGACGGGCGAAGGCCACGTGCACGGTGGGATGACCCCGCCGGGTGTCGGAGGCGTCCATGAGGTCGTCGTGGACCAGGGCGCACGCCTGGATCAGCTCCAGGGCCGCGCAGGCCCGGAGCACCGCGGCGGCCTGCGCGCCATCGGGGTCACCCCCCGCCCCGCGCCACCCCCACCACGCGAACGCCGGACGCACCCGCTTGCCCCCGCGCAGCACGAACTGCTCCAGCTCGCCGACGGCCGCGGCGAACAGTGGGTCGACCACGGTGGCGGACCCACGGCGGGAAGCGAAGAACGAGCTGAGCTCCGCAGCCACGGCACCGGGCAGGGCGGAGGCGATCATGCGCCCACCGTAGGGCGGCACCCACCCAGCCGCATGTCGCCATGGGCCGGGGCCCCGCGGGTGGCGTTCTATGCTGCCCGGCGTGCCCACTACCGACGCCGAGACGCCGACGGCGCGTGCCCCGTCGGTGCTCGGGCGCATCGCCGGTGCCCGCACCCGGTTCTCGGTGGAGTTCTCCCCGCCCCGCGACGCGGCCGGTGAGGCCCAGTTGTGGCGCACGGTCCGCGAACTGGAGCCGCTGGACCCCGCGTTCGTGTCCATGACCTACGGGGCCGGCGGGTCGACCCGCGACCGTACGGTTCGCATCACCGGCCGACTCGCGCGGGAGACGACGTTGCTGCCGGTGGCGCACCTGACCGCCGTCAACCATTCGGTGGCCGAGCTGCGCAGCGTCGTCGGTGCTTACGCCGACGCCGGGATCCGCAACGTGCTCGCCCTGCGTGGCGACCCGCCCGGCGACCCGTTGGGCACCTGGCGGCGCAATCCCGACGGGCTCGAGTACGCCGCGGACCTGGTGCGGCTGCTGCGCGAGCTGGGTGACTTCACGGTGGGGGTTGCCGCCTTCCCCGAAGGCCACCACCGTTCACCTGACCTCGACTCCGACAGCAGGCACTTCGTGGCGAAGCTGCGTGCGGGTGCCGACTACGCCATCACGCAGATGTTCTTCCACGCCGACGACTACCTGCGCCTGCGGGATCGGGTGGCAGCGCTCGACCCCGAACAGGCGAACAAGCCGATCGTGCCGGGGATCATGCCGGTGACCTCGCTGCGTTCGGTGCGCCGCATGGCCGAGCTCTCCGGGCAGCAGGTGCCCCCAGAGGTGGTCCAGCGGCTCGAGCGGGCTGCCGGTGCCGGCGCGGAGGAGGACCGGTCCGCGGTACGCGAGGTAGGCGTCGAGGTGGCCACCGACCTCGCCGAGCGGCTCATCTCCGCTGGCGTGCCGTGCCTGCACTTCTACACGCTGAACTTCGCCAGAGCCACGCGCGAGGTGCTCGGTCGGCTGGGGCTCGTCGCCGCCCGTGCCTGACGGCTGGCCGGCGCGACACGACCCCGTCGACCTGGGCCGGGTGCCGTTTGTTCGGGGGTGGTTGCGGCTCAGGTCCGGGTCCGGGTGCGGCCGGGGCGGGGGGAGCGGTCGCGGGCGAGCAGGGCGAGCAGGCCGACCAGCAATGCGACGCCCAGGACGAACCCCCCGACCAGCAACGTCCAGTCGGTGAACGTCCGGCTGCTCGGATCGGGGTAGCGCGCCGATGCCTGCACCAGGTTGCTCCTGCCCACGGTCAGGGATCCCGAGCTCGACCAGGTGACCCCGTTGGCGCCGTCGCGGATGCCGTTGGTGGTGGCGACCCGGGCGGGGAAGTTGAGCCTGAGCTCGACCTCGGCGCCCTGCGGGGTGACGCTGGTCAGGTCGACGGTGCCCTCGAGGGTGACGATGTCCCCGGAACGCCGCAGGTTGAGCGAGTAGGCACCGGTGCCCGCGGCGGTCAGCGACGACAGTTGCTGGACCTGCGCGAAGCTGAGGTTGGTGAACTGCACCTCGCTGCCGTTGTACCCGCCCTGGGAGTACGGCTTGACGGTGACTGCGGAGCCCAGGGCGGGCGGCGCCGTGACGGTGGGTGGGGTGCCACCCCTGGGAACGGCGAGCACCAGCCGACCGGACACCCGGTCGTCGGAGGACACCCCGATCGACAGCTGCGCCCGCACACAGCCCGAGAGCAGCGGCAGTGCCAACAGCAGCGCCAGCGCCAGCGCGGTGGTCCGGGCGGGGCGGCGGGAGGTCACAGGCGGCACCGCTCCATCGTGCCAGCCGACGCCCGCAGCAGGGGCACACTGCCGCCCAGTCCCAGCCTCAGGCGCAGCCGCCCGCTCACCGGCGCACCGCTGCCGCGGCCCGGCGCAGCAGCCCACCCCGGGCATCGGCGAGCGCGAGGCCGGCGACGCTGCGCCCGCTGGCCCCGCTGACCCCGCCACCTGGATGGGTGCTGGCGCCGGTCAGGTAGAGCCCGTCCGCACCGGGCACCCGGTAACGGGCCAGCTCGGGAGTTGGCCGCCACAGCAGCTGCGACTCCAGCGCCATCTCCACGTGCATCACGTCGCCACCCACCAGGCCCAGCTCGGTCTCCAGGTCCAGCGGGGTCTGCACCAGGCGATGCAGCACGGTGTCGGTGAACCCGGGTGCGACCGCCACCAGCGCTGCGACGATGCGCTCGCCCTCCGCCGCGGCGACCGAGTGCGCACCCCGGCCGTCCCAGCTGCGCCCACCCGCGAGGGTGTAGGGGTACCACTGCGCCCACAGCGTCAGCTGCTGCTCGCCAGCGGGCACCGAACCAGGGTCGAGCGCGCTCAGGCTCATCGCCAGCACGGCCGGAGTCGGCGGCAGCGCTCCCGCCAGCGCGGCTGCGTGCGCGGCGTGCAGCTGACGGCGGTCGGACACCAGCAGCTGCAGGCCGTTGCCCACGGCCACGCCGTCCGGGGCACTGGGATAGTGCGGCAGCCCGGTGGTGGCCAGCCGCACCACCATGCCGACGCCCCGCCCCACCCTGATACCCCGGCGCCACCGCTGCACCCGCTCGGGCTCGGGGTGCCGTCCCGTCAGCAGGTCGAGGGTGGTGAGCACGTGACATCCGGCCACCACCACCCGGCTGCGCAACTCGGTGCCACCGGCGGTGCGCACCACCCAGCCGGCGGAGCTGCGGTGCAGCGCGGTCACCGCGTCGCCGAGACGGACCGCGCCGCCGAGGGACTCCAGCTTGCTCACCAGCGCCTGGCTGAGCGCGCCGCTGCCCCCGATCGCCCGGCCAGGGGGGATGGTGTGCATCGCGGCGGCGAAGCCGACCATCGGGGCAGTGGCGCTCGCGGAGGTGGGCGGTCCGGACTGGGCGCCGAAGCAGGCCAGGGCGGCGCGCAGCCGCTCGTCGTCGAACGTGGAGTCCAGCAGGGCGTCACCGGAGGTGAGGAACTGGCGGGACACCTCGGCGGGGTCCCCGCCCCAGAAGGCGCGCAAGAGGTGGCGCGGGGTCGGTGGGTGGGCGAAGCTGCGGAGCACCCGCGCGCTGCGCTCGCCCCACACCCCGGCGAACGTCCGGTATGCGTCGGCATCCCGGGCGCCGCAGGCCGCTTCGATCGACGCGCAGGTGGCGTCGAGGTCGCGGTGAAAGACGATGCCGGGGCAGTCGGAGCCGGGCGGGGCGGGGGCGAACGCCCAGGGGTCGCAGTCGGCGTAGCGCAGCCCGTGGGCGGCGAGGTCGAGCTCCTCGATGATCCCGTAGTGGCGGATCATCAGGTGCGCCGACGACCCGCGGTCGACCTGGTGGCCGGGGAAGCGTTCCACGGTGGAGACCGCGCCGCCGGCGACCACATCGCGCTCGAGCACGGTGACTGTCCAGCCGGCGCGGGCCAGGTAGCAGGCGGCGACCAGTGCGTTGTGCCCCGCCCCCACCACGACCGCGTCCTGCACCCGGTCACGGTAGCGGCGCAGCCGCCACCCGGTCCCGCCCGGTCAACGCAGCTCGCGCGCGAGCACGGCGAACGGCCGCGGGTCACCGGTGAACCTGAAGTCCCGCAGCACATCGACGAAGCCCGTCCGACGGTAGAGCCGCCACGCGCGGTTGTCCTCACCCGGGACCTCCGGGGTGGACAGCACGACCCGCTGCTCCGGCCGGTCGCGCAATACCGCAGCCAGCAGCTGCTCGCCGACGCGGTGGCCCTGGCAGTCCGGCAGCACGTGCAGCTCGGTGAGTTCGAAGGCATCGGCAAGCAGGTCGTCCACGGTGACCGGGGGATGCCGGTGGGCGAGCAGTCCCGCGCGGACCTCCTCCGACCACCACTGTCCCGGCGCGCTGCGGTACCCGTAGGCGATGCCGACCAGGCGGTCGCCCAACGTCACCGCGTCGGCCGGTGCGTCCGCCGCCGCCGCGTCCTGCAGTGCGGCGACCGCGGCCCAGCCCGGACGCAACGCGTGCTCGGCCCACATCGCGGCCCGGTGCGACTCGGTGCCCACCGGGTAACCCATCGCCGCCACATAGATGGCCAGCGCCTCACCCATCCGTTCGCGGAGTGCCTGCGGCGACAACTCGACCAGACGCGGACTCACCGGGCCATCTCACCATTACCGCCGGCCACTATCCTCGGTGCCTGTGAGTACCCCAGCGCGACCCCGGGTGGACGCGGACCTCTCGCTGGCCACCTCCACCGACTCCGGCCGGGTCGGGGCGGGCAGCCTGGCGGTTCGGCGCGCCGTCCACGAACTCCTCCACCGGGTCCCGGCGCGGCGGGGCGACCCCTTCCGGGTGCTCGACGTCGGTGGCGGCTCGGGGGTGTGGGCGGTGCCGCTGGCGCTGACCGGGTGCCGGGTGACGGTGGTGGACGCCAGCCCCGACGCGTTGGCCTCCCTCGCCAGACGCGCCCGCGAGGCGGGGGTATCACACCTGGTCAGCGGGGTACAGGGCGACGCCGACTCACTGGCCGACGCCGTGGCCGACGGCAGCGCCGATGTGGTGCTCGCCCACGGTGTGCTGGAGGTGGTCGAGGACGTCGCCGCCACGCTCGCGGCCCTCGCGGCTGCGCTGGCGCCAGGAGGGGCGCTGTCGGTGGTGGTCGCGGGGCGGGCCGCCGCGGTGCTGCACCGGGCGTTGGCGGGGCGCCTCAGCGAAGCCCAGCAGGTGCTCAGCGACCCCACCGGAAGAGCGGGCCCGCACGATGGCTTGCTGCGCCGCTTCGACGTCGCCGGCTTGGAGGCGGCGCTGGGCGCAGCCGGGCTCCGGGTGCAACTCGTGCAGGGCGACGCGGTGCTGTCCGATCTGGTGGCAGCGCCGGTACTGGAGTCCGCGCCCGGTTCCGCCGCCGCGCTCGCCGAGCTGGAGCTGCTGGCTTCGGTCACCTCGCCGCTGCGCGAGATGGCGAGCAGGCTGCACGCGGTCGCCACCCGCCCATCGTCATCTGATCAGCTGAGAACCTGATCAGATGAGACACGGCGGCGAGCTGGCCGACGCCGGCAGGTCGGCCCGATACCGACAGTCCATCAGCGCAGCCGACGGGACAGGCGGCCCGGACGACTCCGGATGCACCGTCCTGCACGTCGACATGGACGCCTTCTACGCCTCGGTCGAGGTGCGTGAGGCGCCCCACCTGCGCGGACGCCCCGTGGTGGTGGCCGGCGGCGGTGGCCGTGGCGTGGTGCTGTCGGCGACCTACGAGGCGCGGGCGTTCGGGGTGCGCTCGGCCATGCCGGCCGGGCGTGCGCGTCGGTTGTGCCCGCAGGCGGTGTTCGTCCCGCCGCAGTTTCCGCGCTACGCCGCCGCCTCCGCCACGGTGATGGCCATCTTCGGGTCGATCACCCCGCTGGTGGAGCCGTTGAGCCTGGACGAGGCGTTCCTCGACGTGTCCGGTGCGCTCCGCCGGCTTCGGCGGACCCCACTCGCCGTGGCGCAGGACATCCGCGCGCAGGTACTCGCGGCCGAGGCAATCACCTGCTCGGTGGGTCTCGCCCGCACCAAGTCGACGGCCAAGATTGCCTCCGGCATGGCCAAGCCCGACGGCGTCATGGTGGTGCCGCTGAGCGAGGAGCTGGCGATCCTGCACGCGTTGCCCGTCTCGGCCCTGTGGGGCGTGGGTGCCCGCACCGACGAACTGCTGGCCGCCCGAGGGCTGCGCACGGTGGGGGAGCTGGCCGGTACCGAGCTGCGGGTGCTGCAGCAGTGGGTGGGGGCGGCCGGCGGTGCGCACCTGCACGCGCTGGCCCACGGCCGCGACGACCGGCGGGTCGTGCCCGACTCAGCGGAGAAGTCGGTCGGTGCCGAGGAGACGTTCACCCGCGACGTGTACGACGTGGCCGTGCTGCACCGCGAGCTGCTGCGGCTGTCCGAGCGCACCACCGCCGGCCTGCGCCGCCGAGGGCGGCGGGCGCGCACCGTGGCGGTCAAGGTGCGCTACGCCGACTTCACCACGATCAGCCGTTCGCGCACCCTCGGCCAACCCAGCGACGTGGCCCAGGAGGTGTACTCCTGTGCTCGGGCGCTGCTCGATGCGCTGACCCCCCTGCCCCAGGCGGTGCGGCTGGTGGGGGTGCGGGCCGAGCAGCTCGTTTCGGGCGCCCAGGCGGCGGAGCAACTCCGGCTGGACGAGCGCGAACACGGGTGGCGCGACGCCGAGCAGGCCGCCGACGCGCTCCGCTCCCGCTTCGGTGACGCCGCCGTGCTCCCGGCGGCGCTGCTGGCTGACCCGACCCGTGAGCAGGGCAACCGATAATTCGTGCGGGCAGATCTGAGGGGTGGGTGGTAGGACGCCCGGACTGCTCGTACGATGTTGCTCAGGTGCCCGTCAAGGTCGGGTGCCCGCCGTCCCCGGGAGAAGGGGCCGGCCGCCCAGAGGCCTCTGCGCCGGGGGAGGGAACAGTGCCACTCTCCGAGCACGAGCAGCGGCTGCTCGACCAGATCGAGAGCGCGCTCTACGCCGAGGACCCGAAGTTCGCCTCCAACGTGCGTGGCGCTCGGGTACGCACCGCGACCAGAAGGCGGCGCCTGCAGGCCGTGGCGCTATTCGTGTTGGGTCTGGTCACCCTGGTGGCCGGGGTCGCACTCCAGTTCGCCGAACTGGGCAAGGTGGCCGTGAGCGTCCTCGGCTTCCTGATGATGTTCGGTGCCGCGGTCGTCCTGGTGACCGGCCGCGGCGGTCCGGGGGGTCCCTCCGGCGGCTCGAACGCGGCCAACTCGCCTGCCGGCGATGGCAAGGCGAAGCCCCCCGACGGATTCTCGGCCCGCATGGAGGAGCGCTTCAAGCGCCGCTTCGACCAGCAATGACGCGTTCGGTCCGCTGCCGCAACCGCGGTGCGGACTGATCACCGCGGGGGCGCGTCTGCCTTCCTAGCCCGTAGCGAGCGCGGGAACAGGCGCCGCCGCAGCGGCAGCGGAGCGCGCACCCGGAATGCCGCCAACGCCACGCGGAGTGCGTCACCGACCGGTTGCGTCGGCGCCAGCACCGTTGACCCCCGCGTGGCTGCCGCGCCGTACCACGCCTGTTCCACGCCGTCGACCACGCTGTGCACCGCGGCAGCGCCGACCGAATCGAGGTGGTGCTGGTCGATAATGCGCACCGCCGCCTGGCGGGCAGTGTCGCTCGGCCGCGGGTCCGCGCCACGGTCGGTGGCGGTGTCCAGCAGTTCGTCCCAGGCCGCTTCGGCGCTGCCGGCCGCCACCCGCCTGCGTCGGCGCATCGCCCGCAGCCCGGCAGGCGCACCCGCGAGCAGGGTCACGGCGGTGAGCACCGGTGCGGTGACGCTCAACCTGCGGGGCCACGCCGAGGGCGCGTCGGCCGGTGTGGTGGCGGTGGTGGTGTCGCCCGCCTGGTCCCGTTGCGGTACCGCGGCACCGGTCGGGACAGGTGGCGCCGGGGTGGGCTCCGCCTGCTGCGTGTTGGGCGTCGGCCCCGGCACCGCCGGGCTCTGCTGCGCCTGCGTGACGTAGGGCGGCACGATGCCGCGTCCGTCCCCGAGCGGGGTGGGGTCGAACACCACCCAGCCGGTTCCGCTGAAGTAGACCTCCACCCAGGCGTGTGCGTCCTTGGTGGTGATCTGGCGCACGGCGGCGTCCCCCGTGCCCGCCGTGAAACCCACACCCACCCTGGCCGGAATGTCGAGTGTGCGGAGCATCGCGGTCATCGCCGAGGCGAACTGCTCGCAGAAGCCCACCTTGCCCACGGTGAGGAAGTCGACCAGCGCGTCGGTGCCCGTCCCGTTTCCCGCAGTCCGCAGGTCGTAACGGTAACCGTTGGCCGGGTTGCGGAGGTAGTCACTGATCGTCACCGCCCGGTCGAGTGCGGTCGGCTGGGCCCCGGCGACGTCGTTGGCCAACCGGGAGACCTGCGGGTCTATCCCGCCGGAGCGGTAGAACCGTTGGTCGGGCGCACCCACCTCACCCGCGGTCGGAGTGCCCGCTGCCCGCAGGGCCGCCGCGGAGGCGCCGGGCACCACCGACTGCACCCGGTAGGTGGGCAGCGACCTCGAACGGCGAGTGTAAAGCGTGTCGGCGGTTCGGTCGAAGGAGTAGTCGGCGAGGGCGCCGTCGGTGCCGGTCACCCGCTGGGGGTTGCCGGGGGTCGGGAGCCAGCGGTCGACGTACTGCTGGGCGGCGATGGTGACGTCGACCGCCTCACCCCTGGTTCGCCCGGCGCTGCCGAGCGAGCTGTCGAGTTGCTGGTCGTTGGTGGTGCCGCTGAGCACCCATCCCTGGTTGGGGACGTAGGTGTCGAGGGACAGGGCACGCAAATAACTGGGTGTCGCCATCCCCCGCACGGTGAACAGCGGCACGTCGTTGGGCTGGTCGAGCTGGCCGCGCAGCTGGGTGAACGGGTTCAACGCCACGCCGCCGGAGCCCGAACCGGCCAGTCGCCCACCGGTGCCCACCCCCAGCCCGGCCGAGCCGGCCAGCAGGCCGACGACCACGGCCACGGCGGCCACCGACCCTACGGCGGGCGAGCGCAGCCCGGCCGAGCCGGCCGCGGGACCGGCCGTGGCAGCCCGCCGTGTCCCGTCGGCCACCAGCAGCAGCACCAGACCGGCGCCGCCAGCCACGAACGCCCACCAGGGCAGCAGTTGTCTGACCAGCGCGGCGGGCACCGCGAAGACGGTGAGCAGCACCAGCCCGGCGGTGGCGGGAGCCGCTACGCCCGCGACCAGACCGTCCACGACCACCGCGGCGGCGCCGAGGAGCAGCACCAGCAACAACCGCAACTCGCTGCTCACCGCCGCGGGCACGCTCTGGTCCTGGATCTGCGTCCCGGCGCCGTCGAGCAGGTTCCGCACCTCGCCCAGCGCGCCCGGACCGGGGAGCACGCCACCGACGCCCGAGTTGGTGAACAGCACCGTCACCAGCACGGACACCACCATCACCTGCACCGCGGCGACGAGGGGGAGCGGGGCGCGTAGTGAGCGCATCCCGGCCCCCGTTCCGGCGACGAGCACCACCACCGCCAGTAGGGTGGGCACCCAGCTGGCGTCGCGGAACACCGGAGCGAGCGCGGCGGTGCTGAGCACCAGGGCGCCGGCCCCACACAGCGTGGGCCCGACCCGGCTGGCGTCCTGGCTGGGCGGCGGCGTGCTCATCGCCGTGCCCCCATCGGCTGCGCCACGCCGAGCTGCTGCCATACCCGGGGCAGCGGGGTGCGCTCGTCGGCGACCACCACCACCCAGCCGGCCGCACGCAGCGCCGCGATCCCCGAGCCCGAGGGGTCGAACACCACGGCCCGTCCGGCAGCCACCGTCCGGCAGCTGATCAGCTCGGCGGCCGCCACGTCGTCCACCGCGCCCAGCACGGCAACCAGCTCGTCCTGTCCGGTGGCCTCGGCAACGCCGGTCAACCGCGTTCGGCTGCTGGGTTGCAGCAGCGCCAGCTGGTCCAGCGCTACGTCCCCACCCCCCAGGTCCACTCCGTCGGAGGTGATCAGCCGGGTAGGGCGGTCGCGCCGGCCCAGGTGGACGGCCGCGCTCGCCGCCAGGGACACCGCGCGTTCGAGGGTCGCGTGCGGGCCGATGCCGTGATGCGCCCTGGCCCGCACGTCCAGCAGCACCACGGTGCCGGCACGTCGACTCTGCTCCTGCGGCCGAACCATCAGCTCGTCGCGGCGTGCCGAGCTGCGCCAGTGCACCGAGCGCAGGTCGTCACCGTCGCGGTAGGGGCGGACCAGCGCGTCCTGGCGGTTCTGTTGCGCGGCCCCCGCTCCGCCCGCCGCTGCGCCGCTCTCGGCGGCGTCGGAGGGGTCGTGGGGTCCGGAGCCGAGCTCGAGCAGCTGCGGACGAACGAGCACCTGGGCGCTTCCCACGAGTGGCCGGGTCAGCTCGACGAGGCCCAGCGGGTCGGCTACCTGGACCTGAGCTGGCCCCAGCCGATGCCGACCACGAACCCGCGGGTCGAGCCGGTAGCGGACGGAAGCGACAGTCCCCGGTGCCAGGGCGCCCACGGCGTAGCGGGGCCCGTCACCGAGCCCGGGCGGCACCGCGTCGGAGAGCAGCATTCCCGCCACGGGCAGGCGGGAGCGGGCGCGCAGGGTCAGGGTCACCTCGGCCGGGGCACCCACGGAGACGGCACGCGGTGCCACCTCCCGGGTCACCTCCAGCCGCAGCCGGGACAGTCCGAGCAGCAGCGCGGTCAGCACCGGTAGCGCCACCAACAGGGCCGCCACCCGGAGCAGGTCCCGTTCGTCGAGTATCACCGCGCAGCCCCCGGCGGCCACCCCGGCCGCGACGAGGCAGCGTCCACGTGTGGTGAGCCCGCGTAGCGGGGACCCGCCAGCCATCCCTCAGCGCTGCCCGTGTCGGGCGGGGTGCCCGCGCGGAACGACGAGCTTCGCCAGCAGCTGCGATACGACCTCACCGGGGGTAGGACCTGAGCCCCGCGCCTGTGGGGTGAGCAGCAGGCGGTGGGACAGCACGGCGGCGCCCACCTCCTTGACGTCGTCGGGAAGCACGTGGGTGCGTCCGGCCATGGCCGCCCAGGCCCGCGCGGAGCGCACGAGATGCAGGGTGGCCCGGGGGCTGGCGCCGAGGCGGACGTGTGGGCTGGACCGGGTGTTCGACACCAGTTCCACCACGTAGCGCTGCAGCTCGGGGGACATGTGCACCGACCGGGCCGCGTCGATCATGGCGCGCACGTCGGCTGCGGTGCACACCGGTCGAACCCGCTCGACCGGGTCCGAGCTGGAGTGTGTATCGATCATGGCGAGCTCGGCCTCGGGGTGCGGGTAGCCCAGTGAGATGCGCGTGGTGAACCGGTCGCGCTGCGCCTCGGGCAGCGGATACGTGCCCTCCATCTCCACCGGGTTCTGGGTGGCCAGCACCATGAACGGCTCGGCCAGGGAGTAGGTGGTGGAGTCGACGGTGACCTGGTGTTCCTCCATGCACTCCAGCAGGGCCGACTGTGTCTTCGGGGAGGCGCGGTTGATCTCGTCGGCCACCACCATGTTGGCGAAGACCGGCCCGGGCCGGAAGTCGAACTCGGCGGTGCGGCGGTCGTAGACCGTGACCCCGGTGACGTCGCTGGGCAGCAGGTCAGGGGTGAACTGCACCCGCGACACGCTGCAGTCCACGGCTCGGGCCAGCGCCTTGGCCAGCACCGTCTTACCGACGCCTGGCACGTCCTCCACCAGCAGGTGCCCACCGGCGATCAGCGTCATCACTGCCGTCCGCACCACGTGCGGCTTGCCCAGCACGACCTGTTCGACCGCGGCCACCACGCGTTGGGCGCCCTCGGCCACCCGGTCGGATTCCCATCCGCCACCGGTCAGCTGCGCATCGGGGTGTGGGGTACTCGGCTGGTCCGTCCACGTCGCACCGGGCTGCTCGCTGATGCGGGATGTGCTCACTCGTCCTCCAGTGCGATGCGGCGTAACCGGTGCTCGGGCGCGTGGGTGACGAGGGTGCGGACGCGCAGTTCGACACCGAGTGTGCCAAACGTCGTACCTCGGCGTCGTTCGAACGCGGAATACGAGCGGGCAAGGACGAGCGGGCAAGGCGCTGGGCCGAGTCACCGATCCCGTCACCCACTTCACCCCACCGCACCGGTGCCGCGAACGGCCGCCTGGTCACCTCACCGGCGGTTCTCGCCTGTCGGTACCCGAACGGTGCCCTCGGGTACGGCCGGAGGGCGCGCGTCACGACCGGGGTGACGGCCCTGTTCCCCCACCTGTATTTACCGTATGTGAGCTGCGGCGACCTCATAAAGACTGCGTGGATCATACCGCGTGAGGCTTGTTCGTGGGGGAAAGTGGGGTACGGTGGGTCACGTGGCGCGCACGAGTGGGCCGCGTTGCAGCGGGAGTCCGGTCGGGAGGTGGAGCCGTGTTCCTCGGTACCTACACCCACCGCCTCGATGACAAGGGTCGGCTGACCCTGCCGGCGAAGTTCCGGGAGGCGCTGGCCGGTGGAGTAATGGTCGCCAAGGGGCAGGACCACAGCCTCGCGGTGTATCCCCGTGAGGTGTTCGCCGAGCGGGTGGGCAGGGCAGCGAAGGCGGCCCGCACCAGTGAGGCAGGCCGGGCCTACCTGCGCAACCTTGCGGCCGGCGCCGAAGAGCAGTTCCCCGACGGCCAGGGGCGGGTGAACCTCTCGGCCGACCACCGTCGCTACGCCGGGCTGAGCAAGGACTGCGTCGTCACCGGCGCGTACGAGTACCTGGAGATCTGGAGCGCGCCGGCCTGGCAGGCGTACGTCGAGGTCAACGAGCAGGGCTTCTCCGAGGCCACCGAGCAGTCGGTGGGGATCGACTGAGCCCGTCGCCACTTCACCCGCCCACCCCGTCCACCCATCCATCCGTCCACCCGACACCGGCCGGTGTCCCGAGGCCTTCGCCCGAACGGTGCGCCCTGACGCTCTTCCCCAGTGCCAGGTCCACCGCGGTCGGGCGGGGACCCCGGGGCACCGGTCCCGCACCACAAGCCAGCTCGCAGCACCGACGACCGCGCAGGGGAGGGACCGTGGCCACGACGCCACCGGGGCACCCCGAACCGATGGCGCGTTACCGCCACGTCCCGGTCTTGCTGCGCCGCGTTGGCGAGCTGCTCGCCCCCGCGCTGCAGCGTGACGGGGCCGTTCTCGTGGACGCCACCATCGGCCTCGGTGGACACGCATCGCACCTGCTCGCCGCCCACCCCGGACTGCGCCTCGTTGGTCTGGACACCGACCCCGACGCCCTGGAGCTCGCCCGCCGTCGGCTGGTCGCCTATGCCGACCGGGTGACGTTGGTGCACACCGTGTACGACGGCCTTGCCGACGTCCTGGAGCGGGCCGGGCTCGGGGCCAACGAGTCGGTGCAGGGGGTGCTGTTCGACCTCGGTGTGTCCTCCATGCAGCTCGACGCGCGCGAGCGTGGTTTCGCCTACGCCACGGACGCTCCGCTGGACATGCGAATGGACCCGACCAGGGGGATCACTGCCGCCGATGTGCTCAATACCTACTCGCACGGTGAACTCGCCAGGGTGCTGCGGAACTACGGCGAGGAGCGGCATGCCGGACGTATCGCCGCGGAGGTGTTGCGCCAGCGCGCGAAAGCCCCGTTCACGACGAGCGCTCGGCTGGTGGAGGCGTTGTACTCCGCGATCCCGGCCGCGACCCGGCGCACCGGCGGGCACCCCGCGAAGCGAACGTTTCAGGCACTGCGCATCGAGGTCAACGGCGAGCTGGACGCGTTGCGCACCGCGGTCCCCGCAGCGCTCGACGCGCTGGCCCTGGACGGGCGGCTGGTCGTCATGTCCTACCAGTCGCTGGAGGACCGCCTGGTCAAGGCGGAATTGGCGGCCCGTACCCGCTCCCGCAGCCCGCAGGGCCTGCCGGTCGAGTTGCCGGGCCACGGCCCGGAGCTGGCGACGCTCACCCGCGGCGCGGAGCGGGCGGCTGCAGCCGAGGTGCAGGACAACCCGCGGGCCGCATCCGTTCGGCTGCGCGCCGTGTCCCGGATCGCCAGCACGAGCGCGCCAGGTACCGGTACCACGACCCAGCCCACCACGACCCAGCCCAGGAGGGCACAGTGACCGCACCCGTGCGTAGCAGGCCGGACTCACCCGTGCGCAGCAGGCCAGCTGCACCACGTCGACCTTCCAGGAGCACCCCCGCAGCCCGTCCGGCTGAACCTTCGCGCGCAACGTCCGCGCGCACGACTGCGGCCCAGCGTGCCTACGAGCGCAGGACGGAGCGCACACGGCGGTGGCGCCACCTCGTTCCCGAAGTGGCGCACTCCAGCGCCACGGTGCGCCAGGTGCCGTTCGTGGTCATGGTGATCGCGTTGCTGGCCATCGGGTTGATGGCGACGCTGTGGCTGTCCACCCGCTCGGCTGAAGGCTCCTACCAGCTCGGTGCCGCGCAACAACGAAACCAGCGGCTGTCCGAGCAGGCGGAGGCGCTGCGCAGGGACGTCTCGGCGGCCGACTCAGCGTCGACCCTCGCCCAGCGGGCCGCCGAGCTGGGCATGGTGCCCAGCCGGGATGTGGCGCATCTGGTGGTGGCCCCCGACGGCGCCGTCACGGTGATCGGCAAGCCGGCGCCCGCGTCGGGCACCCCAGCTCCGGCCCAGCAACCAGCACCCGCGCCCGCACCCGCTCCGCCGCCCGCACCCGCTCCGCCGCCCGCACCCGCTCCGCCGCCCGCACCCGCACCCGCAGCCGCCCAGCAACCCGCGCCCGGTCCGCAGGGGATCGCTCCCGGACCCAACCCCTCGCCAACCGCAGGAGGCGCCTGATGCCCGCAGCACCCCACACCGGTGGGCGGCGCAGCGGCGCCCGTCAACCTACCCGGGGCCGGACCACGCGGCACCCGTCCACGACGATCGGTCGCGACGTCCGACGCCACCGCGCTGGCCGCAGGGTCATGGTCGGGGCGCTGGTGCTCGCCGCGGCGCAGCTGGTGCGGGTGCAGGGCATCGACGCCGCCACGCTGTCTGCCAGCGCCGACGCCCAGCGGACCTCGATCGTCGTCCTCCCCGCCAGCCGGGGAGCGATCACCGACCGCAACGGCACCCCGCTCGCCTTCACCATGGAGGCGAAGGCGCTGACGTTCCAGCCCCAGGTCGTGCGCCGCAACCTCGAGCAGGTACGCCAGCAGAAACCCGGCGCGCCGTCACCGGAGCAGCGCTTCGGCGAGATCGCGGACGCCGTCAAGGCCCTGCTCCCGACCACGTCGCGGGCCGCGCTGTTCGCGACGATGAGCGGGAGCAGTCAGTTCGGCTACCTCGCCAAGCGGGTCGACCCCGCGATCGCGTCCGAGATCACCACGAGGTTTCCCGAGGTCGGTGTGGAGCGTCAGGCAATCCGGGAGTACCCGGGGGGTGCGCTGGCGGCCAACCTGGTCGGCGCGACCGGTGCGGACGGCGCCGGGTTGCTGGGACTCGAAGCCGCAATGGACTCACAACTCGCTGGTTCCGACGGCAGCCGGGTGGTCGAGCGGGGCGAGGACGGCACCGTCATCCCCGGCAGCCAGCGTCAGGAGACGCCCGCGGTGAACGGCACCACGGTGACACTCACCCTGGACTCCGACCTGCAGTGGTTCGTGCAGCAGGCGACCCAGCGGGCCAAGGACCTCTCGGGGGCCAGGAGCGCATCGGTCGTCGTGCAGGACGTCAAGACCGGTCAGGTACTGGCCATGGCCAACGACGGCACCTTCGACCCCAACACCCAGCTGGGCACCGCCAGCGCGGCCGCACTCGGCAACACCTCGGTGACCTCTCCGTTCGAGCCCGGATCGGTGAACAAGATCGTGGCCGCCTCCACCGTGATCGATCGGGGCCTCACCACACCTGAGGAGGTGCTGTCGGTGCCCGGCTCGATCAACCTCGGCGGGGTGACCGTCAAGGATGCCTGGGTGCACGGCACGCTCAACATGACCACCACCGGAATCTTCGGAAAGTCCTCCAACGTCGGCACGCTCGAGCTGGCCCAGCGGATCGGGCCCGACGCCTACGCGGCGATGCTGGCCCGCTTCGGCCTGGGAGCGCGCAGTGGCGTCGGCCTGCCCGGCGAGAGTGCCGGCTCGGTGCCCGATCGGTCGCAGTGGTCTGGCTCCACGTTCGCCAACCTCCCCATCGGCCAGGGTCTGTCCATGACGCTGCTGCAGATGACGGGGATGTACCAGGCCATCGCCAACGACGGCCTCCGGATCCCACCGCGGATCGTGAAGTCCACCACCGCGCAGGACGGCACGGTGATCCCGACGCCAGCGCCCGCAGGCGTCCAGGTGGTCAGCGCGGCGGCGGCGGCCACGGTCCGAGGCATGTTCCGCGCGGTCGTCCAGGACGACAGTGGCCAGCAACGGGGTACCGGCGTGTCCGCCGCGGTGGACGGCTACCAGGTGGCGGGCAAGACCGGCACCGCCCAGCAGGTCGACCCGTCCTGTGGCTGTTACTCCCAGTCCGCGTACAACATCACCTTCGCCGGCATGGCTCCTGCGGACAACCCGCGGTTCGTCGTCGGGATCATGCTGGACAACCCTGGGCGCAATCCGGACGGAACGGGCGGGAAGTCCGCGGCGCCGTTGTTCCACACCATCGCGTCGTGGCTGCTGCAGCGCGACGACGTGGCGCTCTCGCCGCAACCGGCTCCGAAGATGACGCTCGTCGCCCCATGACCCGTCGCCCCATGACCCGTCGCCGGTAACCTCCGCATACGTGCCTGCCCGCCCCGGAACCGAGAGGACGTTCGTGACCTCTCCCGTCCCGCCGCTTCGTCCGGCGCGGGTGCGCCCGTGCCCGCTGGCCGAGCTCGGTGCCCTGAGCGCGGTCGACGTCCCGGGTGTGAACGCCGGGGTGGGCGTCACCGGCGTGACGCTGCGGGCGCACGACGCCCAGCCAGGTGACCTGTTCGCGGCACTGGCGGGTGGGCATGTGCACGGCGCCGACTTCGCCGCGCGGGCGCTCGCCGCCGGAGCGGTGGCCGTGCTCACCGACCCAGCGGGTGCCGCCCGCGCAGGGCTCGCCGACGTTCCGGTGCTGGTGCACCCACAACCCAGGGACGTGCTGGGGCAGCTGGCGGCGCGGGTGTACGGCCGGCCGGCCGAGCGGCTGTCGGTACTCGGAATCACCGGCACCTCGGGCAAGACGACCACCGCGTACCTGGTGGAGGCCGGACTGCGCCTGGTCGGGCGCACCCCGGGGCTGATCGGCACGGTCGAGACCCGGGTGGACGGCCGCGCGCTGCCCAGCGCGTTCACCACTCCCGAGGCTCCGGACCTGCAGGCCCTGCTGGCCCTGATGCTCGAGCGCGGGGTTGACTCGGTGGTGATGGAGGTGTCCAGCCACGCGCTGGCCCTCGGCCGCGTCGATGGCACCCGTTTCGCGGTGGCGGCGTTCACCAACCTCTCGCACGAGCACCTGGACTTCCACTCCGACATGGACGACTACTTCGCCGCCAAGGCCCGCCTGTTCGACCCCGCTTCCGCGGTCGCGGCGGAGCGCGCCGTGGTGTGCGTGGACGACCCCTGGGGTGTGCGGATGGCCGCGGTGTCCGGCCCGGACGTGGTGACGGTGAGCACGTCAGGGGTTCCCGCCACCTGGACCACCAGCGACGTCACGGTGCGCGACGCCGACGGGCAGGGCTTCACCGTGCACGGCCCGGACGGGTTCAGCCACCGCGGGCGGTTGCGGCTGCCCGGCGCGTACAACGTGGCGAACGCGCTGCTCGCGCTGGCGGTGCTCGCGCGGACCGGGGCCGACCCGGTGCTGGCGTTGCGGGCGATCGCCGAGGTGGACGTTCCCGGCCGGATGGAACGCGTGCGCCGGGGCCAGAACTTCCTCGCCGTCGTCGACTACGCCCACAAGCCCGCCGCGCTGCAGGCCGCCATCGCGGCGTTGCGCGCGCAGACCCCCGGCCGGATCGCCGTGGTCGTGGGTGCCGGCGGCGACCGGGACACGGCCAAACGGGGGCTCATGGGTGAGGTCGCGGCCAAGGGCGCGGAGCTGCTCGTGGTCACCGACGACAACCCGCGGACCGAGGAGCCGGCGGCGATCCGGGCGGCGATACTGGCCGGTGCGGCCGCCGTGCCGGTGACGGAGCGCGCCGAGGTGTGTGAGTACGACGACCGCGCCGCGGCCATCCGGGCGGCGGTGGCGTGGGCTGGGAAGGGCGACGTGGTCCTCGTCGCCGGCAAGGGCCATGAGCGCGGCCAGGAGGTCCACGGCGTGCAGCATCCGTTCGACGACAGGCACGTGTTGGCCGACGAGATCGACTCCGCGGCCGCCGCCAGGGGAACGCAGGCGTGATCCAGCTGAGTTTGGCCCAGGTCGCCGCCGTGGTCGGTGGCGACCTGCACCACTGCCCTGACCCTGATGCCGTCGTGGTGGGTCCGGTGGAGTTCGACTCCCGCCGGGTGAGCCCTGGTGGGCTGTTCGTGGCCCTGCCGGGCGGGCGCGTAGACGGCCACGACCACGCCGCGGCCGCCGTGTCGGCGGGAGCGGTGGGTGTCCTCGCCGCGCGCCCGGTCGGGGTGCCGGCCGTTGTCGTGCACCCCACCGGAGCGCACAGCCGCCGGGTGATGGCCCTTGCCGGGGACACCGACGGTTCGGGGGCTGCGGTGCTGGCCGCGTTGGGTCGACTGGCCCGGGCCAACGTCGACGCCCTTCCCGAGCTCACGGTCATCGGGGTCACCGGCTCCTCAGGCAAGACCTCCACCAAGGATCTGCTGGCCGCGGTACTCACCCCGCTGGGTCAGGTGGTGGCCCCGCCGGGGTCGTTCAACAACGAACTCGGCCACCCGTGGACGGTGCTGCGGGCCACCGGGCGCACCCGGCACCTGGTGCTGGAGCTCTCGGCCCGCGGCGCGGGTGACGTGGCCGCGCTGTGTGCGGTCGCGCCCCCGCAGATCGGGGTCGTGCTCAACGTGGGCACCGCGCACCTGGGCGAGTTCGGCTCCCGGGAGGCGATCGCACGGGCCAAGGGCGAACTGGTCGAGGCGCTGCCCGCAGCCGCCGACGGAGGACTCGCCGTGCTCAACGTCGACGACCGCCTGGTGGCGGCCATGGCCGGGCGCACCCCGGCGCGGGTGGTGCTCGTCGGACAGTCGGCCGACGCCGACGTGCGCGCGGTCGACGTCGAGCTCGACTCCGCGGCCCGGGCCCGGTTCCGGATGCGCACGCCCCACGGTGAGGTGGCGGTGCTGCTCGCTGTGCACGGCGAGCATCAGGTGGGCAACGCGTTGGCGGCTGCCGCGGTGGCCTTGGAGCGCGGGGCCACGCTGGAGCAGGTAGCCGGGGCGCTGCGCTCCGCGACCGCGGTGTCCCAGCGGAGGATGGACGTGCGCACCAGGGGAGACGGCGTGACCGTGATCAACGACGCCTACAACGCCAACCCTGACTCGGTGCGGGCGGCGTTGAAGGCGCTGGTCTCGATGAGCCGGGGTGGCCGGGGCGAGCGGGTCAGGCGCAGCTGGGCCGTGCTCGGTGAGATGGGGGAGCTGGGTGCGGATGCGGTGCGCGAACACGACGCGATCGGGCGTTACGCCGTCCGCCTCGACGTCAGCCGGCTCGTGGTGGTGGGCGCGGCCGCGCAGGCCATGCACCAGGGGGCGTACGTGGAGGGTTCGTGGGGCGAGGAGTCGGTCCTGGTCCCCGACGTCGAGGCCGCACTCGCCCTGCTGCGCGCGGAGGTCCGCCCTGGTGACGTGGTGCTGGTGAAGGCGTCGAAGTCGGCCGCGTTGTGGCGGGTGGCCGATGGGCTGCTGGCCGAGGGCGCTGCGGGCCGGGAGAGCGCCGACCGGGAGCGTGCCCGGTGAGGCTGATCCTGTTGTCCTCCGGCATCGCCCTGGTGGTGTCGATTCTGCTCACCCCGTTCCTCATCAAGGCGTTCTCCCAGCAGGGTTTCGGTCAGGAGATCCGTCAGGAGGGCCCGGCCAGCCACCACGCCAAGCGCGGCACGCCGACCATGGGTGGGGTGGCGATCATTGCCGCACTGTGGGTCGGGTACTTCGGTGCCCATGGCATCGGGGCGTTCCTCGACGCGGAGGGGCCCTCGGCCTCGGCCCTGCTGGTGCTCGGGCTGACCACGGTGCTGGGTGCCGTGGGGTTCCTCGACGACTTCATCAAGATCCGCGAGCAGCGCAACCTCGGCCTGAACAAGACCTCCAAGCTGGTCGGTCAGCTCGTCGCCGCGGTGGCGTTCGGGGTGCTTGCGCTGCGCTTCCCCGACGCCGAAGGGCTTACCCCGGGCAGTTCGCAGCTGTCCTTCGCCCGTGACATCGTCACCATCTCGCTGGGCGCGGTGGGGTTCGTCTTCTTCTGCTACCTGTTGGTCACCGCCTGGTCCAATGCGGTCAACCTCACCGACGGTCTGGACGGGTTGGCGGCGGGCGCGATGGCGATGGTGCTGGCCACCTACGTCACGGTCGGCTTCTGGCAGTACCGCAATGACTGCTCGATCGCCCCGGCGGCCGGCTGCTACCAGGTCCGCGACCCGCTCGATTTGGCCGTGTTGGCCGCCGCGGCCATGGGCGGCTGCGTCGGGTTCCTGTGGTGGAACGCCGCGCCGGCCAAGATATTCATGGGCGATACCGGCTCGCTGGCCCTCGGCGGCATGCTGGCCGGGCTCAGCATGGTCACCCGCACCGAGCTGCTGCTCATCGTGCTTGGCGCGCTGTTCGTCATGGAGGCGATGTCGGTGGTGGTGCAGGTGGCGGTGTTCCGCACGAGCAGGCGTCGGGTGTTCCGCATGGCGCCCTTCCACCACCACTTCGAGCTGGCCGGGTGGGCGGAGACCACGGTGATCATCCGGTTCTGGCTGCTCGCCGCCGTGTCCTGCGCCCTGGGCGCCGCGCTGTTCTACAGCGAGTGGCTCGCTGCGGTCGGCGGCTGAGCGGGTGGATGTTACGGCGCTGCGGGGAACGCAGGTCCTCGTCGCGGGAGCCCGGGTCACCGGCAGCGCGGTGGTGCGGGCGTTGCACAGCCTCGGTGCGCGGGCCACCGTCACTGACGCCGACCCCGCGATGCTCGGGCCGGTGGCCGCGCTCGGCGCGGGCACGGCGGTGGACCTGCAGGTCCCTCCGGCGGGCACGCAGCTGGTGGTGACGGTGCCCGGCTTCCGGCCCGACGCACCGCTGTTGCTTGCTGCCGCCACCGCGGGGATCGAGGTGTGGGGGGATGTGGAGCTGGCCTGGCGCTGCGACGCCGCGGGAGTGTTCGGACCCCGGCGACGTTGGCTGGCCGTGACCGGGACCAACGGCAAGACCACGACGACGACGATGCTCGACGCCGTGTTGCGGGCCGCCGGCCGGGCGAGCGTGGCCTGCGGAAACATCGGGCTGACCGTGCTGGATGCGCTTGCCGACCCCGCGGGCTTCACCGACCTGGCCGTGGAGCTCTCGTCCTTCCAATTGCACTGGGCGCCGTCGGTGCGCCCGCTGGCCGGGGCCGTGCTCAACGTCGCCGAGGACCACCTGGACTGGCACGGCGGTATGGCTGCCTACGCCGCGGCGAAGGCCACCGTCCTGCACGGCGACGTCGCCGTGCTTGGCCGCGACGACCCCGGCGCGGCGGCACTCGTTCCCACCGCCCGCAGGACGGTCGGCTTCCGGCTGGGCGAGCCCGCGCTCGGTGAGCTGGGCTGGGTCGCGGGCGTCCTCGTCGACCGCGCGTTCGGCCCCGGGGGCACAGCGCTGCGCGAGACCGGCAGCTCGTCGCGCGACACCGGCACCGCGCTCGTGGAGGCCGGCGATGTGTCACCCGGCGGACCGCCGGGGTTGCTGGACGCCGCGGCGGCCGCGGCACTCGCCCGCGCTGCGGGGGTGCGACCGGAGGCGGTGCGCGCCGGCCTGGCGCGGCACCGGCCGGGCGCGCACCGCTCCATCGTGGTGTGTACCCGCGACGGCGTGGACTACGTCGACGACTCCAAGGCCACCAACCCGCACGCGGCCCTGGCCTCGATCGCGGCGCACGAGCGGGTGGTGTGGGTTGCCGGCGGTCTGCTCAAGGGTTCGTCGGTGCACGAGCTGGTGGTCACGGCCGCACCACGACTCGTCGGGGCAGTGCTCATCGGCAGGGACCGCGCGGTGATCGCCGCCGCGCTCGCCCGACACGCGCCGGACGTCCCGGTGGTCGAGGTCTCGACGGGAGAAGATGCTGCCATGGTTGAGGTTCTGCGCGCCGCATCGGCGTTGGCGCGGCCGGGGGACACGGTGCTGTTGGCACCCGCGGCCGCGTCGATGGACATGTTCACCGACTACGCCCATCGGGGCCGGGCCTTCGCCGACGCCGCGCGCGCACTCGGAAAGGACACCGCGTGACCGCCGTCCGCGAGCGTACGACGGTGGCGGCGCGGCCAACCCGCCGCTCGGCGCCGCAGCGAGGGAGGGCATGGCTGCGCAGCTGGCTGGCGCGACCGCTGACGTCGTTCCACCTGGTGCTCGGGGTATTCGTGCTGCTCACCGGAATGGGCCTGGTCATGGTGCTGTCGGCCTCCAGCGCCAACGCGGCGGCTGTGCCCGGCGGCTCCGCCTTCAGCCTGTTCCAACGCCAGCTGGTCTTCGTGGTGATCGGCTCGGTGCTGTTCTACATCGCGCTGCGCACCCCGGTGCGGGTGGTGCGGGCGCTCGCGGTGGCCGCCATGATCGTCTCGGTGGTGCTCCTGCTCGCGGTTCTGGTGCCCGGCATCGGCACCACCGTCAACGGCACCCGGGGCTGGTTCAGGTTCGGAACGCTGTCGTTCCAGCCGACGGAGGCGGCCAAGATCGCCATAGCCGTGTGGGGTGCGCACGTGCTCGCCGTTGCCCGGCCCCACCTGACGCCGCTGCGGCAGCTGCTGGCGCCCCTGCTGCCGGTGTCGGCGGTGGCGGCCCTGCTGATGCTGCTGCAGCCCGACCTCGGGGGCACGGTCACCCTCGCGATCGTCGTGTTGGCCCTGCTGTGGTTCGGCGGGATGTCGATGAAGGTCTTCCTGGGTCTGTCCGTGGTGGTCGTGGCCGGAGCGGTCGCATTCGGGCTCACCGTCGGGCCCCGGAGCGCGCGGATCACCTCATGGCTGAACCCGAACGCGAACCTCGACGGTTCCGGCTACCAGGCACTCCAGGCGCGGTACTCCCTCGCCGACGGCGGTTGGTGGGGGCTCGGACTCGGACAGAGCCGCGCGAAGTGGAACTACCTGCCCAACGCCCACAACGACTTCATCTTCGCGATCATCGGTGAGGAACTCGGCTTCATCGGGTGCGTCGCCGTCCTCGCCTTGTTCGCGACGCTGGCCTGTGTCGGCCTGCGCATCGCGCTCCGTTCGGTCGACCCGTTCCTCGCGTTGCTCACGGCGACCATCACGGTCTCGTTGGTCAGCCAGGCCTTCCTCAACATCGGTTACGTCACCGCCCTGCTCCCGGTCACCGGCCTGCAGTTGCCTCTGATCTCCTCGGGTGGCACGTCCACCGCCATCACCATGTTCGTCTTCGGCCTGTTGGCCAACGCTGCCCGCCACGAGCCGCAGGCCATCGCAGCGTTGCGCACCGGGGAGCAGGGACGGCTGGCGCGGATGCTGCGGTTGCCCGCACCCCAGCCATACTCCGAGCGCCGCGCGCAGTTGGCCCGGCGTGCGGAGACCCCACGGCAGCCCGCACGTCAGGCCCTGCGTCAGCCCGCGCGTCAGGCCCCACGTCAGGCCCCACGTCAGGTTCCTGCCCCGGCGCGCGCACCCCGAGCCAGGCGGGCAGGACCATCCGGGCGGCCGGAGCAGGGTGGCACCCGTGAGCGGGGTGGCCGTCGGTGAGCCTGCCCGCAACCCGGGCGGTGTCGGTGGTGCTCGCCGGGGGTGGCACCGCCGGTCACGTGGAGCCCGCGCTGGCTGTCGCCGACGCACTCCGCGTCCTCGTGCCCGACGCCCGCATCACCGCGCTCGGCACCACGCGCGGGCTGGAGACCACCCTCGTTCCCGAGCGCGGCTTCACCCTCGAGCTCATCCCACCGGTGCCGCTGCCACGCCGGCCCAGCACCGACCTGCTGCGGCTACCCGCCCGGGTCCGCTCGTCGATCGGCCGCACCCGCGCGGTGCTGGGTGCGGTGCAGGCCGACGTCGTCGTTGGCTTCGGTGGCTACGTGGCGCTGCCCGCCTACCTCGCCGCCAAGGGCGGTAGCCGCCGCCGCCGGGTGCCGGTGATCGTGCACGAGGCCAACGCGCGGGCCGGTCTCGCCAACAAGGTCGGCGCGCGCACCGCCGCCCGGGTGCTCGCCGCGGTGGCGGGGTGTGGCCTGGACGGCGCCGAGGTGGTGGGCATGCCGGTGCGCCGGTCGATTGCCACGCTGGATCGCGCCGCGTTGCGCGCCGAGGCCAGGGCGCACTTCGGGCTCGACCCCGACGCGCCGGTGCTGCTGGTGTTCGGCGGGTCGCAGGGGGCTCGCAGCCTGAACGCGGCCGTGGCTGGTGCGGCGCGCAGGCTCGGCGAGGCCGGGGTGGGCGTGCTGCACGCGCACGGGCCGCGCAACACCCTCGCCGTGCAGCACGTGACGGGTGCACCCGCCTACGTCGCCGTGCCGTACCTCGCGCGCATGGATCTTGCGTACGCCGCCGCCGACGTGGCGGTGTGCCGCTCGGGCGCGATGACCGTCGCGGAGGTGTCCGCGGTGGGGCTGCCCGCGGTGTACGTTCCGCTGCCGCACGGCAACGGTGAGCAGGCGCTCAACGCCCGCCCGGTGGTGGACGCGGGCGGCGGAGTGTTGGTCGCCGACCCCGACCTGACCAGCGAGGTATTGCTGACCACCGTGCTGGCACTGGTCGCGGACCCGGCCCGACTGGCGGCGATGAGTGCGGCTGCCGCAGGCTCCGGTCACCGGGACGCCGCCACTGAGATCGCCCGAATCGTGTTGGAGGTGGCGGCCGGATGACCGGCCGGGACGTCGGGAACCGCGACGCGCTGCCGCCAGAGCTGGCCAGGGTGCACCTGGTGGGCATCGGGGGCGCCGGGATGAGCGGAATCGCCAGGATCCTGCTGGCGCGCGGTGGCCAGGTCTCCGGCTCCGACGCCAAGTCCTCGCGCGGGGTGCTGGCGTTGCGGGCGCGCGGCGCGCAGGTGCGGGTGGGCCACGACGCGTCGGCGCTCGACCTGTTGCCCGGCGGTCCGACGTCGGTGGTGACGACCGTGAGCGCGATCCCCGCCACCAACCCCGAGCTCGTCGAGGCACGCCACCGCGGGGTGCCCGTCACCACCCGCCCGGCCGTGCTGGCCACCCTGATGGAAGGCTCGCGCACCGTGCTGGTGGCGGGCACCCACGGCAAGACCTCCACCACGTCGATGCTGGTGGTCGCACTGCAGCGGGCGGGAAAGGACCCCTCCTTCGCCATCGGCGGGGAACTCAACGAGTCCGGCGCCAACGCCCACCAGGGCAGCGGGAACGTGTTCGTCGCCGAAGCCGACGAGAGCGACGGCTCCCTGCTGCTCTACCACCCCGACGTGGTGGTCGTGACCAATGTGGACGCCGACCACCTGGACTTCTTCGGCAGCGTCGAGGCCTACGTCGCGGTGTTCGACAGCTTCCTCGACCGGATCACGCCCGGCGGGGTCCTCGTGGCGTGCACAGACGACCCCGGCTCGGCGGTGTTGGCCGATCGCGCCGAGGCGGCTGGGCTGCGGGTGCTGCGTTACGGGCGCGCCGCGGGTGCCGACGCCCGACTGCTGCGTTGGAGCCCGGCCGACTCCGGAGGGGTGAGCGAGGTGCGGCTGGCGGGGGAGCGTTCCGCCCGCACCCTACGACTGGCGGTGCCCGGTGAGCACATGGCGCTGAACTCCCTCGGCGCCCTGCTCGCGGCACTGCAGGCGGGTGCGGGCCTGGAGCCGGTACTCGCCGGGCTCGGCTCGTTCGGCGGGGTACACCGGCGTTTCCAGCTCACCGGCAAGGCCGCGGGGGTGCGGGTGTTCGACGACTACGCCCACCACCCGACAGAGGTGCGCGCCAACCTGGTCGCCGCGCGGGCCGTGGCCGGCGCCGGCCGCGTCATCGTGGTCTTCCAGCCGCACCTGTACTCACGGACGCTGTCGTTTGCCGCCGAGTTCGGGGCCGCACTGTCCCTCGCCGACGAGGTGGTGGTGCTCGACGTGTACGCCGCGCGAGAGGACCCCATTGCGGGTGTCAGCGGGGCGCTGGTGGCCGAGGCCGTCACCGCGCCCGTGCATTTCCAGCCCGCGCTGTCGGCCGCCCCCGCGCAGGTGGCGGCGCTGGCAACGCCTGGCGACGTGGTGATCACGATGGGCGCCGGCGACGTCACCATGCTTGGTCCGGAGATCCTCGACCGGCTGCGCGAGAAAGCGGCGCCGTCATGACCGGAACACCGGCGTGAGCCCGCCCGGCCGTGGCTCGAGCGCCCGAGCCCGCACGCGCCCCGGCCGCCAGGTCGGTGGCGCCACCACGGCGCGCCCGGCAACCCGGCGGAGAACGGGCGTCGTCGACGGGCGGCCGAACCGTCGCGTGCCCCCACCGCCGCGCCGGGTGCTGGGTCTGCGGGTGCGCACCGTGGTGGTGCTGGTGCTCGTCGCGCTGGTCGCGCTGACCGCCGCCGCCTGGTTCAGCCCGCTGCTCGCAGTCCGTTCGGTCGCGGTGCGCGGCGCGACGGTGGTGGGTGAGCAGCAGGTGGTCGACGCGCTGGGGGTGCCTGCGGGCACCCCCCTGCTGCGGGTCGATCTCACCGCGGCAGCCACCCGGGTCGCGGCGCTGCCCCGGGTGGCCACGGCGAAGGTCGAGCGGGTGCTGCCGTCGACGCTGCGGGTGAGCGTCCTCGAACGTCGCGCGGTGGCCTTCGTCTCGGCCGCCGGCGGCGCCCACCTGATCGACGCCGGCGGGGTGGACTTCGCTGTCGAGGCCCCGCCCCCGGGCCTGCCCGAGCTGGTGGTCACCGCGCCTGCTCCCGGCGACCCGCGCACCACGACGGCGCTCGGTGTGCTCGGCGCGCTCCCCGACGCGCTGCGCAAGCAGGTGGGCAAGATCGGCGCGCGCAGCACGGACGGGGTGGAGCTGACGTTGCGCGACGGTCGGACCGTTCGCTGGGGGGGTGCGGACAGCCCGGACCGCAAGGCGGCCGTGCTCGCCGCGTTGCTGACCCGGCCGGGCCGGGTGTTCGACGTCTCCAGTCCAGCGCTGCCGACCGTGCAGTGAGCGCACCCATCGCCGGGCGGGCGGTTGCCGGGTATCTCGAGTTACCGCGACGCGCGGCGCGCCTGCTGGACCTGACCCCGTCCCCTGCCTACCGTCTGCCTCGATCACCAGGTTGACATAACTCTCAGTCTGTGGTTGAGGTTGAGGGTTTGTCGATCGGCTCCACCACCAGACCCGAGCATCGTCCGCACTCGATGGAAGGCGAAAGCCTGTGAGGAACACACCATGACGCCCCCACACAACTACCTCGCCGTGATCAAGGTCGTCGGTATCGGCGGCGGTGGCGTCAACGCGGTGAACCGCATGATCGACGTCGGCCTCAAGGGTGTCGAGTTCATCGCGATCAACACCGACTCCCAGGCCCTGTTGATGAGCGACGCCGACGTCAAGCTCGACGTCGGCCGGGAGCTCACCAGGGGTCTCGGTGCCGGCGCTGATCCCGAGGTGGGCCGGCGCGCCGCGGAGGACCACAAGGACGAGATCGAGGAGGTGCTCAAGGGGGCCGACATGGTCTTCGTCACCGCGGGCGAGGGCGGTGGCACCGGAACGGGTGGGGCGCCGGTCGTGGCCAGCATCGCTCGCAAGCTCGGTGCGCTGACCATCGGCGTGGTCACCCGACCGTTCTCCTTCGAGGGCAAGCGCCGCGGTGGTCAGGCCGAGGAAGGGATCGGCGGGCTGCGCGAGTCCTGCGACACCCTGATCGTCATCCCCAACGACCGGCTGCTGCAGATGGCGGAGCCCTCGCAGAGCCTGATGGACGCGTTCCGGTCCGCCGACGAGGTGCTCCTGAACGGCGTGCAGGGCATCACCGACCTCATCACCACCCCCGGCCTGATCAACGTGGACTTCGCTGACGTCAAGAGCATCATGTCCGGCGCAGGCAGCGCGCTGATGGGCATCGGGTCCGCCCGCGGTGACGGGCGCGCAATCCAGGCGGCCGAGGCCGCGATCAACTCTCCCCTGCTCGAGGCGTCCATGGACGGTGCGCGGGGTGTGCTGCTGTCCATCGCCGGCGGTTCCGACCTGGGACTGATCGAGATCAACGAGGCGGCCTCCCTCGTCCAGGAACACGCGCACGAGGACGCCAACATCATCTTCGGCACCGTCATCGACGACTCCCTGGGCGACGAGGTCCGGGTGACGGTCATCGCCGCGGGCTTCGATGGTCACGGCCTGCCGCGCAAGAACCTCGACCCGACGACGTCGCGCACGTCGATGATCCCGAGCCAGGCCGGGCAGATCGGACAGTCGCAGGGCTTGCCGCCCACCCGGCCGTCGGCGTTCGAGCCGCCGGTCAGCCAACAGCCCGGCGCGGCGGGGTCCACCGGTCAGGGCCCTGCCCAGAATGGTCCCGGCGGCCTGCCACCCCGCGGTGGCGCCCGCGCCGGGTCGTTCGGCTCCGGCCGCACGGTGGCGGTCGAGGACGACGTCGAGGACGACGAGGTGGACGTGCCGCCCTTCATGCGCAGGTGAGCAGCCCGCGCGTCCGGGTGCGCCGGGTGATCACCACCCGGGCGGGAGGTGTGTCCATGGGCGCCTACGACTCGTTCAACCTGGGCGACCACGTCGGCGACGACCCGGCCGCGGTGGCTGCCAACCGCACCCGACTGGCCGCGGGTCTCGGCTTGGAGGCAGCGCAGCTGGTGTGGATGGAGCAGGTGCACGGTGGCACGGTGGCCGTCGTCGATCATCCGCTGGACTCTCCGTTGGAGGCCACCGACGGTGTGGTGACGGCCACCGCGGGCCTCGCGCTGGTGGTCATGGCCGCCGACTGCGTGCCTATCCTGCTCGCCGATGAGCGGGCCGGGGTGGTCGGCGCCGTCCACGCCGGGCGGGTGGGTGCCCAGGCGGGCATCGTCGGTGCCGCCTTGGCGGCCATGCGGCGGGCCGGCGCCGCGCTCGAACGCATCACCGTGCTGCTCGGACCCGCGGTGTGCGGCCGCTGCTACGAGGTGCCAGCCGAGATGCAGGCCGAGGTCGAGGCGCACGTGCCCGGCAGCGCCACCCGGACCCGATTCGGTACGACGGGCCTTGACCTTCGGGCCGGACTACGCCGCCAGTTCCTCGACACCGGGGTGGCCGCGGTGGCCCAGGACCCGCGCTGCACCCTGGAGAGCGCCGAGCTCTTCAGCCACCGACGTGGAGCCCCGACGGGGCGGTTGGCTGGCGTCACCTGGACCGAGCCCAGTGACTGACCCGGCCCCGGTGACTGACCGGGCGCAGGAGATAGTCGCGTCGCTGGCCGAGGTGCGCACTCGGCTCGAGTCGGCCTGCTCCGCAGCCGGTCGCCCGGCTGAGGCGATCCGCCTGCTTGCCGTGACCAAGACGTTCCCCGCTACCGACGTTGCCCTGCTGCTCGATGCCGGTTGCGCCGACTTCGGCGAGGCCAGGGAGCAGGAGGCCACGCCGAAGGTGGCCGAGGTGGCCGAACTCCGACCCGAGTACCACCCACGATGGACGGTGCTGGGCAGGCTGCAGCGCAACAAGGCGCGTGCGGTGGCTCGCTGGGCGCACGAGGTGCAGTCGGTGGACAGCTGCCGACTGCTCGACGCGCTGGACCGCGCGGCGGGCAGCGCCCTGGACGCGGGAGAGCGCACCACCCCGTTGGACGTGCTCCTGCAGGTGAGCCTCGACGGTGACCCCGACCGTGGGGGTTGCCCGGTGGGCTTGCTGGTGGCGCTGGCCGATCGGGCGGATCACGCCGCGCACGTGCGGCTGCGTGGGCTGATGGCGGTCGCTCCGCGTGACGTCGACCCTGGCGCGTCATTCGCGGCGCTGCAGCAGCTGGCTGAGCGGACCCGCGCTGCTCACCCGGGTGCCGTCGAGCTGTCGGCGGGTATGTCGGGCGATCTCGAGCATGCGGTCCGCAACGGCTCGACATGCGTGCGTGTCGGAACCGCATTGCTGGGTCCGCGGCCGATAACCTCGCCGTGATCGACACGGGCTCTCCGGCCTCCGCACAGCGGCACCACAACCAGCCCGGTCACCCTCTCCAGGAAGGTCGTTCGATGAGCTCTCTGCACAAGCTCAAGGCGTACTTCGGCATGGTTTCGGCCGACGAGGACGACGGAGGTTACGTCGATGGTTACGCCGGCGGTTACGGAGGTGGGTACGGCGGCGACTACGCCGAGGAGGTGGAGCGTCCGGCGCGGTACCGGCCCGGACGCTCTCGGGCGCACGCCGGGACCGAGGTCGACGCCCGCGAGCCCGCGTACGCGGCGTCGGCCTACGAGCCGGCACCGCACCGCTCCGCCGCACCACGGTTGGAGCCACTCACGGCCCGCAGGGCGGCCCCGGGTGGTGGGCACACCACCACCCGGGGTGCATTGGCCGTTGACGACCGTCCGGAGCCGCTGCGCCGGTCGAACCCGTTCGCCGAGGACGGTCACCCGTTGGCCAAGATCACCACGCTGCACCCGCGCACCTACAACGAGGCCCGCACGATCGGCGAACGCTACCGGGAGGGCAATCCGGTGATCATGAACTTGACCGAGATGAGCGACTCGGACGCCAAGCGCCTGGTCGACTTCGCCGCCGGTCTGGCCTTCGCGATGCGCGGCGCGATCGACAAGGTGACCAACAAGGTGTTCCTGCTCTCGCCCTCCGACGTCGACGTGTCCGCCGAGGACAAGCGCCGGATCGTCGAGAACGGCTTCTTCAACCAGTCGTGACTCCGCGGCTCACCCCCGATCCTGGTGGCCTGACGTGCGCCACGTCAGGCACAGTGGTGTCGTGCCCGTACTACTGACGCTCGTCTACTTCACGCTCTTCACGTTCTGGTTGCTGCTCATCGCCAGGATCGTGACGGAGACCGTCCGCTCGTTCGCCAGGGACTGGCACCCCAGCGGGGCGGTGGCGGTGGGGCTCGAGGCTGTCTTTACTGTCACCGATCCACCCGTCCGCGGGCTGCGCAAGATCATCCCCAGCATCCCGGTCGGGGGTGCTCGGCTCGACGTCTCTATTATGATTCTGTTGCTCGCAGTGTTCATACTGATGTCTTATGTCGCTTCGGTCGTCTCACGATGATCGTGGCCTGCCCTGCCTCAACTGCTCGCTGGACCCCCGAGGATTGCGTGAGGTGATCGTCCGATGCCGCTGACTCCCGCTGACGTGCACAACGTCGCGTTCAGCAAACCCCCGATCGGCAAGCGCGGGTACAACGAGGACGAGGTCGATGCCTTCCTCGATCTCGTGGAGGGCGAGTTGGCCCGGTTGGTGGAGGAGAACAATGACCTCCGCCAGCGGGTCGAGGAGCTGGACCAGCAGCTGGGCGAGGCGCGGGCGGAGGTGCCGTCCACCAACGGCACCGGGTTCTCCGGCAGTACGGCCGCAGCTGCGCCCGCTCCGCCGGCGCAGGCGCCCGTCTTCGAGCGAGCCCCCGAGCCCGTGGCCGCCGCCCCGGCACCCGCACCCTTTGCGGCGTCCCCGACGTCGACTGCCGACCACAACATGCAGGCCGCCAAGGTTCTGGCCCTCGCGCAGGAGATGGCGGATCGCCTGACCGGCGAGGCGAAGGCCGAGTCGGACCAGGTCACCACCAGCGCCAAGGCGTCCTCGGAGAAGATGGTGGCCGACGCCACCGCCAGGTCCGAGCAGATGCTCGCGGAGGCGCGGACGAAGTCCGAATCCATGGTCTCCGACGCGCGCGCCAAGTCCGAGGCTGCCCTCAATGACGCGCGCAGCCGCGCCGAGACCCTGCAGCGCCAGGCGAAGGAGAAGGCCGACGCCCTGCAGGCCGACTCCGAGCGCAAGCACACCGAGGTGATGGCGACGATCAACACCCAGCGCACCCAGCTGGAGAAGAAGATCGACGAGTTGCGAACCTTCGAACGCGAGTACCGAACGCGGTTGAAGACCTACCTGGAGGCGCAGTTGCAGGAGCTTGGCCAGCGGGGTTCCGCGGCGCCGGCCGACACCTCGCGAGCGGCTGCGCCTGGCTCCTTCCCCGCCGTCGGTCAGCAACAGGGCTTCAACTCCAGCGGCTTCGGTGGGCGTGCCGAGCAGAACAGCTGAGGGCTGATCGGCTGTGCTGATCCTCGCGCTGAGCGGAGTGGTGGTCGGTTTCGCGTTCCTGGTGGTCTCGCTCGTCACGCAGAACTCCACCTGGGCGTGGGGGACCATCGTCGCCTGCGTGTTGGCGGCGGGGATTCTGGTGATCGACGCCCGGCGCCGTCGGGCCACCGCGTCGCCGCCCCGGTTGGAGCCGGCATCCGGCACCGTGACCCTCGCCAAGCCGGTGGATGCCGCCGCCCCAGGCTCTGCTCAACCCGCCGCCGCAGTAGCGCAGGCGCCCCCCGAGCTGGCCGCCGCGGTGCCGACCGCCGAGCCGGCCGCCGCGGTGCCAACCGCCGACGACGCCGCGGTGCCAACCGCCGACGACACTGTGGAGCCTGGGGAGGAGGACGTCGATGCCGCCGACTCCATCGTGGTCGCTGGGCTCGCTCAGGATGTCCTCGTGGTCGACGAGCACCCGCGTTTCCATCTGGCCACCTGCACGTGGCTCAACGGGAAGTCGACTATGAGCCTGCCCGCGCAAGAGGCCGTTGAACTCGGGTTCACCCCGTGCTCCCGCTGCGCGCCGTCACGCACGCTTGCCTCGCTAGCCCGCACCTCCTGAGCGGGCCCGGCCGAGTTCCCACTGACGGCTGAGCTGAGCCGCGCCCGCTGCCGATTAGAAGGGTGGGGGGTCGTTGTTGTCGGGTGGTGGCTGGGGTACTCGGGTGCGGGTGTGTTGTTGTCGGATCCGTTGTTCGTGTTGGCGTTGGTTGTGGTCGTTGATGAGGTGGTCGAGGGCGGTGTCGTAGTCGTCTTGGGTCCAGGTGTCGGTGGTTTCGGGGGTTGTCGCCGTGGTGGGGGGTAGTCCGTTGGGGGTGGTGGTGTGGGTGCTGCCGGTGGGGCTGGTCCAGTGTTGGGTGCCGTCGGGGTCTTGGGTGAGTTGCCAGTAGCCGTGGGTTTTGGCGCGGTGGTGCCAGCGGCATAGGCAGTTAAGGCAGGCCATGGTGGTGAGTCCCCCGGCGGCGGGGTCGTCGTGGTTGAAGGCGCGGGAGTGGTCGAGGTCGCAGTTGGCAGCGGGCACCTGGCAGCCGGGGAAGCGGCAGTGCCCGTCTCGGGCGCGGACCCTGGCGGCGAGCTCGGTGCTGGGGGTGTAGCGGTAGGCCGCCGGATCAGCCACCATCCCAGCCCCCTGTTTGCGGCCGAGGGTGTGGGGGACGCCGTCGAGGGTGAGCATCCGCTGCCAGGTGGCGTCGGTGGCCAGCGCGCGGACGGTGTCGGCGTCGATGACCCCGAACCCGGCGAGGACCCCGGGTAGGTCGGTGGCACCGGTGAGGATTTCCGCGGCCACCAGCACCCCGATGAGGGGCTTGCAGGCGTGGTGGGTGGTGTCGGTGGCGCTGGAGGGGCAACTCGGTGACCCGCATTCACACGCCAGGCCGCGGTGACCGTGGGCGAGGGCCACGACCGCGTCGGCGTGGAGTTGGGCGGTGGTGCGGGTGTCCTGCGAGCACACCTCCAACGCCATGCGGCGCAGGGTGGCGTCCAACACCTGCCCGCCCGCGGCGGGCAGCGCCCCGTAGATCGTGGCCATGCCGTCGGCGTCGGGGCGCACGGTGATGTCCCGGTCAGCCACCGCCCGTTGCTGCCGGGTGCGTACCCCGGTGGGATCGACCGCGGCCACGGCCTTGTCGACGAGGCGGGCGAGTTGCCCGCGAGTGGTGCAGCGTCCGGGGCGTAGCACCTCACTCAGTACCCGGTCCTCGATGTCGGTGAGCATCGTGGGGTCGGTGACCGCGGTGGTGCGGTCGGCGATGACCCGCACCCGGGGGTAATCGAGTTCACCGGCGGCCAGGGCCCGCCGCGTCGCCGGCAACCGGGTCGCCAGGTCGGTGCCGAGGGACATCCAGGAGTACGCCACCTGGGTGGACACCGACAGGGCCACCGCCACCTCCGCGGCAACGAACTCCCCCGGCTCGCGGCCGAACACCTGATCGCGGGCGTCCTGCGCGCAGCGGGCCCGGTGGAGTTCCGCGGCGACCGCCAGCTTCCGTTCGGTGTGGAATGCCTCCGCGCGGGCGTGGGCCGCCAGCAGACCCACCAGGTCATCCACCGCGCAGGCGGACGCTGCGGGAAGGTCAGCAGCAGCCGTACACTCGAACATGTGTTCGATACTATGGCACCATCAAGACCCACGCAAGGGGCCGCGGTATCTCATCGTTGCGTATTCGAGGGCCGGCAACAGGGCGAGCCGGCAACAGGGCCACACGGCAGCAGGGCGAGCCGGCCAGCAGCCAGAGCACCCACCCGCCACCCGCCCCCTACACCAACCCCGGACGGCCCCCCAGCTAGACTCCGGGTACAACAGGCGTCGATCCGGTCATCACCGGGGAGCTTCCGGTAGAACAGGGCTTGCGCAGCCACGACGGCGCGGCGCCCCCAGTAGATCCGGACGGGTGGGCCCGTCACAGCCGCACGACCAGAGCGGCCGCGTGCGATTGGGCGCGGCAAGCGGGGTGGTACCGCGGAGCAGGTGCAGCGCGCATCGGCGTCGTCCCCGTGCCGCAGCGGCACGAGGAGAGTGCTCGACGTGACCTACCCCCTGGTCGACCTGGCCGGAGCCGGCAGCGGCACCCCGTCCTTTCCCGCCATCGAGCAGCGGGTGCTGGCGGGCTGGGCCGCCGACGGCACCTTCCAGGCGTCCATCGACCAGCGCGCCGGTGCGGAGGAGTTCGTCTTCTACGACGGGCCGCCCTTCGCGAACGGCCTGCCGCATTACGGGCACCTGCTCACCGGCTACGTCAAGGATGTGGTTCCCCGCTACCAGACGATGCGGGGGCGACGGGTCGAGCGTCGCTTCGGTTGGGACTGCCACGGCCTGCCCGCCGAGGTGGAGGCGGAAAAGCAGCTGGGCATCAAGCACAAGTACGAGATCGAGGAGATGGGGGTCGCGGAGTTCAACGCCGCGTGCCGGTCCTCGGTGCTGCGCTACACCGACGAGTGGCGCAGCTACGTCACCCGCCAGGCCCGGTGGGTCGATTTCGACAACGACTACAAGACGCTGGACACCGACTACATGGAGTCGGTGATGTGGGCCTTCAAGACGTTGTGGGACAAGGGCTTGATCTACGAGGGGTTCCGGGTGCTGCCTTACTGCTGGCAGGACGAAACACCGCTGAGCAACCACGAGACACGCATGGACGACACCTACCGCCAGCGACAGGACCCGGCGGTGACGGTGACCATGCCGCTGCACGGCCCCGGCAGCCCGCTGGAGGGTGCCAACGCGCTGATCTGGACGACCACCCCGTGGACCCTGCCCGCCAACCTCGCGATGGCCGTTCACCCGGACATCGACTACGTCCAGGTGCAGGTCGGCGGCGTCCGCTACGTGCTGGCGCAGGCCCGGCTGGCCCACTACGAGCGTGAACTGGGGGAGGAGCCCGAGGTGATCTCCCACCACCTGGGCACCGAGCTGCTCGGGCTCGCCTACGACCCGCCGTTCGACTTCTTCCTCGGCCGGCCCGGCGCCCACCGGATGCTCGCCGCCGACTACGTCACCACCACCGACGGCACCGGGATCGTGCACATCGCGCCGGCCTTCGGTGAGGAGGACAAGGTGGTCACCGACGCGGCGGGCATCGAGCCGGTAGTCCCGGTCGACGCGAGCGGGAAGTTCACCGCCGAGGTGACCCCGTACTCCGGCGTGCAGGTGTTCGACGCGAACCCGCTGATCATCGATGACCTCAATGCCGCCGGCCGACTGCTGCGGCGGGAGACCTACGACCACCCGTACCCGCACTGCTGGCGGTGCGGCAACCCGCTGATCTACAAGGCGGTGTCGTCGTGGTTCGTTGCGGTGACGCAGTTCCGCGACCGCATGGTGGCACTCAACCAGCAGATCACCTGGGTGCCCGAGCACGTGCGCGACGGCCAGTTCGGCAAGTGGCTGCAGGGAGCGCGTGACTGGTCGATCAGCCGCAACCGCTACTGGGGCAGCCCGATCCCGGTGTGGACCTCCGACGACCCGACCTACCCGCGCGTGGACGTGTACGGATCGCTGGAGGAACTCGAGCGCGACTTCGGGGTGCGCCCGCCCGACCTGCACCGCCCCTACGTCGACGAGTTGACCCGGCCCAACCCCGACGACCCCACCGGGCGCTCCACCATGCGCCGCGTCCCGGAGGTGCTGGACTGCTGGTTCGAATCCGGCTCCATGCCCTACGCCCAGGTGCACTACCCCTTCGACCACCGGGAATGGTTCGAGAGCCACTACCCGGGCGACTTCATCGTCGAGTACAACGGCCAGACCCGGGGGTGGTTCTACACCCTGCATGTATTGGCGACCGCCCTGTTCGACCGGCCCGCGTTTCGCACCGTGGTGGCGCACGGGATCGTGCTCGGCGACGACGGCGCGAAGATGAGCAAGTCGCTGCGCAACTACCCGGACGTCACCGACGTGTTCGACCGCGACGGTTCCGACGCCATGCGCTGGTTCCTCATGTCCTCACCGATCCTGCGGGGCGGCAACCTGGTCGTCACCGAGGCTGGCATCCGCGAGGGGGTGCGCCACGCGCTGCTGCCGCTGTGGAACGCCTGGAGCTTCCTGCAGCTCTACGCCGATCGCCCGGGCACCTGGGGCACCGAGTCGATCCACGTGCTCGACCGTTATGTGCTGGCCAAGCTTGCTGCGTGCCGCGACGTGATGACGGCGGCGTTGGACCGCAACGACATCGCCGGCGCCTGCGACGAGCTGCGCGCGTTCGTCGACGTGCTGACCAACTGGTATGTGCGCCGCTCGCGCACCCGGTTCTGGGCGGGTGAGCGGGACGCCGTCGACACCCTGCACACCGCGCTGGAGGTGACCTGTCGGCTGGCCGCCCCGCTGCTGCCCTTGACCACGGAGGCGATCTGGCGCGGGCTGACGGGTGGACGCTCGGTGCACCTCACCGACTGGCCGACGACGGCGAACCGGGTAGACGGGGCGCACGAGCTGCCCGGCGACCCTGCGCTGGTGGCGGCGATGGACGAGGTGCGTGCGGTGTGCTCGACGGTGCTGGGATTGCGTAAGGCGAGGCGGCTGCGGGTGCGGCTCCCACTTGCCTCGCTGACGGTGGCAACACCCGACGCGGAGCGACTGCGGCCCTACGTCGGGCTCATCGCCGACGAGGTCAACGTCAAGGTCGTGCACCTGAGCACCGACGTGGGCGCGTACGGACGTTTCGAGCTGGCCGTGAACGCCCGCGCCTGCGGGCCGCGGCTGGGCCAGGACGTGCAGGCGGTGATCAGGGCGGTCAAGGCGGGGGACTGGCAGCCGGGCCCCGACGGCACCGTGGTGGCCGCCGGGATCACGCTGCTGCCCGGCGAGTTCACCGAGCGGCTGGTGGCTGTGGAGCCCGAGTCGACCGCGGCGCTGCCCGACGGTGCGGGCCTGGTGGTGGTGGACCTGGCGCTCACCGACGAGCTGGAGGCGGAGGGCTGGGCGAAGGACCGGGTGCGCGAGCTGCAGGAGGTCCGCCGGGCGGCGGGGCTCGCGGTGAGCGACCGGGTCCGGGTGCAGCTGGGGGTGCCCGCGCGACGCCGGGAGTGGGCGCGGAGGCACCAGGAACTCATCGCCGGTGAGGTGCTGGCCGTGGCGTTCGACGTGGTGGACGAGGCGGAGATCGACGGTGTGCAGCTGGGCGACGGGGTGCGGGCGAGCGTGCTGCGCGCATAACCCCGGAATGCGTTGGCCTTAGCAGTTCCTTGGTCACGCGACAAGTGGATCTTCGCAGGTCAAGATCGACTCCCTGTCGATCATGACCTGCTCCGATTGCACAGCTAAGGCAACGCGGCCAGTTTGTGAGATGTGCTTTGTGTTAGCCCATCTATGACGTACGGTAGGCCAGCCTCCTCAGGGAGGCGTCGAGGCCGGTGCACCCGCACCGGCCAAGGGTCTCGCTCGGCATGGTCGAGTGAACGAAAGGGCCACAGGATGTCGTCAGTCCCCCGCGTCACCAAGAGCAGGAGCAGGAGGGCGGGCGCGCTCGTCGCCTCCGGCGCCACGCTCCTGGCAGTGTCCGTCGTCGGGTTCGCACCCAACACCGCCGTGGCGTCGAGCCACCGGGAGGCCCCGCTCATTGCGGGTGACCCACTTGCCGACAACACGGACGTCTACATGTTCGTTAGTCCGGACAAGCCCGATACCGTGACGATGATCGCCGACTGGATCCCGTTCGAGGAGCCCAACGGCGGTCCGAACTTCTACCCGTTCGGCACCGGTGCCGGTGGGTACTTCTACGACATCAACATCGACAGCAATGGTGACGGCAAGCCCGACATCGTCTACCGCTGGACCTTCAGCACGCAGGACAACCGCGGGAACGACACCTTCCTGTACAACAACGGGCCGGTCACCTCGCTCGACGACCCGCACCTGCTGTTCCGGCAGACTTACAACCTGACGGTGAGCAAGGACGGCGGTAAGACTTTCCCTGACACGATCGTCGCCAACGCGAAGGTCGCGCCGTCCAACGTCGGACCGGCATCCATGCCGAACTACGACAAGGACCTGTTCAGGCCCGCGATCACCCCGGTCACGGGTCCGGGCGGCGGTCAGTCCTACGCCGGGCAGGCCGACGACCCGTTCTTCCTCGACCTGCGGGTGTTCGACCTGCTCTACGGGGGGAACCTGAAGGAGGTCGGCCAGGACACGCTGGCCGGCTACAACGTGAACACCGTGGCGCTCCAGCTGCCCAAGTCGGCGGTTGCCCTCAACGGCGATTCCGGTCGTAACCCGGTGGTCGGGGTATGGAGCACCACTTCGCGGCAGTCAGCGGACCTCGCGACCGGCAAGTCCAGCGGTGGACCCATGGTGCAGGTGTCGCGGCTGGGTCAGCCGCTGGTCAACGAGCTTATCGTGCCCACCGGTCTGAAGGACGCGTTCAACAACCTCACCCCGGACAAGGACGCCACCGTTCAGCCGGTGGTCGACCGGGTCTTCGACCCCGAGGTCCCCAAGCTCGTCGAGACCATCTACAAGCTCCCGGCACCCAAGGCGCCGCGTAACGACATCGCGGAGATCTTCCTGACCGGTGTCACCACCAAGTTGGACGGTGGGGGCTTCTTCAAGAGCCCGGGCAGCAAGGCCCCGATCGCGAAGGACCTCAACTCCCAGCTGCTCAACGCCGACAGCGCCGATCCCAAGAAGTTCCAGCCCTCGGAGATGACGCGGCTGAACATGAGCATCCCCCCGACGGCCAACCCGCAGCGACTGGGGGTGGCGGCCAATGACCTCGCGGGGTTCCCGAACGGTCGCCGGCTGACCGACGACGTGGTGGACATCGAGCTCGCGGCCCTGGGTGGCTTCTTCGTGCCCGGTCAGTCGCAGCAGTCCGACGCGCTGACCAAGGCAGGGTTCGACGGGGTGAACGCCAACAACAAGCCGTTCAACACGTCGTTCCCGTATGTGGCCTCGCCGAACAACCAGGCGGTGAACCAGGGCGCCAAGGCCAGCTCCAGTGGCATGCAGATGCCCGCCGGTGGTGTCGAGACCGGTGCCGGTGGCGGTTCCGGGGCGTCGACGCTTCCCTTGGTCAGTGGAGCGGCCGCCGTGCTGCTCCTCGGTGCCGGTGGCGCTTCGCTCTACTCCGGCCGTCGCCGACGCGCTGGTGCAGCCGAGGGTTCTACCTCGGAGTGAGTTCCTGACCCCGGAGGGGCTGCGGCAGGCACCAGGCCTGGCGCAGCCCCTTCGTGGCGCCTACCCCCACCCGAGGCGCATCATGGGCTGGGTTGGGGCGGCGCGTTGCGACGAACCCGCGCCACGACGAAGGAGATCTCCCCCGTGTCCACGAACAACCCGTTCCCCGGTGGCTTCCCCGCGGAGCACGCATCCGAGCGCGACCCTGCACCCCAGCGCCGGTCACGCGCAACGCTCGTGCGGGTGGGTCTGGCCGTGCTGGTCGTGGTGGCGCTGGGCCTCGGATACCTCGCCGGCCAGCTCGGCTCGGGAGGCGGTCCGACGGCTGTGGCGGCGGCGGGCAGCCCCGCTCCGACCACCACCGCCGCCACGGACACCACCACCACGGCCCCCCCGCCCCCCCCGGCCACCTCGGCCGCACCGCTGAAGCCTGCGGCGGTCGTCCCGTCACCGCCGGTGAAGATCGAGATCCCGGCGATCAGCGTTACCGACGACCTGGTCGACCTGCGCCTCAACCCCGATGGCACGCTGGAGGTCCCCAAGGACTACCAGCAGGTGGGCTGGTACGCAGACGGCGCCGTCCCGGGTGCCACGAACCTGCCGCCCACGATCTTCGCCGGCCACGTCGACTCCGCCGGCGGACCCGCCGTGTTCTACAACCTGAACAAGATGGCGATGGGTGACCAGGTTCGGGTGACCCAGGCGGACGGCAAGGTCGCGGTGTTCACCGTCTACGCGGCCGCCAAGTTCCCCAAGTCGCAGTTCCCCGCCGACACCATCTACGCCAACCGCCCCAGTTCCGAACTGGTGCTGATTACCTGCACCGGTGCGTTCGACCAGTCGCGTCGTTCCTACGACGACAACCTCGTCGTCTCGGCTCGGCTCGACCCGTCGCTCAGCGGCATCGCGGGCTGAGGCCGGTGCACAGGCTGGCCGCGGTGTTGGCGGCGGTGTTCGGTGTGGTGCTCCTCGGCGTCGCGGCAGCCACGATGTCCACCGGTGGGGGGTCGGGCGGCGCGGGGGCGGTAGCGACCGCGCCGTCCGCGCCCGGAGCCGATGCCCGGGGTCGGTCCATCGCGGCCGCCCAGGCCAAGCTGGCGGCCTCGCCGAACGATTGGAAGACGTGGGCGGAGCTGGGATCCTCCTACGTCGAACAGGCCAGGATTACCGCGGATCCGTCGTTCTACCCGAAATCCGATGGCGCGCTGGCCAAGTCGGTCGCGCTGCAGCCGCAGGACAACTACCTCGCACTCACCGGGATGGGCGCACTGGCCAACGCCCGCCACGATTTCGCGCGGGCCGCTGACAACGCCCGCCGCTCGCAGGCGATCAACCCGGCGTCGGCCAGCTCCTACGGCGTGCTGGCCGACGCGCTCATCCAGCTGGGTGACTACCCCGGGGCCACCGCGGCCGTGCAGCAGATGCTCAACCTGGACCCCGGCCTGTCGGCCTTCACCCGGGCCTCCTACGACCGCGAGCTGCACGGGCTCACCGACCAGGCCGCCGACCTGTTGCGGCGGGCGCTGGCCGGCACCAACGCCCCAGGGGACATCGCCTTCTG